>ERZ795060.2520-NODE-2520-length-18466-cov-4.540166_pt1 | contig 18466 bp, 13 predicted proteins | sample MGYA00375144_ERZ795060 | MGnify/ENA primary metagenome ERZ795060 (study PRJEB30189, sample SAMN05720157) | activated sludge metagenome | isolation source: anaerobic digester from wastewater treatment plant | place: Japan | collected 2015-05-15 ...
AATGACCACAAAAGCATCATTAAAATTGTTTCAGCTATAGCTGCTGGATAGCTATTCGACGCTACAACCAGTGGTTGGAAAACCTGTATTACAAGTTGTGGCAAAGTTATTTGATATCTAGACCAAACTATCCATTCAACTCCCCAAGCGAAAATAATCATAGTAAACATTGGAATTAGTGCTATAAAGCTTCTAACTACATATGGTGGCACTTGCTCAGGCATCTTTATGACCAATCCTCTTTTGTTGAAAAACCTTACTACTATTGGTGTGATAATCCCAAATATGATAGCTATAAATAGTCCTTGTCCTCCTAGATAATTTAGCACTTCACCAAAGCTAACTTTCGTTATATCTGTTGCTGGGAAACAAGTAATTAAAAAAGCAAGCATAGCTGTCAATCCAGTCATTGACTCATCTAAATCCCAACGTGAAGCAAGGCTGTAAGCAGTACCAAATGCTACCATAAGTGCCATTACTCCAAAAGTTAAATTGAATGGTATCAAAATCTGTGCCATTATTGGTTTTACTGCATTTTCCCAAGCTATTATAGGACCCCAGTTTATACCTGTAGGTGGATTTGCAATAATTAAAAATATTGCTCCAGTTAATATTACAGGAAGTGCAAAACTGCTAAATGCATCTCTAATCGCTTGCAGGTAGACATTTTGTGCTATCCTTGCAAGTACTGGCATGACTTTTTCTTCTAACCATTTCATGATTCGACTATTGCTTAATTTGTTCCCATCCATAAGCTAGTCCTCCTTCTTCTTGTTGGCAAGATCTATTATTTGTTTTAATATTTTCTTGCCATCCATGACTGCAAATGCTTGCATATCTACGATGTCTACAGGAATATTGTATTTGCTAGCAATTGTTTCAATCTCTTTTTTTAGATGTCTAACTTGAGGTTCTAACAAAGCTACATCATATTTTTCTGCGTTCTTTTTAAATTCCCCTGTTCCTCCAGCATCTACTATTACATCTAATTGTTGTTTTTTTGCTTCATCTGAAACTTTCTTTGCTAAAGCACTGGAAGTAGCACCCCAGCTGCATAAAATTACGGCATGTATTGCCATATTATCAACCTCCTATTTTTTTAATTTTTGATATGCTTTATTTTCAGCTTTTATCATTTTTATGAAAAACTTTTGAGCATAATATATAGATGCAATTAACCCCACTCCAAATATTAGCACTAACAAACCTTTTGAAACGCCATTGTTGATCATAGTGTATATTGAAGAAATGCTCCATATTGCTAACAAAATAATATAAAATGTCTTAACTTGTGCTTTGCTTAAAAAAAACATCACATCATCTCCCTCCTTATTTCATCAGAGTATTTGTCTTTTAACAGATCATAAAATATATTTTTTAAATCTTCTTTTGTTTTAGCCTTTGACACTCTATTAGGTAGTTCTACATCTTCAATCAAAGCTGCACTTACATCTCCAATAAGTCTAATTGCAGCTTTATCATCAGGTGATAACAGTAACATTGCAGTATTTACTTTTTCATTTTTATCAAATAAATTTATCATGGTGGTGTCGTTAATTATATTCCCTACTGCTACAATTGGTTTATCTATATATCCTGATATGGCATGATATATCACAAACGACCTTTCTGGCAAAACGATTGCTCCTAAATTTTCTCTTTCAAGTAGTTTTTCCTCAATGTCGAATGATTCTGTGATTATTTTTTCATTGATTAAATGATTTAGAAATTCTCTTATTATGTCTTTTGACTTTTTCTGTTTTAATTTAACAAATGACAAATTATTGATAATATCAAGCATGTATTTACCGTATTTTGCAATATAAAGCGCATCAAATGGTTTAGGGTTTTGAGTTTCAAATAGATTGTTGTTAAATGCTAAATTTGTATGCAAAGCATCTTGAATTTTTTGAATATCCTCTTTTAGCAACAGTGGATTTACTACAACGGTATTTATATTTTTAAATTTCAATGGTATCGTGGAAATAATTAGATCTACATTTGTGTTTTTCAGTGCTTCCTCTACTTTCATACTTGATACTGCATCAATCACATTTAATTGTGGAAATAATTGGAGTTTTGATAGCATCATTCGTGATGTTCCTATCCCACTAGCACATACTGCAAGTACATTGTATTTTTTAGTCTCTCTATTTTTTCTTTCCATAGATGCTCCAAAATGCATAGCAATATATCCTATTTCATCATCTGGAATTGTTGTATTTAATTTTTCTTCTAAAATTCTAGTTATCAATTTTGTCTTATCAAACAAATCTTTGTATTTATTTTTTATGTCATTTATTAGTGGATTTCTTATATCCAATCCATTTAATAATCTTTCTACGGCTGGCTCTATATGAGTTAAAAGTCCATTTATCAGCGTTTCATCATTTCTGAATTCCACTTTGAAGATTTTTTCTGCAGAATCAATCATTTGATATACTATTTCTACTAAATCTCCATGGATACCGCTTTTTGTAACATCTTTATATCTTGCTCCTTTTAAATGAATGGTAATGTATCCTATCTCACTTTCTGGAATCTCAATATCAAGCTCTTTTTGTATGTTTTCAGCTAGTAGCTTTGCATATTTATACTCCTCAGATGCCTTTAATTCTCTTAAATTAATTGGGTTGATTTCTATTTTATCTCCTGCTTCCAACCTTTTAATAACTAAAACTAAATGGATCAAAAGACCCATATAGGAACTTTCTACTATGTCAAAATCAATTTCATCAACTAATTTTTTAATCGATTTTTCAATTTTTTCTAAAGTCCCTGTGTCCGTGACGCTTTTTAAATGTCTTTCTATCTCATGTAGATGATCGATGTTTTGGGAGTCGATGTTCATTATATCAAGTAAAGTTTCTTTACTGGAATTATCATATAAAAAATTGATGATTGCTTTTCTAAAGCTCGATTCTTCTCCTTGAATGATTATTCCATATCCCGGTTTAGCAACAAGATTTAGATCTTGTTTGTTGAGCCATTTTTCAATGTCTTTTAAATCATAACTTATAGTTGCAGCAGAAACATTAAACTTTTTTGCAAAATAGTCCAACTTTAAGGGCTCATTAGCTTTTAATAGCTCTGAAAGAATGTATTTCTTCCTTTCATGAATCGTCATACTTGGCTTTTTCGTCCAAAAATCCATTTTTATTTTCTCTATTTCACTATCATTTGCAATTATCTTCATTCCTTCTTTTTTATTTGATAAGTTGACATCATAATGTTCTTTTAGATATTTTTTAATGAAATTGATTTCCCTGTATACAGTTCTATTGCTTATATTAAACTCTCTAGATATGTCCTCAATCTTAACAAATTCATCATTCAAAAGTTTTATAACTATTTCAAACTGTCGTGCACTCAGTTTTGACATAATCCACACCTTCAGTGACATATATTTAATATATATTTTTTTCTTCATCTATATTATATAACTAAATGCTCTGTTTTAAACAACAAGATGTATAATTCATGTCATATGTAAATGTCATACACTTAATATCTGTGATGCTTTAGTCTTTAGCACTTAAAAATATTTAAATTTATATTGCAATTATTAATAATGGTGTTTATAATATAAGCATAAGTTTATTTTATTAAGCGTATGTTTAGGAGGAGCTATGACAAATCGAGAACTTGAAATATTAAATATCATCAAAAAAAATCCTCTTGTCTCCCAAAATGAAATAGCACAAATGCTAAATATAACAAGGTCAAGTGTAGCAGTGCATATAGCGAACTTAACTAAAAAGGGGATAATTAAAGGCAGGGGATATTTAATTGAAGAATCAAGATACGTAAGCGTCATCGGTGGCGCAAATGTTGACATTGTAGGATTTCCTAATGGATCATTGCGTAAGAATGATTCTAACCCGGGAAAAGTTGAATTATCAGTTGGTGGTGTGGCTAGAAATATCGCTGAAAATATATCAAGATTGGGAATAAATACCAAATTATTTACGGTTGTGGGAGATGATATGTATGGAGGAAAAATCATAGATGAATGCAAATTAGCAAAGATCGATACAAGTTATATCAAAATAATTCCAAATGAATCTTCTGGAACTTATTTAGCTATACTCGATGAAAATATGGATATGGATGTAGCTATCTCTTCTATGGATATACTTAAGCATTTAAACGAGAATTATCTAAATGAAAATTCTCTCACTTTGCAAGGCAGCGATATCATAGTATTAGATACAAATCTAGAGAAGGAAACCCTTGAATATACAGTAAAGAATTACAAAGACAAAAAACTATTCTTAGATACCGTCTCTTATTCAAAAGCTTTGAGAGCAAAAGATGTATTGGGCTATTTTCATACCATAAAACCTAATAGACTCGAAGTTGAAGCTATTACTGGAATTAAAGTCAATAGTTATGAAGATTTAATCACAGCAAGTAGTAAAATTCACAGTTTGGGTGTAGAAAATATCGTGATTTCACTCGGAGAAGATGGTGCTTTTTATAGTACAAGAGATCATCAAGCTAGATTAAAAGCTAAAAAGGTAAATATTAAAAATGCAACTGGCGCAGGTGATGCATTTCAAGCAGGGTTAGTATTTGGTGAATATAATATGCTGCCTTTTGAAGAGAGCATCAAATATGCCATGGCTGCAAGTCTTGTGGCAATGGAGTCAGAAGATACCATAAATAAAAGTATATCTTTAGAAAAAATAGAAGAGTATATTAATGAATTGGAGGAATATTGATGAACAATATTGTTAAACTATCAAAAGAGGTAAAAGAGGCTTTAAAAGAAAATAAGCCAGTGGTTGCACTTGAATCCACTATAATTTCACATGGGATGCCATATCCCCAAAATGTAGAAACAGCGTTAAATGTAGAAAAAATAATCAGAGAAAATGGGGCTATTCCTGCGACTATAGGTATAATCAACGGAGAGTTGATAGCAGGTCTTACGAAAGAAGAAATTGACTACATGGGAAAAACTAAAGGAATTTTAAAAGTCTCTAGAAGAGATATCCCATATGTGTGCGCTATGAAAAAAGATGGTGCTACAACTGTAGCTTCTACAATGATCATCGCTGAAATGGCGGGAATAAAAATATTTGCAACAGGTGGAATTGGGGGAGTTCACAGAGGTGCAGAGATCACAATGGATATATCTGCAGATCTTGAAGAATTAGCTCAAACAAATGTAGCTGTGGTGTGTGCGGGAGCTAAATCTATTTTAGACTTAGGCTTAACTTTAGAGTATTTGGAAACAAAAGGCGTGCTAGTGTTAGGCTATAAAACTAATAAACTCCCTGCTTTCTATACGAGAAGCAGTGAGTTTGATGTCGATTATAGAATAGATAGCCCAAAAGAGATTGCAGATATAGTGAATACTAAATGGCGTTTGAATTTAAAGGGAGGTATCCTCATAGCTAATCCAATTCCACAAGAGTATTCAATGGATGAAGAATTGATCAATAAAAGTATAGAAGAAGCTGTGAGAGAGGCTAACGAAAAGGGCATTAAAGGAAAAGAACTTACACCATTTTTACTCTCAAAGATAAAAGATGTAACAGGAGGAAAATCATTAGAATCAAATATACAACTCGTCTATAACAACGCACTGTTAGCAGCAAAGATTGCAGTTGAAATGAATAAATAGTTTAATTAGAGTTTGCTTATGCAAACTCTTTTTTTATAAAAAATTATCGGAATAATCCAAAATTTAATTCCTAGTAATTTACTGTTTAATTATTTTATTTTTGGAGATATATATAATAAATGATAATGATTATCAATTATAACAGGAGGTTAGTTTATGATATTTGATGAATATAATCCATTGGATAACAAGATGTATCAAGTACTAGATGAAAATGGCAATCTAGTTAACGATAAAGATCACCCAAATTTAAGTGATGATGAGCTATTGTATCTTTTCAAAACAATGCTTTATGAAAGAACTATTGACGAAAAGGCACTTTCTTATCAAAGACAAGGCCGAATGCTCACCTATGCTCCAAATATTGGGCAAGAAGCAGCACAAATCGGCAGTGCTTATGCAATAGACAAAGACGATTGGCTTGTCCCTGCTTTTAGAGAATTAGGGGCTTGGCTTATTAAAGGAGTCCCATTAAAAAATATTTATCTGTACTGGTAAGGCAATGAATGGGGCAGCCATTTCCCAGATGATATAAAGATGCTCCCTGTGTCTGTGCCTATTGCATCACAATTACAGCATGCCACAGGTATAGGGATGGCAAATAACATTAAGGGAGAAAAAAATGTTGTGATGACATATGTAGGTGATGGAGGTACTTCTCACGGAGATTTTCACGAAGCTTTAAATTTTGCAGCAGTGTTTAATGCTCCTGTAATCTTTATAATACAAAATAATCAATATGCCATATCTACTCCAAGAAAAGTTCAAACTAAAAGCAAAAATTTAGCCGTAAAAGCAATTGCTTATGGTTTGCCCGGTATACTAGTAGATGGCAACGATTTATTTGCTATGTACAACGCTTCAAAAGCAGCTGTTGAAAGAGCAAGAAACGGTGAAGGTCCAACTTTAATTGAAGCATTCACTTATAGGCTAGGAGCTCACACAACAAGTGATGATCCTACAAAGTACAGAGAAGATAAAGAAGTAGAGGAATGGAAGAAAAAAGATCCTATTTTAAGATTAGAACTTTTCTTGAAAAATAAAGGGTTAATAGATGATAAATGGGTTGAAAACACTAAAGCTGAACTTGAAAAAGATGTGACTGCAACTTTTGAAGAAATAGAAGGAAAATCAGATACTGAAATTGATGATATCTTTAAATTCACTTATGAAAAGATGACACCTCAATTAGAAGAACAATTATCTGAGTATAAAGCTTTTTTAGAAGGAGGTAACAAATAATGCCTAACACTTTAAATATGGTACAAGCGATTAATCAAGCACTTATGGAAGAAATGAACAGCGATGAAACAATTGTTGTATACGGCGAAGATGTAGGAGTCGAGGGTGGTGTTTTTAGAGTTACTGCAGACTTGCAAAAAAAATATGGAGAAAAGAGAGTTTTTGATACTCCATTGGCTGAATCTGCGATAGTTGGAACTGCTGTCGGCATGGCAATAAATGGTCTTAGACCAATAGTGGAAATGCAGTTTTCAGGGTTTTCATATCCGGCTTTTAATCAAATAATTAGCCATGTGGCTCGAATGAGAAACCGTTCTCGAGGTAAGTATAATCTCCCTATGGTTATCAGAGCGCCTTATGGTGGAGGCATTCGTGCGCTGGAGCACCATTCAGAAAGTACAGAAGCCTTGTATGCACAAATTCCAGGGCTTAAAGTGGTAATCCCTTCTACCCCATATGATGCAAAAGGGCTTTTGATATCTGCTATTAGAGATAATGATCCTGTGCTTTTCTGGGAGCCTAAGAGAATATACCGAGCTTTTAAGCAAGAAGTTCCTGAAGGAACTTATGAAATTCCTATAGGAAAAGCTAAAATAATCCAATCAGGTGAAGATATCACTGTAGTTTCTTGGGGTGCAATGGTTAGAGATGTTCAAAAAGCTATTGAAATGGTAAAAGTCAAAGATATCTCTGTTGAACTTATTGATCTAAGAACAATAGCTCCTATAGATAGAGAGAGCTTTGTAGAGTCAGTGAAGAAAACCGGTAGAATATTAGTCGTTCATGAAGCTCCTAAAACGCTTGGAGTAGGCGCTGAAATAATATCAATAGTAAACGAGAAAGCATTTTTATATCTTGAAGCTCCACCAACAAGATTAACGGGTTTTGACACTACTTTCCCTTTGCCAAGAGGTGAGCAACATTATATACCAACGCCAGAGAGAATTGCTAAAACTATTGAAGATGTAGTGCGTTACTAAGGAGGAGTAAAAATGAGATTTGAATTTCAATTTCCAGATATAGGAGAAGGTATTCATGAAGGTATCATAACTAAATGGCTAGTTAATGTAGGCGATATGATAAAAGAAGGTGATTCTGTAGCAGAGGTTGAAACAGATAAAGTTACTACTGAAATACCTTCTCCCAAAACCGGCAAGATTGTAGAATTGAGGGCAAACAATGGTGATACAATTCATGTCGGGGATGTCTTTGTTGTGATTGACACAGAAGGAAATGCTGAAGATGTTTCACCAGAAGAGATAAAAGATACTTTAAATGAAAAAAAGGAAATAGTTGAAGAAGAAAATGCGGGAGTGGTAGGCGAGGTGATCGCATCTTCTGAAGTAATTGCACCAAGCGATGAAAACAAGGAAAATAATGAAGATAAAAAAGATGTAAAGAAAGCTCTCGCCACGCCAGTTGCAAGAAAACTAGCTAAGGATTTAGGTGTTGACATAAATCAAATTGTTGGCAGTGGGCCAAATGGTAGAGTTATGAAAGAGGATATAATTAAAGCTAGTGAAAAACTGCAAGTTGGAAAACAAGAAATAACATTAGATGAGACAATTAAAACTGCTTCTCAAGCGCAAGAAGAAAAACTTTTAATTGAAGATGAAAAAATCGAAAGAATTCCTCTGACAAAGATAAGAAAGACAATTGCTGAAAAAATGACTCAATCAAGATTTACTATACCGCATACAACTGCGATGGATGAACTGGATGTAACCGAATTATATGAATTGAGAAAAAGATATAAAGATTCATTAAGAGAAGAAGAAATCAATCTAACTTTTATGCCTTTTATAATAAAAGCAACTATAGCAGTCCTTAAGCAAATGCCAGAATTCAATTCAACACTTGATGAAGAAAATGATGAATTGATATTAAAGAAATTTTATCATATAGGTATCGCAACTGATACTGACAGAGGCCTCATGGTTCCAGTCATTAAAGATGCTGACAGATTGAGCATCGTCGAATTGGCTAAAAAAGTAGATGAAATTTCCAACAAAGCAAAAAATAACCAAATTGAACTTAAGGACTTGAAGGGAAGTAGTTTCACAATTACAAATTATGGTTCGATTGGTGGATATTATGGAATCCCAATAATAAATTACCCTGAGTCAGCAATTTTAGGAGTTGGAAGAATAGTTCAAAAGCCTATAATTAAGAATGATGAAATAGTAAAAGCATGGATTCTACCTCTTTCATTGTCCTATGATCATAGAATAATCGATGGAGCAAGTGGCGCTAGGTTCTTGAACATGATGAAAGAATTGCTAGAAAATCCAGAAATGCTTTTGCTTAAGGCTTAAGAGGTGAGCGACATGAAAAAATACGATGTAGTTGTACTTGGTGGGGGACCCGGAGGATATATAGCAGCCATAAAGTCAAGTCAGCTTGGAAAAAAAGTAGCAGTAGTGGAGAAAGACAAATTAGGTGGAATATGTTTAAATTGGGGCTGTATTCCAACTAAAACACTGTTGGCTTATGCAAAACACTTTCAAGATGTTTTGAGAAGTGAGGACTTCGGAATTGGTGGAATCGACAAGTCTAAAGTGTATGTTGACATTGAAAAAATGATGCTAAAAAAAGATGAAACAGTCAACAAATTGGTTTCCGGAATTCACATGTTATTTAAGAAAAACGGTGTAGATTTATACAATGGATTTGGAAAAGTAATTGATAAAAGCCATATAGATGTTGGAGGAGAAAATTTATCTTTTGAATATTTAATAATAGCAACTGGTTCAAAACCCTATATCCCAGCTATAGATGGCTTAAAAGAGAGCTTTGACAGTGGCAAAGCGATCAATAACATGGGTATTTTAACTCAAAAAGAGAAGTTCGATAAGGTTCTAGTATTAGGAAATGACACCTATTCAGTAGAATATGCTACTTTTTACAACTCAATAGGCACAGACGTCACTATGATATATAGTGATAAAAATATACTTCCTCAATATGATAGCAAACTATCGCAAACTTTGGAAAGGCAACTTAAAAAAAGTGGTGTAAAACTAGTAAACAATGCTAATATAACGAAGATAAGCGACGATAAAATTACTTTAACTCAAAACGGCAAAGAAAAGGAATTCACTGCAGACAAATATATAGTATTCTATGGAATAAAACCAAATTTAAGTGGTTTAGAGAGCTTGAAGCTTGAGAAAGATGAAATGGGATTTATTCTAACAGACGAAAATCTTAGAACCAGTCTGCCTAATGTATTTGCAATAGGTGATGTCAATGGAAAAATGCCATTAGCTCATGTAGCATCCTTTGAAGGTGTAATAGCAAGTGAAAATATTTGTGGAATTGATTCCAAAATTGATTATCTTAAAATTCCAAAAGTAGTATACTCTTTCCCAGAAATCGCTAGTGTTGGCTTAACCGAAGATGAGGCTAAAATAAAAAATATTGACTATACAGTAGGGAAATTTCCATTATCTGCAAACAGCATGGCAAGTATAAAAGCTGAAACTGCCGGTTTTGTAAAGATTTTGGCAGATAAAAATATGTATGGCGAAATCATCGGTTTGCATATAATTGGTAATGATGCTTCAAATATGATAGCCGAAGGAGTTGGACTAATGAACTTAGAGGGTACAATCTATGACTTGGCAAAGATAGTTCATCCACATCCTACATTGACCGAAGCGATAGTGGAAGCAAGTTTAGCCGCTATTGACAAGCCATTAAATATATAAAATGGGTGCAATAGCACCCATTTTATATATTTAATGGTTCAGGCCTTCCATAATAAAATCCTTGAATGAAGTCACATTCCAATATATACAACAAATCTCGCTGATTTTTAGTTTCGACACCTTCTCCTACTACTAGCAAGCCTAACCTGTGAGATAATTCAATGATAGATTTAACCATTAGATGATCTTTTTCATCTTCTGCAATGTTGTCTATAAAGCTCTTATCGAGTTTTACTTTGTCAAATGGTAAGTTTTTTAAGTAATTTAGTGAAGAATACCCAGTTCCAAAATCATCTAAAGAAAGATTAAAACCCATTTCTTTTATTTTGTCTAATATTTCAACTGTTTTTTCAATGTTATTAAGCAGCGAAGATTCTGTCGCTTCAAACTCTATATAGTCAGGGTTAACATCATATTTTAGTGTTAAATCTTCTAAGAAACGGATAATATTTCTTTCGAGTATGCCCTTAGCAGATAAATTTATAGAGATATATTTCATCGCTGGATTCAGTTTTCTTAATAGTTTAAATCGCTTAAAGCACTCCTCAATGACAATTTGTTCAATTTCTACCATTTGGCCAGAAGCTTCCGCAACTGGTATAAATTGTCCGGGAGAAATCATGCCTCTATGTGGATGCCTCCACCTAACAAGAGCTTCATAACCTGCTATTTTCTCTACTCTTGTGTATACTATTGGCTGAAAATAAACTATAAATTCATTTCTCTCAATTGCTATCCTGATTTGATTTATCATATCCGCCTGTGAAAATACATATTCTCCGAGTGTATCACTGTATCTAATAAATTGAGATCTCCCTTTGCTCTTGGAATAATGTAGAGCGGTATCGGCATATCTTAACAAGGTATCAAAATCGTTGCCATTAATTTTAAAAAGTGAATATCCAATGCTAGCAGATAATTTAAAGTCGCTGTTCTCCAAAAAATTTTTTTTGCGCAAGTCTTTCAAAAACTGCTCTATTCTTTTTTCCAATGAACTTATGTCTTTATATCCCTTATATATAACTAAGAATTCATCGGCATTTAATCTTCCTATGAAATTGTCCTTTCCAAACTCACATTTTAAAAACTCTGAAAATTTCTTTAAAAATTCATCGCCATAACTATATCCCAACAAATTGTTTACATGCCTGAAATCGTCAATATCAATGTATAGAAATGCAATATCTTCATTAGGGTTTTTTTTAGCTAATCTTGAAAAATCCTCTTTTAATTTTTCTTTATTTGATAGATTAGTGAGATTGTCATAATGCGATATATTGAAAAGTGCTTCTTTCATAACTACTTTTTCTGTTATATCGGATCTGATTCCAATTATTTTTTCTAGTCTTCCTGTCTTGTCAAATACCTTCATGCCTCTTGAAAATACCCATTTATAACTATCATCGCTATTCATGACTCGATAAATTAATTCTATCTTCGAATCATCGCTTCGAATAAATTTTTCTAAACTGTCAATGATTTGCAAAATATCTTCTTCCTGGATCTTTTCGCGATAAAAAAACATAATATATTCACTATAATTAAATGTATATTTTGCAATATAGTGATTTCCATTGTCATTTTCTCCATTGATCACAAGCTCCCAAATCTCTCCACCTACATCCTCTAGAAGCTTACCATAATTATTTAAATTCTCTTTTAATACATCTATTTCTTCTCTTTTGTTTGAATTACCCATTAAAGTATCCATTCCCTCCAAAATCTTCCTTTATATAAGAAGTCTAACAATCCATCAGCTTATTAATTATACTAGAAAACAATTAACAATTCATATCAATAATGTTAATATTTCGTAATTTTTATAGTACAAAGCTATTCATGTTTATACTTAATTCTTCAGCTAATGATGCCTGTTCCTCTGCTACTTTTTCTACTTCTTCAATAGCTTTAGAAAGCTCTTTCATGTTTGAAGAGATGTCAACAGTTCTGCCAGTAGATTGTTCGATTGTGGCAGCTACAGATTCAATAGCTTCATTTATCTCAGATATGGCTTCTTTTATTTCAGTTGATTTCTCATTAAATTTAGAAATCAAGTTTTCTACATACTCTGCGTCTTCTAGGTATTTGCTACCTGTTTCAACAAGGCTATCATAATCTGCAATTACTTTAGAATCGATGAATTTGAGTAAATCATCTGAACTTGATGTCAATTCGGTAAATACTTCATTAACATCTCCAACCAAGTCAGTTATCTTATCTACAGCTGAGGAAGAAGCTTCTGCCAATTTTCTTACTTCATCTGCTACAACTGCAAATCCTCTCCCATGATCTCCAGCTCTAGCTGCTTCTATGGCAGCATTTAAAGCTAATAGGTTTGTTTTTTCAGCTATTTCCTTGATTGAGTCAGCCATGATCTTAATCTCTGAAACTATCTTTCCTCTTTCTATGGATTCTTTTATAGCTTTTTGTTTGACTTTATATGTGTTAGTTGCTTCACTTCTATTTAATACTGCGGTTTCTTTGAGTTCAGATGCTCTATTTGCAATTAGCTTAGCGTTTTCTTTCCCTTTTTCAGTTTCTTCAAGTATAGTTTTTGCATTATCCAAAATTTGATCCCCTGATGAACTTACTTCTTCTATGGCGGCAGAAGTTTCTTCCATGCTTGCTGCAATTTCTTGTGTGGAAGAATTTACTTCTTGGATTTGAGCACTTATTTCTTCTACTGTTGCACTTAATTCTTCACTAGATGCACTCGCTTCTTCTGCATTTTCTTTTGACAAGCTTATAATCTCTCTGAGCCCTTCTTTAGTTTGCTTAAATGCCCTAGATAAGTCACCAATTTCATCTTTCCTAATCAACAAGCTATCCTCAATTTCAAAAGAAAAATTGCCATCTCTTAGCATAGTAGAATAATTTACAGCTTCTTTTATTCCTCCTACTATACTCTTTGAATTGTAAAAACCTAACATCAAAGATAGCAAAAATGTAATCAATGCAACTACAATTGTTATAATCAAGGTAATAGCCATCCTCGATTGTGCATCTTTATACATAATATCAGAAACTTTAAGATTGTAGTTTATCATCTCGTGAATTGCATTCTCAATATCATTTTCAAACTTACTTGCTTTGCTGTATGTACTAATTGCTTGTGAATACTGTCCATTTTTTACATATTTAATAACTTCATCTCTAAGGGGTCTGTATTCTAATAATGCTTGTTTGAAATTAGCTAGTAGAACTTTTTCTTGTGTATCTAATGATCTGTTTTCATACTCTTTAATTAGATCACTGTTCTCGTTTACCAATACGCTAAGTTCTTTTTCGGCATTGTTTATCACTGTTTCATTATATGTCACCTGATACTGCCAAAGTATTTTCATGGTTTCTTCTTTTGATTTCTTAACATTGCTTTCTATATTTGTCAACAGTAAGTTTCCTTTTAATCTATCTTCATACATCGATTTAAGGTCTTTAGTAGATTGATTTAGTGAAATAACGCTTACTACTCCAACTAGTATGGCAAGTACAGCTATTATCATAAAACCTCCAAACACTTTAGTTTTTGTGCTTAAATTGTTTAAAAACTTTGCCATCAAAAATCCCCCTCTAGAATTTAAAAATGTCTTCTACATATATATCGGTATGAATGTGAGTTTTTTAATAGCTTAGTATGTAAAATCAAATATGTTTGTTTATGTTCATATAATAAAGGTATAAATGAACTAAAGATATTCTAAGGGAGGAACTTATGCTTAAAAAAATAGAATTGTTAATGGACAATTTAAATAATGCCATTGTAGGTAAAAAAGATGTGGTTGAAAATGTTATTATCGCTTTGATTTCCAATGGCCATCTCCTTATTGAAGATGTGCCAGGAGTAGGCAAAACAACTTTAGCTAAAGCTTTAGCCAAAAGCCTAGATTTAACTTATAAAAGAGTCCAATTTACACCTGATCTCACGCCGTCGGATATAATTGGCATTAGTGTATTTGATAAAGATACCGGTAGTTTCATCTTTAAAAAAGGGCCAATATTTTGCAATATATTTTTAGCTGATGAAATTAACAGGACTTCGCCTAAAACCCAGTCAAGCCTGCTTCAAGCCATGGAAGAATTTGAAGTCTCCACAGAAAATGAGCACTTTTTATTGGAGAGGCCTTTTTTAGTCCTTGCAACACAAAACCCAATTGAATATCAAGGAACATTCCCACTCCCAGAGGCACAACTAGACAGATTCTTTATGAAAATCTCCATAGGATATCCTAATAAAAATGACGAGAAAATAATACTAAGAGATTATCTAAAATTAAAAAATCTAGACAATATAGAACCTGTGCTATCAAAGACAGACCTATTGTTTATTACAAAAGAAGTAGATGAAATAATCACACATGATGAAATAATTGAATACATTATAGATATTGTAAACATGACAAGAAACTATAAGAGTATTACCCTTGGAGCAAGCCCAAGAGCAAGCATAGATATTTTAAAAGCTTCAAAGGCCAAGGCTTACTTGTCAAATAGAAATTATGTAATCCACGATGACGTCAAAAAAATAATATTTCCTGTTTTAAGGCACAGATTAGTTCTATCGGCTGAAGCAAGACTTGAGAAAAAAGATACTGATGAAGTGATAAATGAAATAATTCAAAGAATAAATATAGGTGCGAGATATGTTAAATAATAAATTTATAATAATAAGTATTGTGTTTTTATTTGTTTTTTCTCTGTTAGTTGGTGGAGAGCTACCATTTTTTCTGTTTTATTTCGTTTTGGCTATATTTTTGTTGTCTTTTGTTAAAGTTTTGTATTATATGCACAATACAAAGATAACTTTAACTCTCAAAGAGATGGCAATTTATGCAGGCGACAAAATAGAAATTTATTATGAAATTCACAATAACAGTCATTTTTCTATTCCATATGTCGAGATTGATAGCATAATAGAAAGAAAGCTTACAAACGACTATGTCCCACCTATTATTTACTCAGTTGAGCCAAAGCAAACAATCTCTGCAAAGACCAGCATTATTGCCAAAAGAAGAGGCTTTTATGATATTGGAGAGATAAAAATTGGCATTAGGGATAGCCTCGGGATCTTTAAATTAAATAAATCCATAAAAGAAAACACTTCAATTGTCATCTATCCATATTACCGTAAACTCGATTCATTTCAAGTATTTTCAGGATTGTCATCAGGAGAGCTACCTATTTATGATAAAATAATCGAAGACAGAAGTAGAAACTACGGGGTGAGAAAATATACAGTAGGCGATCCAGTAAAATCAATACATTGGAAAATGTCAGCAAAAAAAAATGTATTAATGACGAAAGAGTACGAAAATAGGGCTGATACTAGTGTTATCATAATAATTGATTCTTATATAGAAAAATTCAAAAAAGATTTGAGCCATCATATTGAAGATACTCAAGTTGAAGTAGCAAGCAGTATAATAGATTACTGTTTAAATCACGAAATACATACATCTCTATTTTTTGAAAACGAAAATGAAAATATGTTTGTCCAAGGTAATTCTCAGAATAGTTTTAAGAGCTTTTTGGATGAATTGGCTAAGTATTCCCCAAAAAGCAGTTTAGACTTTAGTCACTATTTAGATTACATTTATCCTAGTCTTTATGAATATTCCACAATTGTATATATTACTCCTTTTTTAAATAAAGAAGATGCTAAAGAGATCATTAATTTAAAGATGAAAGGTTTTAACCCAATCGTAATTCATATCACCGACATTCAAAACAAGAACTACAAAATTAATTATTCTTATATAGAAAAACTAAAATCCGAATCAATATCAGTTTATGAAATAGACTATAGTTCAAATAGAGCTCGAAATCTGGAGGCATAAATATGAAAAACAAGTTTAAACTCGATGCAATTATTTTGAACTTTTCCGCTTTATTATTGTGTTTCTCACTTATTTACTCAATAAATGCAGCAGTAAACTTTAATATGTCCTTGGTTAAGCAATTGTTATTTTTTGCATTGATTTTCGAATTAATATTCATTTTATTTAAAAAACCGCTTTCTATTTTTATTTCTGTTATAATCTTGATTATTACTGTTTTAATAATGCTTAAATACGATAGAAATCTTGTCATATCGCTAGTCCAATCTTCGATTCAATTTATAAATAATATCATAGACAATCTAAGACAAGGCATACCTATAAAACCGCAAAATAAGTTCCCATTATTTGTAGTCTTGAGTTCAATTTTAAGCTTTACATCATTAATATTTTTTTATAACAAAAGACTTTATACAATTTTATATGCTGCATTTTCTCTTGTATTAATTGTTTATTGGTATAATTTTAATGACGCTGCTCTTACTTCCATAAAGATTTTATTATCATCTTTTTTTATTACTTTATCTACAGTTAATTTCCACAAAATTTCTCGATCCTCAAAAAATGATTATAGAGTTGATAATACAAAATATGCTCCTTTTTTTAAATCTACTCTTTTGACGATCATAATTGCATTATTATTTTCTTCTATATTGCCTAAATGGAATAACCCTGTCGATTGGATATGGTTTGAATCAAAGGTAGTTAATACTTTCCCAATAGTGCTTAGTTTTAGATCAAATCCAGAATACGTCAGAGGGCAATCATCCGCCAGTCAATTTGATTTTAGAACTACTGGATTCAGTCCTAATTATTCAATACTAGGAGGCAAAGTTGTTCCTAACCCAAGAGTTGTAATGACCGTAAAAACAGATGAACCCATCTATTTAAGGGGAAATGCTAAAACTCTATTTAATGGAGTCAGTTGGTCTAGTGATGATAGTCTTCCTTTGCAGGTTAAGTCAAATGTTAGTTTTTACAACTATTTGCCAATATACAATAATTCACTCATAGATAATAAAAAGTATGAGTCATTAAAAACCATAACAATTACAAATAGAAATTTTGCTTCAACAACATTATTCAGCCCACTATTCCCTACTAAGGTGGATTTTAAATATAGTAACTACATTTTTATTAATCCTGACTTAATAATGTATAGTAAAGACGGCATATATAAAAATGAGTCATACATGGTAACCTACTTAAAGCCACTGCCATACTCTGTGCAATTTCAAAATGGATTAAGCGAAAAAAAGGCTGATTTAAATAATTTGCTTGTATATCTAAGCATATCAGATACCACAACCCTAAGGACAATAGATTTAACTAAAGAAATAATAATAAATGCAAAGAATGATTATGAAAAAGCAATGCTTATAGAGAATTATCTTAGGTCAAATTACTCATATACTTTAGATGTAGAAGATTATAACGCAGATGATAATCCCGATTTTGTCGATTACTTTTTATTCGATGCTAAAGAAGGATATTGTACATACTATGCTTCAGCTATGGTTATAATGCTAAGAATAGCAGGTATTCCTTCAAGATATGTAGAGGGTTATATAGTCAAAGATAAATTATCAAATGGAGAATATAAAGTATCTCAATCAAATGCCCATGCATGGGTTGAAGCTTTTATTGAGCCAGTTGGATGGATGAGCTTTGAGCCTACACCTAATTATCAATCTCCTAATGCTTTGGATGTTGAAATAGAAGAACCTTTAGAGGAAGAAAATACAGAATTAGATCCTGATATACTTAAAGGCAACACAAAAAACCCAAATAGAGAAAATATAATAGAAGAGGGCAGAGAAATTACAATAGATGATGAAAATAATGCCAACTTAAAAAATTCACCTAATTATTCCGTTTTACTCTTGCTATTCATAGGTCTGTTGTTAATCTTAAGAATGTTATACCTAACGATAAAATATGTAATTAATGGAAAAAAACAGAAAAAATTAGATAAAAACAAAAAAATTGAAAAATATTATTATGACATTCAACATATATTGGGAGAATTAGGTTACCCTAAATATAGT
>ERZ795060.2521-NODE-2521-length-18453-cov-5.998804_pt1 | contig 18453 bp, 16 predicted proteins | sample MGYA00375144_ERZ795060 | MGnify/ENA primary metagenome ERZ795060 (study PRJEB30189, sample SAMN05720157) | activated sludge metagenome | isolation source: anaerobic digester from wastewater treatment plant | place: Japan | collected 2015-05-15 ...
TGCTATATAACTCCGCCTAAAGAATCGTTTGAAGCGGAAGATATAGACAAAAAAATTAAAAAAACATATTTTGAAAATGGTTATATAAACTTTCCAACAGGTAAATTAAAATTGGAAGAGATTACTCAAATACTAAACACTTTACCGATAGACATAACTTTTATAGACAAAAACGAGCTTGTAAAATACTTTTCAGATTCCAAAGAAAGAATTTTTTTAAGAACTTCGTCTATAATAGGAAGAGAGGTTAGAAACTGCCATCCCCCTCAGAGTTTAAAAGCCGTAGAAAAAGTAATAAACGATTTGAAAAACGGTATTAAAAAATATCATGATTTCTGGATAACAATAAAAGGACGATTGATTTACATAAGATATTTCCCGGTAAAAGACGAATTTGACAATTTTTTGGGAATACTTGAAGTAACGCAGGATATAACGAATATAAAAAAAATTGAAGGGCAAAAAAGATTGGTTGAATAGGAGGAAATTATGAAAAAAATAAACCCCGACTCAACATTATATGAAATAATAAAAGAAAATCCGGGCTTAAAAGAAGTTTTATATAACTTAGGTTTTTCCGGAGTAAAAAACGAAGCTATGCTAAATACTCATGCCAAAATAATGACTTTAAGAAAAGGAAGCGAGTATTTAAATATAGATAAAGAAAAGATTAAAGAACAATTTAAAAAAGCAGGTTTTGAATTGGAGTTTTAAATGAAGATAATAAAAAAGGAAGTGGATTACGCCATAAGAGCTTTAATATTTATATATGAAAAAGGCGGCAAGTCTTCGATTAGTGAAATATGCAGGAATATGAACGCGCCTAAACCCTTTTTAAGAAAGATACTTCAAATACTTTCAAAAAACGGCATACTAAAATCGACAAAAGGCATAGGAGGAGGATTTGAATTCAATAAGCCGTTTGGAGAAATAACGCTTGCGGACATTACTTATCTTTTTACCGAAAAGATGAAAAAAGGAACCTGCCCTTTTAAAACCCCGATATGCTCAAATTCTCATAAATGTAAGTTAAAATTTAAAATATCCGAAATAGAGGATAAGATATACGAACAACTTTCCTCTGCGAAAATAGCAGACCTCTGGAGGCCATAATGAAAAGAAAAATAATAAAGATAATAGAAGAAAAATGCACTGGTTGCGGGATATGCGTCGATTCTTGCGCGGAAGGAGCGATAAAAATAATAAACGGCAAAGCAAGGCTGATAAACGAAGTTTTCTGCGACGGGCTTGGAGCATGCATAAAAGAATGCCCTCAAGGAGCGATAACAATAGAAGAAAGAGAGGCAAAATCTTATAACGAAATAGAAGCATTAAAAAACATAATCGGATACGGAAAAGATACAATAATAGCGCATCTGAAACATCTAAAAGAACACGGACAAACAAAATATTACGACGAAGCATTAAAATACCTTAAAAAACAAAAGATTGAAATAAAAAAAGAAGAAATTGAAGAGATTTCTTTCGGCTGTCCTCACTCAAAACCAAAGGAAATAAAAAAAAGCGAAAAAAACGAAAAAATAAAAGGCAAAATAAAATCCGAACTTTCTCAATGGCCTATTCAGTTCCATTTAATAAACCCATCGGCTTCTTATTTTAAAAATGCGGACATAATCATTGCCGCTGATTGTACGGCATTTTCATACGGAGATTTTCATAGAGATTTTATAAAAGGCAAAAAAATAATAATAGCCTGTCCGAAATTAGATTCCGACCTCGACATATATGAGGATAAAATGAAAATCTTATTGGAAGAATCCAGGATAAAATCGCTTGAAATCGTAACGATGGAAGTTCCTTGTTGTTTCGGGCTTATAGAGATAACTAAAAAAGCCTTATTAAAATCTAAAAGAAAAATAGATTTTAAACACACGATAATCACAATAGAAGGGGAAATCGCAAAATAACCTTATCGAAGAAAAACCATAAAATACATTGACATCTTTTTGTATTATAAAGTAATATAATATTATAATGAAAAACAAAATCAAACGGGTGTTTTTATCCTTTTTTTTATTTTTTTTATTTTCCAAAGCGTCGGCTCAAAATAATCCGGAAATAGGACCGTTAAACCCCGCTTTTTTAAACTATCTAAATCTAAAACAAACCGGCATGATATACCATCAAACGGAAACCGGAAAAACTCTCGGAAAAACCCCTTCTACAATACCCGTAATTTTCTCCACAAAGACATTTACGACATTTAAACAAACTCAATCCGCACCGCCGGCCTCATACGATTTAAGAAACTTAAATAAAATTACTCCGGTAAAAAACCAGGGCGCCTGCGGAGATTGCTGGGCATATGCCGCCATGTCATCGCTTGAATCTTATTTTATGCCGAACGAATCCTTAGACCTATCCGAAGAACATCTTAACGCATATAACGGTTTCGATTTCGGAAGCTGTAACGGCGGGAACGACCAGATGTCCGCCGCATATTTTACAAGATGGTCCGGTCCGGTAACGGAAACAAGCTCGGACGTGATAAAACACGTTCAGAATATAATATTTTTACGCTACATCTCCCCACCCTAAGATGGGGAGGTATAGCGACGTGATAAAACACGTTCAGAATATAATATTTTTACCGCCGAGAAATTCACCTACGGACAATACCAATATTAAAAACGCCATCATGTCCTACGGCGCGGTAGGAGCGTCGTTCCACTACTCAAACGGTTATTATAACTCGTTAACATCCTCGTATTACGCTCCCGTTTCCACCGACACTTACTCGAGCAACCACGAAGTCGCGATAATAGGCTGGGACGATAACTATGCGAAATCGAATTTTTCAACATCCCCCTCCGGCCAACCCCCGGATAACGGAGCGTTTATATGCAAAAATTCCTGGGGAACCGACTGGGGAAGTAACGGTTATTTTTATGTTTCTTACTATGACGGAGTATTCGCGAGAGATTACTATGTAACCGCATATACCGGCGAAGGAATAAAAAATTATTCAAAAATATACGACGAATCTCCTTTAGGATGGGTTGTAGATCTGGGATATAACGACACCACCGCATGGTATTCGACTATATTTACCGCGACCGATAATCATCTAATTCAAGCGGTAGGATTTTATACAAACGATTACTCCGCAAATTACGACATATACGTTTATAAAGACGTGATAGGAAACCAGCCCACCAACGGCGTTTTAGCATACTCAGCTAACGGAAGTTTCGATCTTCCCGGATTTCATACGATATCGATAGGCAACATCTTTGTCGAAAAGGAAAAAAAATTCTCCGTAGTAATAAAAGCCCAAAATACTACCAATAAATATCCGATTCCCGCCGAGGCCAAATGGAGCGGATATTCCGGCTCGGCATCGGCTTCGGGCAATAGCTATACGAGTCCGGACGGCATAAGCTGGACCGCTCTCGGGTCGGGATCCGGCATAATACCGACGGATACCACCATTAAAGTATACACCGCGAACAAACCTCCTTCGGGAATAGTAAAGATGACTGATAACCTTTTAAGACCCATAAAAAATCCCGCGATCAAAACCAAAATAACTCTTACAACTTTCATAAGCGGAAAAGTGAAGATTACGATTTACGACATAAACGGAAAAATGATAAAAACGTTATACGATACAAATCAGAACGCCGGAACGACGGATTATTTCTGGGATGGTAAAAACGATAGCGGGAATTTTGTGGCAAGCGGAGTTTATCTCATAAAGGTAAACGGACCGTATACCGATATAACGGAGAAGGTTGTGGTTATAAAATGAAATTATTATTAAACATTTTGTTTTTTTTAATAACGGTTCAATCTACGCCTTTAATAGCGGAAACCGGGACATCCGGCGCCGCCATACTTACAAGACCGCTCGGTTCGCGTTCAAGCGCCATGGGAAGAGCCTTTACGGCGATATACGGAGATCCTGAAAACGTTATGTACAATCCCGCCGGGCTAAATTCAAACTCAAAATCCATATACTTTTCATATATGAACGGACTTGCGGGCGGAGGATATTCTTTTTCTTCGTTTGTTTTCCAGATAAACAAACTGACCGTATCACCGTCTTTTACTACCTTTAACTCTTCGAAAATAGATTTAAATCTTTCTGACGGCACCACCGCAAGCGTTACGGCGGAATCCGATAAAGTTTTTATGCTCTCCGCCGCGTATGAAATTTCAAATTCGTTTACCGCCGGAACAAGCTTAAAACTCACCCGCATAGAACTTGCAGAAACCGCATCCGCATCCGTTATAAATTACGACATAGGGGCGATTTATAAACTAACCGAAAGCTTCTCCGTAGGAAGTTCCATTTTAAATAACGGAAAAGGAATAAAATTCGAAGATGTGGAAGACAAATCTCCGAGAATCTTTCGTTTCGGTACGGCTTATAAAATAGAATTAAATCCGCCGAATTTGCTGGACCGTTCGGTCGACCTAACATACAGCGATATAACATTGACGTTGGATATGGAAAAACAACGAGACGAAAAAAACAAATACCAGGCCGGTTTTGAAATGAATATGCAGATGCCTTACGATGTTTTTATGAGCCTGAGAGCCGGATGGCTTTTTAACAGAGAAGACGAGGGAATAACATTCGGATTTTCGGTAAAAGGTACTAAATGGAATTTCGGGCTCGGATTTGAAAGCTCTAAAGAATTTGAGTCAAAACGAATCTTTTCTATATCTTACCAGCTTTAAGCCTTCTCAAATCTATCGTTTATTATAACGCAGGCCACGCTGTCACCCGTTACGTTTACCACGGTTCTAAACATATCCAAAATCCTATCCACTCCTATTATTATCCCAATGCCTTCCGCGGGAATATTAACCGAATTTAAAATCATAACAAGCATTATTATTCCGACCCCGGGTATCGGAGAAGAGCCTACAGCCGCCGATACCGCCATTATAACTATAATAATCTGTTGGTAAACTGAAAGCTCTATTCCGTATATCTGAGCTATAAAAACAGCGGCTATAGCCTGATACATCGCTGTCCCGTTCATATTTACGGTAGCCCCCAAAGGGAGGACAAAACTCGTAACGGTTTTTGATACTTTTAAGTTTTCTTCGCAACACTCAAAGTTAACGGGCAAAGCGGCGGCGCTGGAACTGGTTCCGAAAGCCACCGCCATAACGTCTTTTATGCCTTTAAAAAAATCGAAAACCTTCGTTTTTGAAAAAACTTTTAAATAAATCGGATAGAATACGAACAAATAAATCAAAAGGCCGCCTATCACCAAAGCCATATAAAAAAACATTCTGTTTATCATCTCTCCGCCGGCGTCCGCTATGACCGAGGATATCAAACAGAATACCGCCAGCGGGGCTATTTTCATAACATTCATAACTATCTTTATCATTATCTCGGATATCGTATCGGTCAAGGAAATAAAATTTTTTGTTTTTTCCCTATCCATTAAATTAAGTATTACGCCGACAAATATGGAAAAAAATATTATCTGAAGCATATTGTTTTCGACTATCGCCTTGAAAGGGTTCTGAGGAACGATTTCTATGATAAAATTTTTAAAATCGAAATTGGAAATAATATTTGCATTCGCCGAGATTCCTCCGACGGTCGCCAAAAAACTTTTAGAAACTCCGGGCTTTAAATAATTGACAAGAACAAGACCGAATACTATCGCTATGACCGTGGAAGCGAGATAAAAGATAAAAGCGAAAATCGCCATTTTTTTAAATTTTCTCATATCGCCTATGCTTCCCACCCCGCTTATAAGGGAAGAGATAACGAGAGGAACGGATATCATCTGCAAAAGCCTTATGAATATTTTTCCTATTACCTCAAACAAATCGTATATGTTTCTTTTAATTTTAATCGATTTAATATCTCCGACCAAAAAAATTTCTTCTTTTCCGGAAAATTTAATTATCATTCTTTCAAAATCTTTTTGCCTTACCGATTTTTCTATCTTTGAAAAATCTTTTTTTATATCGTTAATCCCAAACGATACGCAGTCTTTGGAACAAAAGGATACGGATTCGATTTTTTTAAAAATTTTTACATCGTCTTTAAAACCAAGCTCCAGATTTTTATCGTTTTTTAAATAAATGCCGAAAACTATTCCGGCCAAAAATCCCAAAAGAACTTTAAAGTGAAAAGGAATTTTCATAATTAATAGTATAATAAATTTTATAAGTATTTATATGGAATTTGAAATAAAAGAGTTTTTCCCCGAGCTTGCCGAAGAAAGGTTATGGGAGTTGTATTTTAATCACCGCGAAAAAATTATTCTGGAATCAGACCCAGATACCGTTTTGCCTTCGCGGGAAAAATGGAAAAGGCAAATAATATCAGAGTTTAAAATCCCTTATTTCAAAAAAAGGATATTTAACCTATTTATAAAAGAAATTAACGACGAAATCCCGGCCATAGCCATTATTTCGGCAGAAACCGACAAATCACCGTCATACGAATCAAACAAACACATATTAATGTTGACATTATCCGTCCTGCCTAAATTCAGAAGAAAAGGCATAGCACAAAACTTGATCAAATATCTTATTAAAATCATTAAAAAAGATTTCCCATATGTATCTGAGTTTATAACCAACACTGTCACAGAGTCTGGAGTTAAGTTTATCGAAAAACTGGGCGGGAAACTATCTCTTGAAACTTTTGAAAACAGGCTTTACTTAAAAGATATAGATTGGGATATGGTTAAAAGATGGAAAGAAGAAGGAATAAGAAAAAATCCCGATACCACTATTAAAACAGTTCTGGAAATACCGGAAGAAGATTTAATAGAATTTTCAAAAATTTATACCGAAATAACCAATCAAACCCCTCACGGAGAAATATCGATAACGCAAAACTTTACTCCGGAACTTTTGAGATCAAGAGAAAAAGAATACAAAAAAAACAAAGCTTTAAACATAACCATATATACTAAAGAAAAAAACAATCTAATCACATCCGTTACCGAAATAGTATACGATAAAGACCCCGGGCATATGGTATATCAAATGTTAACTGGCGTGAGAAACGAATTCAGAGGAAGAGGAATAGGCAAGTGGATTAAAGCGGAAATGCTTTTACATATAAAAAATAATTTTAACGGCATAAAATACATATCTACCCAAAATGCAACGGTTAACGAACCAATGTTACATATAAATAATCTATTGGGTTTTAAAAAACACCTTAGAGTAAAAATATATGAAATTAAACTCTCGAATATAATTTAGTTGCTATTTTCCTTCTTTTATCTCCCCCAATTCTATCATCGCAGTTTTAAGTTCTTTTTCATGTTTTGAGCTCTCCAGAGAAGACATTAAACTATATACGCACGGCACCACAACTAATGTAAGTAAAGTTGAGAAAAATACCCCTCCAATAACAACAAGAGCCATCGGAATTCTTACCTCAGCTCCCGGGCCCATGCCGAGAGCAGGAGGAATTGCTGCGGCGATTGTCGCAAAGGATGTCATTATAATAGGTCTTAATCTTATTGGACATGCCTCAATAAGAGCATCATTTACATTTAGCCCTTTTAATCTCCTTCTATTATTTGTAAATTCGACAAGAAGTATGGAATTTTTTTTGACTATACCCATAAGCAATATTATCCCTATCATACTATAAATATTTAGCGATTGCTTGCCTATATACAAAGCTATAAATGCACCTGTAACGCTAAATGGAAGAGCCAGAAGAACGGTTATAGGATGAATAAAACTGTTAAACTGGGAAGCAAGTACCATATATGCTACAAATATCCCGAGTAATAAAACCATTATTAAGCTTTTACCTGATTCCACAAATGTTTGAGAACTACCAGACAAAACTATTCTATATCCCTCTGGCAATATTTCTTTAGCTATTCTCTGAACCTCATACAAAGCATCTCCCTGAGTATAACCGGGCGCCGGATTTGCAAATAAAGTTATTGCTCTTTCTCTATTCTGGCGAGATATTGAAAGTAAGGTTGTCTTATGAGTAATTTTTACTACTTCAGATAACCTTATAAGCTCCCCCCTGTTATTTCTTACCCATATCTTTCCTATATCCTCAGGACTTTTTCTTTCATTATCTACAAGCCTGACTCTTATATCATATCTCTTACCGTCCTTTGTATACTTACCAGCTCTTACTCCGCCTATCATGGCATTAACTATCTCGGCTATACTGGCAATGCTAACTCCACGTTCCGCCGCCTTATATCTATCAGGTATTATCTGAACCTCCGTCATTCCTTCCTGATAATCGGTATCCACATCAACCATTTTCCCGGATTCATTCATCTTTTTCATCATGATTCTACTTAACTCAGAAAGCTTCTCCCAATCAGGTCCTCTTAAGCTTATTTCGACTGGATACCCTCTTCTCGCTGTAAAACCTGATTGAGATATATCCTGTATTGATACTCTTTCAAACTCTTTCACATTCTTAAGATTTTCTCTCGTATATGCCATAAACTCCTGCTGGGTGGGCACTTTAGCACCTTCTTTTATTGCTATTCTGCTCCCCGGCTGTTTCATTGTTATAAATAGCATGCCAGAATTAACATTACCAGCGCCAATTATTGCAAAATATCTTTCTATGTTAGGCTGTTTCATAGCCCACTCTTCCGCTTTAGCCATTGCTTTTGAAGTGTAATCGAAAGATGAGCCTATCGGCGTTTGGAGTCTAACAATAAACTGACTCTGGTCCTGAGAAGGGGTAAATTCAAAAGGAATTTTAAAAACTATAAAAATGGAGAGAAGAAATATTAACAGTGAAGTAATCACAACTTTCCATCTATGATTTAATGTTTTGCGTATTATATCCGCGTAAAACAAAGAAAAAGATTTAAAATTTTTATCCATCCATCTGCCAACCGCAGTATTATGTCCTGAATCCACAAACTGTGAGCATCTCATAGGCGAAAGAGTTAAAGCTTCAAGCAAAGAAAGCATTACCGCAACGGATATAGTCACCCCAAATTGGTAAAAGAATTTCCCGACTATACCATCCATAAATATAATCGGAACAAATATAGCCAGGATGGCTATAGAAGCAGCAACGGCCGCAAATGTTATTTCTCTTGCCCCCAGTATAGCGGCTTTTACCCTGCTCATCCCCATCTCATTATATCTGACAATATTTTCAAGCATCATTATCGCATCATCTACAACAATCCCTATAGCAAGAGATAATCCTAATAATGTAAAAGTATTCAAAGTAAAACCCATAAAATATAAAATTATAAAAGAACCTATTATAGATGTTGGTATAGCAAGTAAAACATTAAGAGTTGAAGACCATGACCCCAGAAATATCCAGCATACTATCCCGGTAAATATTGCCGAAAGTAAGAGGTTAAAATTAAGCTCGTGGGTAGATTCTTCTATAAACCTCGTAGTATCGTTTACAATATTAAGCTCCATTCCCGACGGAAGGTCTTTCTTAAGTTCCTCCACCTTTTCTTTAACACCCCTCGCCACAGCTACGGCGTTAGAACCTCTTTGTTTTATAATTCCTATGCCAACAGATGTTTTTCCATTAGTATGAGCTATCCTTCTTATATCGTTTAACCCATCCTCCACTTTAGCCACATCTTTTATCTTAATATTTTTCCAGATATTAGCTCCCCCTCTTCCAGTTATTATAAGATTGGAAAATTCTTCAGGATTAGATGCTTCTCCCATTACCCTCACATTATATTCCTTATTCCCCGACTCTAAATATCCAGCAGGAGCTTCTATATGCTGATTTTGTATCGTACTTATAACATCGTTTACTGTAAGATAATTATCGTAAATCTTTTTTGAATCTATCCAGACTCTAAGATTGGGATCTACAAACCCCCCCATATCCACATCTCCCACACCATCTATAGTCGTAAATTTATCTTTAAGATAATTATCGGCGTAATACATGAGGTCCTGTAGTGGTCTATTTCCACTAAGAGAAACCCTTATTATCGGTTGATCCTCGGGATTGCTTTTCGTAATACTCGGAGGGTCTATATCCCTGGGCAGTTCTCTCTGTACCTGAGATATTTTTGATTGAACTTCCTGCATAGCTACATCTATGTTTTTACTCAAGGCAAATTCTATAGTGATACGGGACTGCCCTCTTCTTGAACTTGAGTTTATATTTTTTATCCCCTGGATACTCATTAAAGCGCCCTCTATAATATCGGTTACCTGAGTCTCCATAATTTCAGGCGCCGCACCTTCAAATGATACCGATATAGTTACAACTGGATAATCAACATCTGGCAGTTGGCTTATACCCATTCTGCTAAAACCAATCCATCCAAAAACTATCAAACCTATCATTAACATCCACGCAAAAACAGGATTTTTTATAGATATGTCGGAAAGAGTCATTTTACCACCTTATATATTATTCTATATTTTCGCCGGAAACTATCCTTAATCTCTCAGCCAGAATTTTTTCTTCTGCTTCGGCTTTTGAAAGAGAAATTTTTAACTGAAGCAGGTCATTCATAGAATTTAATACGTCTAAATTTGTTACAAGTCCCAATCTATAATCCTCTTCTTGATATTGAACATTCTGTTTAGCAGATATCAGAGCATCTCTTATACTTTCAGTCCTTAGTCTTGAATATCTGGCTTCTTCAAATGCCTGTCTAACCTCGCTCTCAGCCTGCCTTATCGCCAGTTCAAGTTCTATTTCCGCTGTTTTAAGCGATGAAAAAGACAAGTCTTTTTTTGCTTTAAGCTCTCCTGCTGAATAAATTGGCATATTTAAATAAACGGAAATATCCCATCTATTATTTTGTTGTGAAAGTGGTGATATTAAAGGATATAAATTTGCCGAAGTCACTATTGATGGATAAAAATTATTCTTCTCACCTTCATACATACGCCTATAATAGGAAACATCCAATCTTTTAGATTCGATATCGGGCCTTTTTTTAGCCATCTCTAAATAATAACTTAATTCATAATTTTTATAATCGTAATTATAATCGACAGGAACAATGTCGTAATCCACGCCGGTCAAGAACTTAATAATTTCCTGAGAAATTCTTTCATTCAAAATAGAGTCCAGATATGACGCTTTATCCTGCATCAACTGAGACACAGCACTAACGACTTCACTTTCCCTTGAACGACCTATTTTAACCCTTTTTTTAAGCTCGTCTATTCGTTTATTATCAAGTTCTATTTTTTCTTTGAATATTCCTACCACTTTCTGAGCGTTGAATAGGTTCCAGTAGGCCTCAACCACATCCATATAAAGATTTCTTTTGGCATCTTCTATCAACATGCTTGCAGACTTTTGCTTATCACCCATTGCCTTAATAGCAATATAATCCTTCATACCCGAAAAAAATTGATAATTAGTCGACAGGTATCCTTTTGTAAATAGAGATATATCTTCTTTCTTTACTGTATTAATGTTAAAACTAATTTTCGGAAGTATATTAGATGTTAAAGATTTTTCCTGCGCTTCTAACTCTTTTATGTATTCTTTCTTTGAAGCAAGCATTTCACTTCTTTTCAACGACAGATTAAAAGCCTCATTTAAATTCATCGGTCTCATGGTTGAAGTGGAAAACTCCTGAGAATAAAGGGATATTGAAACACAGATAACAATTAAAAAAAATTTCATTTATCACTCCTCAAACCTTTGATAAAAATATTAGAAATAAATCTCGCCTTTTCCTCTACAGACAATTTATTTCTTTTACTGTTCTCATAAATATTAGAGCCCCTGCACATACCGAAAAACACTGATGCAAAAAAAAACGAATCATGTATTTCTAATTTTTCTTTCTTTTTGGCTTTATTTACAATAGAAACCAAAATAGAAATTATCTCAGCAAACTTTTTTCTAAATTTTTTTTTAATTGGCACATTCAAATCTTGCTTCTCAAAGTATGAAAGAATTTTTCTTTTCTCTTTAAAATAATCAAGAAGAATGTATGTAGTTTCATAAAGCGTTATCTCTATAGGTTTTTCGGAATTTAGAGTTTTTTTTAGTTCAAACTTCAATTTTCCAAGGAATTGGTTTAAAACATCCACCAAAAGTTCGTCTTTGCTCTTATAATATAAAAAAAAAGTTCCTTTTGCCCATCCCAAACTTTTAACGAGAGCACTGACAGTGAAATCCTCGTTATTTTCCATTATAATCCTTTGGGCACTTATAAGTATTTGCTTTTTCTTTTCCTCTCTTTCTTTTGCAGTCAATCGTTTCAATTGTTGCCTCCAGGAATCATAATGACCATATGGTCATTATATTAAATAAAAAAACAAATAGCAAATCAAAAGATTTCCTATTTATTTTCGAATTTGCCGAGGATAATATCGGTAACTTCTTTTATCTTGTTTTTTTCGGTAAGTATAAAAAGTATGTCTCCGGCTTTTATAACCGTCTGACCGGAAGGCGCTATTATGGAATTATTCCTGTTAATCATGGTTATGGTCGTGCCCATTGGAAGAGAGAGCTCCGAAATTTTTCGCTCTCCCCGATAAAACTCTTCGTCTACGTAAACTTCTATCAACTCGTAATCGGTATCGTGAATGTTTACAAGTTGCATCATATTAATCGTTTTTTTAAAACCGTTACCGGTAAGTTTTAACATCCTGGCAAACCCGGCTATGGGAATGCCTTGGAAAATTACCGAAAGGGTTACGGCGAAAAATATTATGTTGAATATCTTATGATCCGGATCCATCCCGACAGATAAAGGATAAGTAGCCAAAACTATCGGAACCGAACCCTTTATACCGGCGATGCTTAAAAAAGTTTTTTCCCTTATATTAAGTTTTTCAAAAAAAGAAGAGATAATTATCGCCAAAGGCCTTCCTATGAAGGTTACTACAAAAAATAATAAAAGCCCTAACTCCCATATCAAAGCGAATTTCTTGGGGAAAACCAAAAGACCGAGCATGATAAACATGACCGTGTTTGCTATAAAAGAAAGTATCTCGGCGAAAGAAGAAGTCATATTTTTATAAGGGATATCCTCGTTTCCTATCACAAGCCCTGCAAAAAATACAGAAAGAATGGGACTTGCCTTAAAAAAATCGCCCGCGGAATAAGCTAAAAGAGCTATCGCCACAAGCAATATGTAAAAATAGCTTATATCCAGTTCTTTTATCCTTCTAAAAAGAAATACTCCGATATATCCTACCGCAATACCCATCCCAACCCCTCCGACCATCTGCCATACGGTCAAAGCGATATATCTGGTATAGCCTTCGGAAACGCCACCGATGACATGGATAATAAACGTGGTCAACATTATAGCCGCGGGATCGTTAGAAGCGGATTCCGCTTTGATTATCGAAGTCAATCTTTTATCTACGGAATTTGAATTTAAAATGCTAAAACAAGCCGCAGCGTCGGTGGAAGAAATTATGGCGCATAACAAAAAAGACTCCCAGAATTCCCAGCCCGAAAAAAAAGAGAAGAAAAAGGCGGAAAATAGCGCAGTGAAAAAAACGCCGAAAGTCGATAAAAAAACGGAAATTTTAAAAACCGGTTTTATCTCGCTTTTTTTATCCCATAACCCATAACCGCCGGCAAAAAGTATAAAAATAAGAGCGATATTTGCTATTTCTTTGGTAAGCCATACATCGTCGAAATATATTATCCCCAAAACATCGCTTCCAAAAATCATCCCCGAAGCTAAAGATATTAAAATAAGAGGAATATTTACTTTTTTAAAAAGAAGCGAAAAAAATATTATAAAAATTAAAATCAAAGAAATAACAAAAAGCACTTATCCTCCTGATTAAATTATATATTTTTTATTGCGAATGCGAAAAATTTTAAAAATTATAAAGGTTATTAATCGAATAGGCCTTTGGACTCAGAGAAAAAAAAGTCAAAAGACTCTTATATAATTTCCAAATTTTATCTAAAATTTAATTATACCGATAAGGAGGGTTTAATGAAATATAAAGTAATAATAAAATGTTTGATAGTTTTTTGTTTTTCGGCCTTAAACGTTTATTCGGAAGAAAAAGTGGACTCGTTAACATATTTAAATTCCGTAACAAATAAAGAAATCGCGTCTAAAATAGACGAAAACATAAAAACAGAACCGCTCAAATCCAAAGACGCATTTTCTTCGGTACCCGAATGGCAAGGGACAAGTTGCGTTAAATCTCAATGCGACAAATGGTCCGCAAATAACGGCGTTAAATGGGAATGCGAGGCCAAAAAAGACTCCTCCTGCTCTCAATGGAAATCCAATTTAAATGTATCCTGGAATTGCGAAAATTTCGACTCTAAAAAAAGATGCGCGGAATGGGTTTCCGACTCCGGAGAGAAAAAAGATCCGAAATGCGACGAAAAAGGATGCGGATTTTTAAAAACAAAAGACAATTTTATGCCCGCTTTCTTGTTGATACACATTAACCCGTTAAGAGAAATAAACTTCAAATCCAATCCCTTATGGGACGAAAACGGAACGGGCGCGTGGATTTTGTGTTCCGAAAAAAACGAGACATGGACATATACCGAAGAAAGCTGGATAACAAAAAAACAACAAAGACAAGATATTTATATTTGCAAAGTTATTACCGAATATAATTGCAAATGGAGACAATGCTACGAAGACCATCCTCAAACCGCACCGGGAACCTGTTACTGCAAAACGGCATGCTATCAGACATCCAAAAAAGAAACCGGCGAGTGTCATTGGGAACCGATGAGCGAATATTAAAACAAAAATATATCGCAAATAATTTAATAATTTGATTTAATATATTTTATGGATGCGTATATTTATTTCGTAAAAAGCTATCCGATTTGTTCGGCGATGATTCAGTTTGCCGTTTTGGGGACATTCGGCGAAATAGCGGGCAAATGGGTTAGAGAAAAAAGAATATTTAAAGTTTTCGATTTAAAAACCGCGCTATTAAAATCTTTGGGCTGGGCAATTCTTGCGATATGCGTTAAATACGCCTTCATAGGTTTTCCCGGCTACATATCCGCATTATCCGCGAAAGGGCTTCTGCCTCAAAACCCAGGCAATTTCTTAACCGCTTTAATGATCTCTTCGGCTATAAACCTGCAATTCGGACCGTTTTTAATAATACTTCACAGGATAATAGATAACGCGATAGACAAAAAATCAAACTGGCAAAATCTGGATAAAGCCCTATATTCGCTTTTATGGTTCTGGATACCGGCCCATACTTTTACCTTTATGCTTGAAGAAACTTTCAGAATAGGCCTTGCGGCTTTATGGTCGGTAGCTCTCGGAATAATACTCGGATTATATTCTTCAAATAAAAAATAGATTATGATTAAATACCCTAAACCTAAAGCTATAGGGACGCTCTTTTTGTTATTCGATTTGGTTATTTTCCATAATCTCGCAAACTCCTCAAACATTGACTTAAACCTTAACTACAATAAAAATATAAGCGAAAAAAAAGGAGTGGATTTTTCTTACAAAATAAACCATAAAAAAGCCGACATCGGAGGCGGATTTAGATATTTTAAGGAAAACGACTCGGTAACATCAAACAAGGCTTTTTTGACTCTCGATTACAACATAACCCTTTCCGACAAATGGGGTTTTTGGTTATTCGATAAACTTTCATACGATAGAATACAGAAAATAAATCTGCAAAACAATTTGGGAAGCGGAATTAAATATTCGTTTACAAATTCAAAAGCTTTTAAATCCGATATATCGTTGGGATTTTTATACGATAGAACCGAATACGAAAAAAAGAAAAACACAAACAAAATAAGGCTATCAGACAGGTTAAGACTGGAAAAAGAGATCAACGAAAAAACTAAAATTTATTTTTTGGCGTTTTATCAACCTGACATCGCCGATTTTAAAGATTACATAATAACTTCAAACCTTTCCATATCTTATATGCTTTCGCAAAAAATAAGCTTAAAGTTTAAAATAGAAGACACTTACAGGTCCAAAACCCTGGCCGACTATTACAACGACTTATACTCAAACCTATATTTCTCTTTTAATTTTTAAATTAATTTCTTTCTTGTTCTTAAAGAAAAAACAATCTTAAAGGTATAAAAATTAAAGGCAAAAATATAAAATACAAAATCATACACACTTTTACTCTTTTTAAATTTTTATCGGATGGAATGTTTAACTGCGTATAAGATATTTTATTAAATATCAAAAACGCAATCATAGCGATGACATAAGTGAAAATCCCCGATAATGATTCCTTTTCAAACGGTTCTTTGCCATACGATACAAAAACAATACCATTAAAAATTGCAATAACAAATATTATGTAAGAAAAGTAATATGAACAAATAACTATATATCTTAAAATTTTATATTCTTTTTTAAATGACAAAAATATTGTTCCGCCGATTATCAATAATGTCAAAAAAGCGATAATTAAAAAAATGGAAATAAATGCAAACAGATACAAGAGAGAAGACATATCGTTAGAAAAAGCGTGAATAGTAAATATTAAACTAAAAAACAAAACAAAAAATAAATTTTTTAATAAATGTCTAACTCTAAAATTATTAATAAAAAATAAAATACTATCAACCATAGCTAAAAAATATTTTACAAATATTTAACGGGAAACATAAGTCTTACGGCTTGCGGAAACCTTAAAGCCCAAAATTTTTCGCTATGATAGTGACCGTCAAACTCCAACGAGAAAAAATCTTTATTTTTAACAAATCCTTTAATTAAAAACAATCTCTCCGCTTCTCTAAAATTATTTAAATGCTCCTCCGCTTCCTCCCCCCCTTCTTTATTCCCTATATCCTGATAGAAAACGATGTTATCCGGTTTTTTAACGCTTGAAAACCAATCCAAAAATTTCTTATCCGCCCACCAATAAGAAGGAGACATCGCCAAAGCCCCGCCCCAGATTTGAGGGTAAGCGAAAACCGCATAAGCGCTTAACAATCCGCCGAGCGAAGAACCGCCTATAAAAGTATTTTCGGGTCCCGTTTTTGTCCTATATCTTCTATTTATTTCGGGCATAAGATAATCTTTCAAATTTTTTAAATACTCATCCGCTCCGCCGCCTCCGTATCTTAAATCTTTCCACGGCGTATACTCGCTCATCCTTTCCGCCCCTCCGTTATCCACGCCCACAACTATAAAAGGCAAAGCTTGATTTTGGCTGAAAATTTTTTCCAACGACTCGTCCACCTCCCACTCTCCGGCAAAACTTTCTTTTGAGTCGAAAAGATTCTGACCGTCCTGCATATAAAGAACGGGATAACTTTTTGAAGTTTCTTTATCGTAGTTTGGAGGAAGATAAACCCAAACCCTTCTCCCTTTAAGGAAATAAGGCAAACTAAAAACGGAAACATTTCCAGTAACGGTTTTATGCAAAGGATTAATTAAATCGTTTTTTAATATCGCCTCATCCCCCGCGAAAACAACCGTCCGAATCAAAAATAAAACTAAAAAAACAACTGTTTTCATATCTAAATTTTACAAAAAATAAAAAATCATTTCGCTCAAAATTCAAAAACATAAACAAAAATATTATTTCTTACATCAAGCCAAGCGCAAATCCCGCATGATACGAATAAAAAAACATCTTCTATCTTTTCAAAATTAAAAGAAAGGCAATATTACAAACTTAACATCTTTTTCATTTTTAATTCTTCCGTCTTCTATTTCAAATAATTTACGCTTGTTTATAAAATCGATATCTTTTTTAGAAATAAAAGTTTTGGGATATTTTAATATAGAATCATATTTAACAACTATCGTTTTCTTCTTTTCTTTATCCAAAACCGATATCCCGTTAAGCAAAGCGAATCTAAAATCGTCGACAAAAAAAACCGGTTTGGAAAAAAAATTTTTCTTAACTTCCGCATACTTGGGCAATAAATATCCAAAAAATTCGTATATTTTTCTGACTCTTTTCATGCTTTCTTTGCATTGGTAAGAACAAGGATGCCAAATTATAAAAGGCTCCAAAATTTTATTAAGAAAATAGCCTTGTATGTTTTTATTCAACTTCTCGAATTCCGAGAACTTTTTTTCAATATTTTTTCTAAAATACGCTTTGCCCGGAATCTTTGGCGGGATTTTTGAAAACGGACTGCATATATTGTTCATATAGAAAGGGAATCTTTCGCTCTTATCGCTTTTATCGTAAATATGTTTTATAAGGGATTTATCTCCTGAGCGCTCGTACTCGTTAAAACCATTTACGCAACACTCGGGATACCCCAACTCAAAACCCGTTATCAAAGGATTTATCTTTCCTTCGGAATATAGTTTTTGAAAATTATTTATAGACGATTTTTTTTTGCTTAATAAAATTTGCCATTTATTTATCTTTAAATTCTTAAATATAAAATAATTAAAGCCGAATTTTTTAGATATAGAGTTTAGATTATCCGTATCATTTCCGTCTATCCAATCAGTCCATATCATCTTACAATCGCCCAGAAAAAGAGAAATAAGCTCTATCAGTCTTATCGATTGGGGCTTGCTTTCTATCGCTTTGATAAAATCGTTTTTATTCATAAAA
>ERZ795060.2524-NODE-2524-length-18449-cov-4.167935_pt1 | contig 18449 bp, 18 predicted proteins | sample MGYA00375144_ERZ795060 | MGnify/ENA primary metagenome ERZ795060 (study PRJEB30189, sample SAMN05720157) | activated sludge metagenome | isolation source: anaerobic digester from wastewater treatment plant | place: Japan | collected 2015-05-15 ...
ATGTCATTTTTATTGGACTTCTATGAATTTGCGAAAAATATTATACTTTATCGGTATTTTGGTTTTCGTTTTGGCTGCCACCTACATGGTGTTTGGGTTTGGATGGAGCTCATTTTACCGGGCCACGGGCAGGGCAGCGATCCAAAACAACCTGCGCATGGCCGTAGAAATGATCTCCAAAGAATTGCGCTATGCCATGGCGGTTCAAATCATGGAGAATTTCGATCCCGGTGACATTGATCCAGACGACGGCTTTATATATATATTTGTCAATGATCAAGGACGCATTGAAAAGTTCGAAGAAGGCGCTTCTTCCATTATTCCCCACGATTTGGATGAGAATGTGGCTTTATCGCTGACCGTGTCCAAGTCACCGTCAGCCCACGATGTTTTGCAAATTGTGATTGAAGAAGTAAACAGCGGCGTTTCCATTGACACGGAATTGCGCATCCAGAACCTGAGCACCGCGATTAACAACACTGTTGGAAACGCTCTGCGCTATTCGAAAGTGGAAGCCACCCTTGGCGCAGCTTTAAGCATCGAGGACTTTTCCGACCAATTCCCGGACGCGGAACAGGGCCATAATTACGGCAGCGTCATGATCACCGTTTCCGAGACAGCCGATGTGGAAACCGCCAACCTGGAAGTATCGCTTACCCTGGCCGGCGAAAGCCAGCCGGATCCACTGTTCCTTGAAACACAATATCCCGACCAGCTCAAGAACAGCAGCACTGTCCTTATCTTCAATATCGGGGCCATTGATATTCCGGACACTTATACTGCAACCGTAACCGCGCAAGCCGACAATGCATTCGCTGTCACGGTTAGCGTGCCGTTCACGGTTGGGAAGGTCGATGGGGGCGGAGATGGTGGTGATGGCGGCGATGAAGGCGGCGGCAGCGGTGACGACGCTTCCCCTATTCCCAATGTGCAGATACCGGCGGGAAAGATCTTGGTGTTCAATAGCCAAGAACACTATTTTCTTGATGCCGCTGTTCTGAAAAGCCGTTTTCACAATCCCAATTCTGTTTATATCCCGCCAACGGCCGGCAATATCTTGATTCACCGATCTAACGAAGTGCTGGATTGGCATGTTGGAGGAGATCTATTCATTGCTAGCAACATTGAAACGATAAAAACTGAACAAAACAAAATTAAGGCCAACGGCAATATCGTCATTGAGCCCGGTATGAGTATTATGGCTACTGCTACCAGCAACCAGTGGGGAACCGCCCTGGTCATCGAAGCCGCCGGAGATATTACTGTAGCCGGTGCTTCTCTAAAATCTACGGGGACAAACAAGAGAGCGCTCTATATAAAATCAGGGGGCTATATTCATGCCGGCAATGCCTCTATCGAGGTTACCGGCGTAAATTGGAACGCCACCCTGGAAATAGAGATGGAAGATGGCATCGATATTCGAGGCGCCGATATCAGCTCCGCTGGAACCGGAAATACACCCTTGATCTTTAATGCCCTGAGGGCGCCGGCAACGATCCTTGTTGAAGGAGCAAGGGTCACTCCGGCTACAGCATATAACCTGACCGTAGTGGGCACCCTGGCCGGAGGACGCATTGAGGTCAAGTGATGATAAATTCCTTTTCTCGCGTTATGACCTGCCAGCCTGGCGCAAAGCCCTTTCTTCACCGGCTGGCGTGGCATAGACAGCTTTTGCTAATAGGGGGTGGTTGGTGCGGCGTTCTGAAGCTTTTTGTTTTTCATGTTAGGGGGGACAGGCTGACTGTTCCAAAGGAATCATAATCATGAAAGGAGAGAGTAGTATTGTTGAAACTGATGAAAGCTCTGCACCGGAATGACAAAGGTTTTACCCTGGTGGAACTGATGGTGGTCGTGGTTATCATCGGGATCCTGGTGGCCATCGCCATCCCCATTTACAACACCGTCACCCGCAACGCGCAAAGGAAAGCGGTGGAGGCCAACTTAAGGACCATCGATAGCGCGATCATGCAGGCAAGGGCCGATGGAAACGAAACCCCAACATATGATGAGTTATCGGGCGAATTTTTTGAACCGATTGAACCGGTAGACGATGAGGAGTACGATGTAATGGACTTGGGCGGGGGCTACTACCGCGCCGTTGTCAGTGGGCGCGCTGGCGGAATTGAGCTGAACAATGCTTACCTGCCCATTGATTGGGACACCGGCGGACCCGGTGGCGGCAGCTAAAATCTGCCTCTTATTTCGTGATACTTATGGCGCGGGCTGGCCGCCCGCGCCTTTTTTTGAGGCATGCCTCTGGACACACCCGAAAACTATTTTTTCACTTTCTCCGGCAGGTAGAAAGCAGGCGCAAAAGCCACCGCTGAGCCAGAGATTTTCTGCAGAACAGCATGAACGCAAAGGGGCTCGGAATGTTAAGCATTATCGCCCTAAGAAAACCCATAAACCTAAAAGAGTTTATACTTTTGTTTATGGCCGCCATCTATCCTTTAGCCGTTATCCCCGGCCCGTTGAACCAATTTTCCGGTCAAAGATATCTTCTTCTGGCCGTGATATCGCTGGTCGCCCTTTACCTGGTAGTTCGGGAGAAGAAGGCGCCCGCCAAAAAGATTTTGCCGGCCTTAGGATTATTTTTGCTGTTTGCTTCAATATCTACTGTTTTATCGGCCGACATCGCCAGAGCGTGGATCGGTCATTCCTACCGGTATACCGGTTTAACAACCTATCTTTTTTGCGCTGTACTCTTTTTCCTGGCCGGACAATTTCAGTCCCCCGGGAAGATTGTTCAAGTCATGGTTTTCGGCGCGGTAGCGGTATCGGCAATCGCCCTGTTGCAGTATTTTGGGGTCGATCTTTTTTATTATAGTGATTATGTTATCTTTGAAAGAGGCAAAGGCGGTTACGGGACTATGGGGAACGCTAACTGGTTTGGCACTTATGCAGTTTTCATCCTACCGGCAGCGCTAATCCTTTTTATCACCAGGCGCAAGGGTCTCTGGCTTGGCTGTGCGGCGGTAATCTTTGCCGGACTGCTGGTAAGCCTGACCCGCGGCGCCTGGCTGGCCTGCGCCGTTTCTTTAATCATTATATTTATTTTCTGCAGGAAAAATGAAAAACAGAGAAAGCTGCTGTTCATAGCCATAGCTGTCCTGGTTGTTGTGGCTTTGATCTTGCTGCCGACACGCAACTGGTTGATTTACCGGACGGCTTTCAGCATTCCGGATCAACTGGCTGCGGCGTCCAGGCTTGAAGATCGCGCTGCTTCCGGCAGAATTTACATCTGGAAGGAAACGCTAAACCGTTTTATGGAGAACTGGGCTTTCGGTATTGGACCCGATCATCTGCAGATCAAAACGCCCAGCGGTAGAATAGTGAACAAGGCCCATAATATTTACCTGGAAATAGCCGCGACCATGGGTATTTTTGCCTTGCTTTCCTATCTGGCTTTTATCTCTTTTTTCTTGCGCCGCTGGAAAAATATCGATGATTTTTTGTTTTTCATCATGATCTGCACTTATTTAGTGCAAGGTTTTAGTAATAATGACGTCATTATGGTAATGCCGCTATTCTGGATAGTGCTTGGTTTATCGTATGCTCAAAGGGACATTAGCTCCCGGATCGCTCCTGCAGGCGTTATTCACGGTAATGATGCGGGAAAGTAGGGGAATTGCTTCACCGGCAAGGGCGTTTGCGTCATGATCCCCCCACCCTAACCCTCCCCCGCCAGGGGCTCTTAGAAGTTAGAGGTAAGAGGTTGGAGGTTAGAATAAAAACCTCCTTATCCCTAACTTCTGTCTTCTATAGTTGTCGGTGTCGTTTATCCTATCTTAAGAACCTTCTCCTGACTTCTGGATTCCCTTAACCCGCCCAAAGCCTGGCTTCCCGCTATTCCTGTCTTCTATCTCTTGCCCGATCCCCCAGCCTTATCCAGGAAGGGGCGCTTAAAGCGTTTCAAATATGCGGTACATCGGGGAGAGGATGGAGAAGACCAGGGCGCCCACGAACAGGCCTACCAGCAGCAGCAGCACCGGTTCAAGCATGGATCCCAGGCGCGAGGCGGTGAAGGTAATTTCGCGCTCGTAATAGTCGGCGGTGCGGTTCAGCATTTCTGCCAGCGCTCCGCCGGCTTCGCCGATGCGGACCATCTCTACCAGCAAAGAAGGAAAGAGCCCCGACTTTTGCAGTGGAACGGCCACAGGCTGTCCCTGGCTAACCGCCTCACGGGTCTGTTTGAGCGCCCGGGCCAGGGCCCGGTTGTTCAACACCCGCTCCACCAGCTCCAGGGTGGGGATGAGGTTTAAGCCGCTGCCGAGCAGCACCGCCATGACCCGGGCAAAACGCGCCGCCAGGCTATGGCGGTAAAGGGAGCCGAAGATGGGCAGGCGCAGCATGATCCGGTCCAGGAGCAAGCGCCCCGGCACCGTGGCCAGGTAGAAGCGCAAGCCAGTGGCTGCAAGCAGCAGCGTTAACAAACAAGGTAGCCAGTGCCGCCGCAGCGCCTCGCTGGCCTGAAGCAGCACCATGGCAAACAGCGGCATCTCCAGGCCCATGGCGCTAAAAACACCGGCGAATTGCGGCAGCACGAAGAGGACCATCACCGCCAGCACTACGGCAGCTACGGCAATGATAAACAGGGGGTAGATGGTGGCTGAGCGGATTTTTTCCTCCAGGTTATGCTGCCGCTCAAAATGTTCGGCCAGGCGCTCCAGGACTGCTTCCAGCGCTCCGCCTGCTTCCCCTGCCTCAAGCATGTGCACCAGTATCCCCGGAAAATAATCGGCGTGTTCCCGGAAAGACGCGGTAAGGCTGTTTCCCCGGGCAATACCGGCAGCCACCGCTTCAAGGCGGCGGCGGAAGGCTGCCTGCTTCGTCTGCCCGGCCAGGAATTGCAGCACGTTGTGAGCGTTCATGCCTGCCCGCAGCAGTGTGGCAAACTGGTGGCAGAAAATCATAAAGTCGCGGCTGCCGGCTTTGCCGTAGCGTAGCTGCTCCCACCAGCGGGAGATGCCGGGGCCCAGCCTGAGCAAGCCCTTTTCCTCCCGTAGCTCTATCACGGTAAAGCCGCGGGCATTAAGGGATTCCAGCAGTTCCGTGACGCCGGGAGCGCTTTGCCGCCCCCTGTGCTTGCGCCCGGACCAGTCGGTGGCGCAGTAGCGGTAGATGGGACACATGATAGGGCCTCCTCTTATTAAATCCCCCAATTCCTTGGGGTAGGGGGACTTTCCGTTTTTTTCTCTCAACTGTTTTCCCTTTGAAAAAGGGGCAGGGGGATTATATATAAGGAACAATTTTTATTGACGCGGCACCAGCTGCGGTTTCCCTGGCTCGTTTTTCCCCTCACCCTGGGTTTTTCTGCAAGCGGGGGAGGTATGCTTGCCTTAGTCCGCCAAGTCTTTTTTTTGGCCTTCCTCAGCGGGATAGCTGCCAGCCGGCTGGGAAGATGGATGCAAGATTAAACGGAAAGATAGCTCCAGCGAAGCCCCGGTTTCACTTTCACGGGACCAGCCGAGCTGATCCACCAACAGCAGGGATTCGAACTGCTCCAGTTGCTCCAGCAAATCCAGCAGGGCGGCCGGCTCCCCGGAAACACGCAGTTGCAATGGCAGGGCGGCATAGTTTTCTTCTGTTTCCGGCTCTGCAGCCTGGAGCACATGGACAGAAACCGGGGATTGCTGGAGCAACTCTTCCAGTTTCGCCAGCACTTCCGGTAGCTGTTCCGGGGCGGGGAGGGATCTATGCAACTCTGCCGCGCGGCCCTGCCACTGCCTCGCGGCGGCGGAGAGATCGCCCCTGCGCTGCAACTGCTCTTGCAGCAATTTTTGCTCCTGCAGCAGGGCTTCCCGCTCAAGGCGTAGCTCTAAGGCGTTTTGCAGCAGCGGGGCTATAAGGTACCGCCAGCCGGCCAGGGAGAAGGCCAGCAAGATCGCCGCCAGCAGCAGCAGCGCTTCCCGTTTGCTCAAGTTCAATTTACTCGCTAATTTCATTTTAACCGCTCATTCCCAGTCTTTTTCTCCCTCTCCCCTGGTGGGAGAGGGTCGATTTTAGAAGTTAGAGGTAAGAGGTTGGAGGTTAGAAAAAAAACCTCCTTATTCCTTTGCTTCTGCCATCTATAGTTGTCGGCGCTGTTTATCTCATCTTAAAAACCTTTTCCTGGCTTCTAGTTCCCTTAAGCCGCATAAAGGTTGGCTTTGCCCGCTTTATTCTCCCTCTCCCCTGGTGGGAGAGGGTCGGGGAGAGGGGGCGTTTGGGCATGATCCCCCCCACCCTAACCCTCCCCCACCAGGGGGGAGGGGACTTTCGGATCCCCGACTTTAAACTGCTTACCTCTGGTTTCCGTATTCCGGCTTCTGGCTTATTGATTTTTGAATTCCTTTATTCCTTCCCAAGCCGGTTGCACACCGCGCCTGTTTCCTGCCTCAATCATCCCCGCCTGCTATCATCAATTCAACCTCGAACACAAAGCGGTAACTGCCTTCCGCCTCCCGTTCGATGCGGCTGACAGTGACGCTGCTGAAATAGCCCAGGGCGCTTAAGGCCTGGCTGAAGGAAGCCACTTGCGGCATGGCCCGGCCGCGGCCGGTTAAGGTGAGATAGCCTTGTCTGCCGGCACTGAACGATGAGAGGTATAAACCTTCCGGCAGAGCAGCCTCCGCGCGGCGCAGGATATCGCTCCAGGGGATTTGCTGCCGGCGCAGGGCTTCCTCCAGTGCCGCTTTTTCTTTGAGAATGGCGATGTCTGCTTCCAGCCGCATCAGGGGCGCCGCCTCTTCAGCCAGAAGTGCGTTGGCCTGGCGCAGCCTCCTGTTGGCCGCGGCGCTGCGCTCAAGGTGTTTCTCGCACAGAGCGGTGCAGAGCAGTATGCTTGCAGCGGCAATAACGGCGAGCAGCACCAGGAACGGGCGGCGGCGCCGTTTATACCAGGCTAGCATGTACTCCCGGGGGCGCAGATCTATCTCTGTTTTCACCCGGCCCACCCCCGCAGGGCCAGGCCCAGGGCGATACTATACAGGGGCCCGCTTTCGAACCCGTTGCCAGGCCCGTCGGGGAAGCAGGAGGCAGCGAAGGGATTGAAGCGGGATACCGGCAGACCCAGTTCGCTGCTGAGGCGCTCTTCCAGCCCGGGAATAAGGGCCCCACCGCCGCACAACAGCACCGCTTCGCAGTGTTTTTCCGGGAATTCTGTCTCCAGGGTATAAAATTCCAGGGAGCGGGCGGCCTGCCGGGCCAGCTTTGACACTGCTGCACCCAGGCCGCGGTGCTGGAGCGGTGCGGTGGAGAAGAGGCAGCATTCCGCTTCCGCAGGGGATAGTTTATTTGCCTTCGCCACGTCCTTGCAGAGGTGGTTGATCCCCACATTTATGGCGCGATAGAAACGGTGGCGCCCCCGGTGCAGCACCAGCAGATCGCTGTTCTCCCTGCCGATATGAATAACCAGCACAGTACCGTTGCAGGGGTGATAGTTATAGGAACCACACCAGTGCACGGCGCGGCGCAAGGCTAAAGGAGCTACCTCTATGGCTTCGGGAAAATACCCGGCTTTAAGCACGGCTCCGGTGCAGTTTTCCGCCACGGAGCGTGGCGCTGCGGCCAGGATAAATTCAAGAACTGTTTTTCCCCGGAAAGTCCGTTTATCTAAAAAGGCATAGTCGTACACAGATTCTTCGGCGGGAAGCGGCAGTTGCCTTTCTGCCTCCCAGCGCATAGCGCGGCACACCTCCGCCGGAGAGAGGGGTGGCAAGGTGATGAGGCGCAGAGTTGCCGCCTGTCCGTGCAGGCTCACAATAACCCTTCGCCCGCGGCAGCCGTTCTCTTTAAGTGCCCTTTGAATTGTTTCGGCCAGCTCACCGTTGCTGCCTGCAGGGGAGGGGAAGGATGCGTTGCGGTATATGGAAAAGGCGCCATTTTTCCGCTGCAGTTGCATCAGTTTGATTTGAGAGCTGCCCAGGTCAAGGCCGATGGGTGAAAAGCGTCCCCGGTCTGCTGTCATGGCCCGTACCGGTTTAAGGATGCTTTGTAGCTGCGAGAAGTTTACCATCACCGCACACCCCGCTTGACTGGACCCCTGCCCCCTTTTTCAAGGGGAGGGTAATGTCTCCTGCCTGATCCTGCTCTAATCAACTTTCTCCCACTCGACGTTCAGAATTCCCAGCCCTGGCAGGTCCATGATATAATCACGCAGCAATGCCGGTTCATAAACCAGGGCACAGTTTTCCAGGTGGAGCTCTTTTGCCAGGAAGGCACCGTGCAGCTCCAGCGGCGTTTCCGGGTCTGCACCCCGCAGCATCATGGTGTCGCGGGCATAGATAATCTGTTTGCCCCCGAAAGGTGAAGCCGTTTCTTCCGCCGGCACGATTTCTAACGCACCGCCGGCCAGTAAGAGGAGGGTCCGCGTGCGTCCGTCGGCGTTGATAGGAGCCTGCAACCTGACGGTAAGATCGCCTTCCGCGGCGAGGATGCCCTCCAGGAGCAGCGTTGATCCGGCGGAGGGGTTAAGCATTAAATCACCTTCCACGTATAGCATCCCGGAAAAATCAAAAGCTGCTTCCTCCCCCGGAGCGATTACCAGATCACCTGTCACATGAAAGTGGTTGGCGGCCGGGTAGCCTGCCGGAGGCTGGTCTAGCGTACCTCCGGCAATGGTCAACTGCTTCCGCCCGGCCAGCAGTTCCAGATTGACCCGGGGCAGGATCAGCGATGCGGCGACAACAGTGTCTCCGCCCACTTCCAGGTAAGCCCCCTCCGATTCCCGGGGCGGCGCACCTTGCGGATACTGGAGGTCGCCGTTTATGTAGTTGTACCCTTGCTCCGCTGTTAGCTGATCGTTTACATGGACGCTGCCGTTTATCGCCGCTCCGCGCAGGAAAACCTTGTCCGCGGACAGGACGGCGCAGGCCTGCGGGATCGCCATGGCAGCGGTGGCAGTGACAGTTTTGCGATAGCGGCCAAGCGCTCCTACACTGCTAATACCACGCTTTCCCGGGGAAGGGGTGGTGAAAACCACCTGAAAAGAGCCGCCGTTTAAAGTGCCGTTTAAGGACGCCTGGTGGGTAAAGTCGTTCTGCAGGGTGGCCAGGCCGGCTTCCAGGCCTGCTTCGGCGATATAGTAAAGCTGCGCTTCTTCTTCCTGGTAGCCGGAGATCATTATTTCGTTGAAGGCAAAGGTCATCAAAGCCGTGCCCAGCAGTAGCAGAGTAGTGCAGAAGAAGAGCACTATCACCAGGGCCATGCCCTGTTCGTTATCCCATATTATACGGCCGGTTTTCATTTTGCCCCCTCAGGGAAGGTTGCGGGGGCGCACCGCTCCGGTAAGCGTTACTTTTGCAGGTTCACTACCGGCGCTAATTGTGATGAAGATGGTGTTGGTTTCGTCAACAGTGAAATGCAGGGCGGTAATACCGAGGGCGATTTTGGTGTGTGCATCGATTTTATTGTTGTAGAGGCTTTCAAATACAATTTCTTCCTGTCCGTAGTGGCGGAAGCGATGCGTCCTGCTGTCCCCTTTCACTTTGAAATGAATAGCATCCGCCTCTTGTCCAGAGGAAAGATCGATAAAGTAAGCGTAGCGCAGCTCGCTGATTATTTTGTCCATGGCGATGCGCGCGCTTTGCTGGCTGTCCATGCGGCTAATGCTGCGGTCGAAGCTGTTTAGCCCGGCGAAATAGAAGGTGTAGAGTGAACCGATTACAAAACCGAGGATAGCCAGCGCCGCCAGAAGCTCGATCAGGGCCAAGCCTTCCTGGCGGTAGATTACATTAACGCAAAACTTTTTCAGTGTGCTACTCTCCCCTCCGGCGCTTTTTTTCTACCTCTCCCCTCGTGGGAGAGGGCCGGTTTTAGAAGTTAGAGGTAAGAGGTTGGATGTTAGAAATAAAAACCTCCTTTTTCTCTATAGTTGTCGGTGCCGATTATCCCGTCTTAAAACCATCTCCTGGATTCTGGCTTCCTTTAAGCCGCACAAAGCCCGGCTTTCCCGGCTCTTCTGTCTCCCGAATTCTCTCGCCTCTCATTTACCTTCTGCACAGGTAACTCTCCAAAACGACAACCTGCTCTGTGCCCCGGGCCGGCCAGGATACGGCAACCCGGATTTGCAGCAACTCCGGATCCTGCAGCATGCCGGAAGGGGAAGGCGCCAGGGTTACGGCAATCTCCCGGCGCATCCGGGGATCTTCCGGCAGAGATTCTTCGATCAACGGTGACTGGCCACCGATAATATAGGTTTCGTAGGCGGCATCAAAGCCCGCGGCTTTTACTGCCTCCATGGCGGCACGGCCTAAGTTAACTGCCGTGGTTTGGTCTCCGGCAGAGCGGATGGCGATGCAGGCTGTAGCAAGTAGTCCGAGCAGGGGGGCTGTGATGAAAGCGAGGATGGTAACGGCCAGCAGAAGTTCAATAAAGGTATAACCTTCGCCTCTTTTCAGAAAACGCATCCGCTTCGGTCCTTTCGCGTTAAGGTGCAGGGTGGATCCGTTTCTGTAAGCAGGCTGTATTTGTTACCGCTTGGCTGCGCCGGCCAATTAGCGCAGTAAGTTGATATACCAGTCCCACAGCAGGGGACCCCAGAATATCTCGATCAGCGCCGCCAGGGAGAGAAAGGGGCCGAAAGGTACCGCATCCTTGCGGGTGAGGCGGCGCGCGGCGATCAGGATTAATCCGGTTACCGCGCCCAGCAAAAAGCCGATCATCATCACCACCGCTGTGCCGCGCAGGCCGACATAAAAGCCGATCATGGCCATGAGCTTCATATCGCCCGCGCCCATGCCGCCGCGGCTGACCAGGATGATTATGAGCAGCAGCCCGCCGCCCAGCGCCAGCCCGGCCAGGGCATCAGTCAACGGAAGGGCAGGGGCTAGCCGGGGGGGCAGGTCGAACCACCGCGCTCCCGCGGAGGGTAGCTGCAGGATCAACCCGGCTATCAATCCCGTCAGGACCAGGGAATTGGGGATGATGCGGTGTTCCAGGTCGATCAGCGCTACAGCCAGTAAAAGTGTCAACAGCAGCAGGTAGCCCAGGCCGGCCAGGCTAAACCCGAAGCCGTGGTATATGGCGGTAAAAAGGCAGGCTGTAGCCAGTTCTACCAGGGGATAACGGGGGCTAATGGGCTGCCGGCACTGCAGGCAGCGACCCTTTAAAAAGAGGTAGCCTAGCACCGGGATCAGTTCCAGGGCGCCAAGGCGCCGCCCGCAGGAGGGGCAGCGCGAAGGAGGCCTAACCAGGGAAAGGCGCCGCGGCAGCCGGTAAATCAGTACATTGAGGAAACTGCCGACACAGAGGCCGAAAAGAAATACGATTATGTAAAAAAAATATGGCTCTATGGACATGATTCTATTTATATTCGACAGCAAATTCTAAAGTCCTGCTTAATTTGGGATTGATTACATTTAATGGCTGCCAAATGGAGGAATTTCCCTTTCGAAGCAGGAAGATTAATGTTATAATTTAGTAACCGGTAGATCTGTGATTGAGTCAGGATAAGAGAGCAGGCGAAATTTTACCAAACTATTATTTAACAGCTTTTGAAACGTCTTTGTAAATTACTGGCAGCAGCTTGGCCCGGTGTTTCTTTCCACCGGCTGCCGGCTCTCGAAAGTTGGTGTTATAAAATTGCTCATTGACGGCTCCACCAAGCTTTTCCTTCTCCTGGGCAATCCGGTGAGCCATTCGCTCTCACCGCTGCTGCACAATGCCGCCTTTAAGGCGCTGGGCTTAAACTGCGTTTACCTTGCCGCCACGGTGGAGCAGGAGGCGCTGCCGCAGGCGGTGGCGGGCTTGAGGGCCCTTAAAGTGGGCGGGGCTAATATTACTGCTCCGTACAAAGAGGCTGTTATGGCACACCTGGATGATCTGGCGCCGCCGGCGCAGTTAATCCGCTCGGTCAATACCGTGGTTAACCGGGAGGGCAGGCTCTACGGCGACAGCACCGACGGCCCTGGCTTTATCCTCGCCTTGCGCGAGGCGGGACCGCCGGACTTGTTGGATGAACCGGTTATGATTGTCGGAGCGGGCGGTGCGGCCCGGGCCGTAGCTTTTAGCCTGGCCAGTGAAGGCGCAGCGGTGTTTGTGGCTAACCGCACCGCAGCACGCGCGGTCGAGCTGGTGGAGCTGCTGCGGCGTAACGCTTCCCTTAAAGAGGGTGCAGCGGTCGAATGGCATCCGCAAGCGCTAAGGCGCTGCTGGGAATCGTGCCGCACCATGGTCTACTGCCTGCCCGGTGACAGCGCGGCCGTAGCGGAGGCGCTCGGGTTTTCTTCTTGCCGGGGAAGGTATTTTTTTGATCTGCGCTATCATCCCCCCCGGAACGCGCTAATGCGCCGCTTTCAAGAGCAGGGCGGCACCGCCTATAACGGCAAGGGGATGCTGCTGTGGCAGGCGGCGCTGTCTTTTAAACAGTTTAGCGGGCGCGAGGCGCCGCTGGAAGAAATGCGCCGCGCTCTAGGCGGCAGCGAACTGCCTGGCGTATAACCCGGTTAAAGGGCAGCTTGCATCTTGCCCCGCCGGGGCGCGGGGCAGCCACTTTTTCAAGCTTACCCGGAGCGCGGCCATGATCAGGGAGGGTTGCGTTGTGGCAGTCCCGAAGCGCCGCAAACTGGGCGAAATGTTGCTGGAGGCAGGCCTTATCACCCCGGAGCAGCTTGAAGTCTTGCTGGCGGAGCAGAAAAGCAGCCGCCGGCGTCTCGGCCAAATCCTGGTGGAGAAGGGCTTGCTCAGCGAAGCAAGGCTGGTTTCGCTGCTGGAAGAACAGCTACATATCCCCCAGGTCAACCTCTACAGCCGTTACATCGACCCGGAAGTAGCCACCTCGATCCCCCGCAATATGGCGGAGCTCTACCGCGTTATCCCTTTTGAAAAAGATGCCCGGGTCCTGCGCCTGGCCATGGCCGACCCGCTGAACCTGGCTGCCCTGGACGATGTGGCCGCGTATACCGGTATGGAGGTAGAGCCCTTCATCACCGCGCCGAGCGCGATAACCCACGTCATTAACCAGTACTACGGCTTAAAAGAGTCGCTGGAAAGCAGCACCGCGGGGCGGCAAGACCGCAGCCGCGAGGCAGAGCGGCTGCAGCAGCTCAAGGCCCGCGTGGAAGAAGCGCCCATTGTTAAGGTGGTTAACGCGCTGATTGAGCGTGCCGCCGGAGAAGGGGCCAGCGATATCCACCTGGAGCCCACCGGTGAGGGGTTGCGTATCCGCCTGCGCATCGACGGTATTCTGCACGATCTCATGTCGCCGCCCAAAGATACGCAGCAGTTGATTATCTCGCGGATCAAGATTATGGCTGACATGGATATCGCCGAGCACCGCCGCCCCCAGGACGGAAATATTACCCTGAAGAGCGGCCCTGCGGGGAACAAAGAGATCAACTTAAGGGTCTCCACCATGCCGACCATTCACGGCGAAAAAGTGGTGATCAGGCTTCTGGATAAAACGCGCATCGTTTTGCCTTTAAGCAAACTGGGTTTTTCCGACCAGAATTACCGCCTCCTGCGGCGGCTGTTAATGAACCCCTCGGGGATGATCCTGGTTACCGGGCCCACCGGCTGCGGCAAGACCACCACCCTTTACTCGGTCCTGCATTATTTAAACCGTCCCGAAGATAATATCATTACCATAGAAGATCCGGTGGAATACCGCCTCGACGGTATCAACCAGGTCCAGGTCAACCCGCGGATTAATCTGACCTTTGCCGGCGCCCTGCGTTTCATTTTACGCCAGGATCCGAACATTATCATGGTCGGGGAGATCCGCGACCTGGAAACAGCGCGCATCGCCACCCAGGCCGCCCTGACCGGGCACCTGGTTTTAAGCACCCTGCATACTAACAACGCTGCCAGCGCCATAACCCGGCTGACGGACATGGGGGTGGAGCCCTACTTTATTACCGCGGCACTGGTCGGAGTAGTGGCGCAGCGGCTTATCCGCAAAATCTGCCCGCATTGCTCCGTGCCGCAGCCTCTAAGCTCCGAAGAGCGGTTGCTTTACCGTCATCTCTTTGCCGCGGAGCCGCCCGAAGCTTTATCCCGGGGGGCGGGCTGCAATTATTGCAATCAGAGCGGTTACCGCGGCCGCACCAGCATTCAGGAGCTCCTGGTGCTTAACCGGGAAATGCACGGCCTCATTCTGGCCGGGGCTACGGCGCAGCAACTGCAGGAAAAAGCGGTAGCCCAGGGCATGACTACCCTGGCGCAAAGTGGACGGCTCTTCCTGGAAAAGGGAATCACCACCCTGGATGAAGTGGTTCGCGCCGTTTTCAGCAGCGTCTTTGACAGCGAAACCGCGTCTTACGCGCCGGCCCCCTACCTGGTGGGATATGACGGTGAAGAAAAAGAGGTCGATTGAGGGGACAGGAGCAGTGATATGGGAAAAAAATGAATCTGCCTATACCCTCGCTGAGCTGCTCTGCGTGCTGGCCATCCTGGCTCTGCTCATGGCCATAGCAGCGCCCTCTTTTGCCGGCTGGAGCGAGATGCGGCAACTGCAGCTAGCCGCCCGCACTGTGGCCCTGGATATGCGGCGGGTGCAGCAGGCGGCCATCACTTCGGGGTATACCAGTTGCCTGCAGTTTTATCTTCGCGACCCTAATAAAAATGACAGCTATCGCATTGTTGACAGTGCCGCCAATACGGTAAAACGGGTCTACCTGCCGGACGGAATCAGCGTCAGCCATATCACTTTTATCGAAAGCGGGGGCACCTATAACCTTTGCTTTCTACGTTCCGGTGCACCCAACCGGGGCGGAACGGTCTGCTTGCGGAACGAGCGCGGCGAGCGCCTTTATGTTATCGTCACTCCGGCTACCGGCCGGGTGCGCATCTCCAATGAGCCGCCGGACCACTGGGAGGTACCGTAAGTATGAGTGTGGACCGCAATATCATTCTCACAGGTTTCATGGGCACGGGAAAGTCAACGGTAGGCCGGATCCTGGCCCGGCGCTTAAAAAGGCGCTTTATTGACACCGATGCCCTGGTGGAGCAGCTAACAGGGCTTTCGATCCCTGAAATCTTTCAACGGCATGGCGAAGACTACTTCCGCCAGCAGGAAAGCACGGTCATCGCCACCCTGAATCGCTACCCACCGGGCAGCCTGGTGGTGGCCACCGGCGGAGGCGCTGTCCTCAAAGCAAGCAACCGCTGCAACTTAAGGCGTACCGGGATTATCGTTTTGCTAACTGCCCCGCCTGAAGAAATTTTAAGGCGCATCGACGGCAAACCGGGGCGCCCCCTCATGTCCGGCACTTCGCCCGCGGAAACAATGCGTGCCCTTCTCCAAACAAGGGAACCCTATTACCGGGACTGTGATTTAATGGTCAGTACCGCCGGCAAGACCCCTTCCCGGGTTGCCTCGGAAATAATGGCCTGGCTGTCCTGTAACCGATGAAAATTTATCCATGGCCCAGGCAGGAATTTTTGGCCGGCCGGGGGAATGTTAAATTATAAGGAGGTTTGGTCAACTGGGCGAGATGCGGACTCATGTGCTAATCCTACACGGACCGAACCTGAATCTGCTCGGCAGCCGGGAGAAGTCTATCTACGGTTCGACCACCCTGGCCGAAATCGACCGGGCGCTGGAGCGCCGCGGCAACGAACTGGGCGTCGCGGTGCAGAGTTTCCAGTCCAACCATGAAGGGGTCCTGGTGGATAAAATTCAGCAGGCCGCCGGTTTTAGCGACGGCATCCTGATTAACCCGGGCGCACTGACCCATTACAGCTATGCCCTGCGTGACGCCCTGGCCGCGGTAGGGCTGCCGCTGGTGGAGGTGCACTTAAGCAACATTTTTGCCCGCGAAGCATTCCGCGCCTACTCGGTTATATCGCCCCTGGCCGCCGGTGTTATCTGCGGGTTCGGCCCGCACGGCTACCTGCTGGGCTTAGAAGCGCTGGTCAAGATTATCCGCGAAAAACAAGGAGACCAGAATTGAAAGAAAGGGTTCAACGACTGCAGGAGAAATTGCAGCAACATAATTTGCAGGCGCTGCTGGTCTCTCACCCGGCCAATCGCCAGTATTTAAGCGGTTTCGACGGCAGCAGCGGTGTGCTGCTGGTAGAGCGGGAGCAGTGTTTTCTGTTTACCGATTTTCGTTACCGTGAACAGGCTGAACGGCAGGCGCCCCACTGTTGCTTAGCTCCCTGGAAAAACAATTTGCCCCAGAGCCTGGCTCCGGTCCTGGCTGAAACCGGTGTGACCCGGCTTGGCTTCGAAGAGAAGCATCTTACCTACGGCCTTTACCGTGAGCTTTCGCAAAAGCTGAAGGCGGAGCTGGTACCGGTAGACGGGCTGGTGGAAGAGCAGCGCGTGGTTAAGGACAGCTCTGAAATCGGGATCTTAAAACGGGGTGCGGCCTGCCTTGACCAGGCTTTCCAGCATATTATAAAATTTATCAAACCGGGGCAAAGTGAACAGGAGATCGCCCTGGAACTGGAATTTTACTTGCGCCGTATGGGCGCCACGGAGACTTTGTTTCGCTACATTGTTGCCTCAGGAGAGCGGGGGGCCATGCCCCATGGCGTCGCTTCGGAAAAAAAGGTGGCCCGGGGAGAGCTTTTAACCATAGATTTCGGTGCCGTGTTCTCCGGTTACACCACCGACATGACCCGTACCGTCTGCCTGGGCGAACCCGACCCGCGCCAGGTCGAGATTTACAACACGGTTAAAGAGGCGCAGCAGCGGGCCGCGGCGGCGCTGAGGCCCGGGATGACCGGCCATGAAGCGGATGCCGTGGCGCGGGAAATCATCAAGGAGGCCGGTTATGAAAAAGAGTTCGGGCACGGCCTCGGGCATGGCGTCGGCTTGGAAACCCACGAGCTGCCGCGCCTGTCGCCCCAATCGGAAACGGTGCTTCAACCGGGCATGGTTGTCACCGTTGAGCCGGGCATCTATATCCCCGGCTGGGGCGGGGTGCGCATAGAAGATATGATGCTGATTACTGAAACCGGGGCGGAAGCGATGACCCGAAGCACCCGGGAGCTGATTTCCATTTAGACGTTAGGGGGTAGTAGAAGAGATGATTTCCACCAATGATTTTCACACCGGACTGACCATTGAGCTGGATGGCGAACTGTATACTGTGGTTGAGTTCCAGCACGTCAAGCCGGGTAAAGGGGCCGCTTTTGTCCGCTCCAAACTGAAGAATTTGCGCACCGGGGCCACCACGGAGAAAACTTTCCGTGCCGGGGAAAAAGTCTCCCGGGCGATTATGGAACGCAAAAGCATGGAATACCTTTACAGCACCGGCGATGAGTATTACCTCATGGATATGGAAACCTATGAACAGATCGCTTTGAGTAAAGAGCAGATGGAAGGCGCGATCAGTTATCTTAAAGAAAACATGGTTCTAACGGTGGTGATGCACGGCGAGAAGGTGGTCGGAGTGGAACTGCCCAATACCGTGGAGTTAAAAGTTGTGCAGACTGACCCGGGCGTAAAAGGCGACACCGCCGCCGGCGGAAGCAAGCCGGCGACCCTGGAGACAGGACTTGTCGTGCAGGTGCCTTTCTTTATCAACGAAGGAGATGTTTTAAGAATTGACACCCGCACGGGTGAATATATTGAACGGGTCTAGTGGAATAATATGGCTCAAGCTAAAAAGGAGGCATTATTAGATGGCGGAAGATCTAAGAGCGAGAACGGCTTATTTAAGAGGTCTGGCCGAAGGCCTGGACCTGGGAGAAGGCAAAGAAGCAAAGGTTTTGCATAAAATGATGGACATCCTGGAAGAGATTGTGGATGAAATTGAACAGCTCAAAGAAAATTATGAAGAGCTGTTTGAATACGCCGAGGCCATTGATGAAGATCTGACTGAACTGGAAGAGGATTTCTACGAAGATGACGATGAGGATGAGGAAGACGAGGATTCTGACGATGAAGACTTCGAGGGCGGCTTTTCCATGGAGTGCCCCAACTGCCGCGAAGTCGTCGTTGTTAGTGAAGATTTGCTCGACCAGGACAGTTCCATCGAAGTAACCTGCCCCGGCTGCGGCGCCGTGGTCCTGGAAGACGATGAAGATTGGGAAGAGGAAGACCTGGACGATCTGCCGGAAGAAGAAGAGAAAAAAGATAAAGATAAAGATAAGGAAAAGAAGAAAAAGGATAAGTAAGCCGCCTGCATACATAATCAAAAGAATATAACCTGGGGCTGTCCCTAAAGGGCAGCCCCTTTTGTTTGGGCAGCCCCAGTTTTGACAACCCCGGAACCCTTTAAACCGTTTTCTCTCTCCCCCCCACCAGGATCTTTAGAAGTAAGAGGTTAGAGGTCGGAGGTTAGATAAAAATCTCTTAACCTATACCTTTGCCTTTTATAGTTATCGGTACCGCTTATCCCGCTTCTAAAACTTTTCGACCTGGCTTCTGGCTTCCCTTGTTCCTCCAAAAGCCAGATTCCCCGCTACTCCTGTCTCCTGTATCCTAATATCCTACTTCCCCCCCTCCCCGACCCTCCCACCGGGGGGTGATCCGAGCACACACTTGACACCGGGGGTCGATTGATGTAGCATAGAAG
>ERZ795060.2529-NODE-2529-length-18417-cov-9.095251_pt1 | contig 18417 bp, 19 predicted proteins | sample MGYA00375144_ERZ795060 | MGnify/ENA primary metagenome ERZ795060 (study PRJEB30189, sample SAMN05720157) | activated sludge metagenome | isolation source: anaerobic digester from wastewater treatment plant | place: Japan | collected 2015-05-15 ...
ACACAGAGGAGGTGGAGAAAATGGAAAGAAAAGGATTTACGCTGATTGAACTGCTCGTGGTGATAGCAATCATTGCGATTCTTGCCGCAATGTTGCTTCCTGTATTAGGCAAAGCCAGGGAAAAGGCGCGTGGTGCGGTTTGTTTGAGCAACATGAAACAGATTTCGCTTGCCATGAAAATGTATCATGAAGATTTTGACCACAGAATTATTACTAAGGCAGGTGGTAACTTTCAGTACTGTCTGTATGACCTTGGGTACGTGAAAAACTGGCAGGTTTTCAGGTGTCCTTCTGACCAGAGAAAGGTGGACTGGACGAGAGCTGGCGGCTGTTTTTCCTACTATTTGAATGCTGGAGAAGCCGGGTGGATTGGCGCTGGCGCTGATAGGGGATATACGACAGGAACCTATGATAGTTCAAAGGCAATTTATGTATTTGAGGCACCAAACTGGGCGTGGGCAGATAATTATGCCTATGGGTATCAGTACAGGAATGCATATTTGAATGGTGAAATAGGGACGCATTCAGGTATAGTGAACATCATCTGGCACGACTATCATGTTGCTCCTGTTTCTGTGAAGGAGATGATTTCGTGCGCGGCTCCCGACAGCAGCCACTGGGGTATCTGGACACTTATTGCCACAGATTAAAAATGAAAGGAGGTGAAAAATGAAAAGAGGATTTACACTCATAGAATTACTTGTAGTCATAGCAATCATCGCAATCCTTGCTGCGATGTTGCTTCCTGTGCTTGCAAGGGCAAGGATGCAGGCAAAGATGTCCACTTGCCTTGCGAACCTGAAGCAGATAGGCCTCGGAGTACAACTTTATCTCCAGGACAATAATGATTACTGGTATCCATACAGAAGGGGAGGCGGACCTCCCACATGGACTGCGTCTTCAAGTGTCAATGGTGCCTGGGAATGGTTAGGATTTCTTGAAACGATGTGTGATCAAGGATACCTGAAGGGTACTATGATCTGGAATAGCGGTTATTATGGCGATACTGTAAATCATCAGCTTAAGAATTCCACTGGTGTTGTTCACTGTCCGTGCGGAGATGAACAATTGCGGGAAGGCTATGGCGCTGGCGGATACTGGGCTGATTATGGTTACAATGCATACCTTGGTAATCCGGCTCAAACACCCTATATCCGAAAATTGAGCCAGGTAAGAAAACCCGCTGAGATGAGTGTGTTGTTTGAAAGCGTAGGCGGAAATCATCTTCCGACTGCTACCTGGTTCGATTACCTTTTTGACGGTAATTACAATGACAGACACCCGCAAATTAAGTTAATCAATACTGTGTTTGTTGATGGACATGCAAAAGCATTGACGAAATCCGAGTATATTGCTGCTGGTAGTCCTTAATAGTTGGGATAGTAGCCGCTCATACACGATTGAAGTGCGTGGTAATAGCAAGGATTGAAAGAGGGATTGGGAGAGATTTCGGATAACCCCTTCCTTAGAAAAGGAATGGTTGAGTGAGTTTCCGAAACCTTTCTCAATCTTTCTTAATTCTTCATACCATAATCCCTATCATGGGCATCAATTTTATGAAGTTTGCGTTAGGGATGGCTTTGTCCTTGATTCGTGAGAATTTTCCAACTTCAGAACTTTTCATTCAAAATTTTCCATTTACTCCCTCTTTTCCCTTCCTTTGTTCTCCCCATTTAATAAAATCCCTCTTCCTATTCTCCCCCTTTTCAAACTCCTCTCCCGGTCTTCCCCCTTTACAAAAGGGGGATTGAGGGGGATTTGAAATCTCCCCCAGCCCCTCTTTTATAAAGAGGGGAGCTATTTTTTCCCTTGTAAAATTTCCACTCTCATTCTCCCCTTTTCAAATCCCTCTCGTCCTTTCCCCCTTTGTAAAAGGGGGATTAAGGGGGATTTCAAAAAGAAAGGAGAAATCTCCCCCAGCCCTTCTTTTTCCTCCTCTTGTTTTTCCCCCTTTACAAAAGGGGGATTAAGGGGGATTTTGAAATCTCCCCCGACCCCTCTTTTATAAAGAGGGGAGGAATTGGGAAATTTATAAATGATGAAGATTTGAAGTTAGAGAGTAGTGTTTGGTTTGTTATTGGTGCCGAAGCGGGGATTTGGCGCCCTCGTCTCCCACTACGACTCGGGTCGGCCAGCCGCACAGGTTCTCGCTTGCTCGAACCTATGCGTCTTCGCTCCATTCAAATCCCCGTGTGATTGATTTTGGTGCCGAAGCGGGGATTTGAACCCCGACGGCGTTGCCACCACTAGGTCCTGAACCTAGCGCGTCTGCCAGTTCCGCCACTTCGGCAAGGAAGTTTCCAGCGCTACTGTCGTAAGAAATATTCTGATGTTCACATTGAATTTAAGATACTGGCGTTTATCAAGGATTCCTGCCAGTACTCTATAATCGTTGATTTTTATTATACCCGAATATGCGTTGTCTGGCAACCTGAATTGATTTCTTTCCATGTTTTGCAGCAAACTTTCCCTTCCCATCAAAATCAAAGAATCGAACAGGTTTTCAATTTCTTCCCTTGAGAGATTTTTTGCTATTTCACCAGCTGCTTCAAAAAGGGTTTGCCAGTGTTTATCAGCGGCTGCTTCAATCATTTCAGTGATTTCTTTCAGTGTGTTTTTATCATTGACTGGCATGTCTATTTCAGGGTTTAATGGCAGATTGATTGCCCGGGATACTATCGTTGGAAGAAAATTTTTGTTGTTGCGGGCAAGAATTATGATGATGCCGTAGGAAGGGGGTTCTTCAAGGATTTTTAATAAACTATTCGCAGCAGGCGCTTGCATCCAGTCGGTTTCTATGATGAAAATTCTGTACCTGCCCATGTAGGGTTTTGTGTACATCTGTTCCTGAATGTTTCTTACTTCATCAATGGACAGATTGCGTTTTTCTGGTTGTACCAGATGAACATCAGGGTAATTGTTGGATGAAATTGTTCTGCATGAATAACAGTTACCACAGATTTCAGGCGATTTTTCACATTCAAGAATTTTTGCGGCGGTATAAGCACTTTCCATCCGTGCAACCGATGAACCGCCATGGATGATGAATGCGTGACATACTCTGTTTTTCTCAACCGAGTTTTTGAAGAAATGATGTATTTGCAGGGTATTCATTGACGAATTTGTCCCATTCATTCTTGATTTGTGCAAATGTTTTTTCAATACTCTGCCTCTTGATGATTTTTACCCTTCCAGGTTCTGATCGATGGATGTTGAAGTATCCACGTCTGACTTTTTCCTGAAATTTTACTGATTTTTCGAGACGGTCAGGATTTTTTTTCACTTCCCTGTGCAGAATAGAAGCAGACGCGTCAATAACAAACGTGATGTCTGGTTTTATGTTTTTCAAAATAATGTTATGTGCAAGATTGATCAATTCTACTGGAAGTCCTCTACCATATCCCTGATAGGCGACTGTGGAGTCCATAAATCTGTCAAGCACAATAACCTTTTTTTGTGTGAGAAGAGGCAATATTTGTTCGGCAACCAGTTGATTTCTTGCTGCGAGATACAGAAAGAGTTCTGTCAATGGGTGAATGTCATCTGTTTTAACGAGCAAAATTTTTCTGAGTTTCTTCCCGATTTTTGTTGTGCCTGGTTCTTTGAAAAACAGAACGTCAAATCCCTGCGATTTTAGATGATTTACGAATTTTTTTGCCTGCGTGGACTTTCCGCATCCATCTATTCCTTCAAAACTGACGATGATAGCCCTTTTCTTCATTTAACAAATCTTAAAAAAATCTCTGCCAGTTTTGCGTCGTTTTGTTTGACTTCCACCCTGTATGTGATTTTTTCGTCATCCACGGCAAACTTTTTCAACATGTCATTATATGAAAACAGGTATCCTGTATCATTGATAGTTTGTGGATTGTCTTTCGGCGCAAAACCTATCACATTGACTCTTACGTTTTCAACAGGATTTCCATTTTGAACAACACCTATAATTTTAATCTTCATATCGGTTTTGATGTCAAGGTAATCGCCATCTGCTGCAGTCAAACGGTTGCCATCCTCTGTTTCTATGGCAACCATAAGAGGAGCGGGTCCTGAAGTTCCGGTAATCCGTGGCGATTGAACATTTCCCTGCTGTGTAACTTTTACCGCGCCTGTGGGAAAAAAGAAAAGATAACTGTAATACCCTGTGATGATTGTGAACACAATGGCAAGCAATATACCTATGGCGCCCTTTTTTCTGTTAATCTGATATACAAGAAACCCAATCAATAGCGCGAGAAATGCAATACCAACACAGACCAGCACCAGCAATCTTGCAAGAATGTCTCCATTCATTTTTCCCTCTCCAGTATTGACGTTTTTTTCAGTTTCTTTCTTCTTATTTCAACGGACATTTTATGATTTAGAAGGTTTTCTATTTCAGCAAGTCGCTCAATAATGATACCATGTTTTTTGAAAAATTGCGACTGTGCCTCAATGACTGCGTAACTTCTCATAAAATCAAACACATTGAGCCCGGAATCAAATATGGCACTTCCGCCTGTTGGAAGGGTATGACTGGGTCCTGCAATGTAGTCACCGATGGCACATGGAGTATAACTTCCTATAAATATCGCTCCTGCAATCACCTTTTCTGCAATGGCGTTTGCATTTTTGCAAACAATCTGCAGGTGTTCTGGCGCAATGGTATTAACGATGTCAATGGCTGATTCCATTGTGTCAATTTTGATCCAGTATCCTGCCTTAACATTGTTCGAAATTTTTCTTGCAATGGCTGAATCTTCTGATATGAGAAATATCATGCTTTGTTTGTGCTCTTCCTGAGCATTTAAATCCGCTATGACGAAATCAGGATTTGCCGAAGAATCAATCAAAACGACAAGTTCGCTCGGACCAGCGAGCAAATCAATACCAATTATTCCTGCAAGTATTTTTTTTGCCGCATTCACATAGATGTTTCCTGGACCTGCTATGACATTTACCTTTGGAATGGTTTCAGTTCCATAAGCCATTGCTGCAATTGCCTGAGCGCCTCCGACCTTGAATATTTTATTGACGCCAATGAAATCTAATGCCGCGATTATGTATGGATGAATACTTCCATTGCACGAAGGTGGACTGCACGCGATAATTTCCTTGACTCCTGCAATTTTTGCAGGCAGCCCCGTCATCAGCACTGTTGAAACAAGGGGCGCTGTTCCTCCGGGAATGTACAGGCCAACCCTATTCACAGGTTTAACCCTGAAACTGATTTTAATTTCCTTTTCTTTGATGACAAATTGCTTGATTCTTTGCTTTTTATGATAACTGGTTATTCTTTTAATTGCCTGTTTGATTAATTGTCTGTCGGACTTAGAAATCTTACTAACCGATGACGTAATTTCCTGTTCACTGATTTGAAAATTGTCAATGTCTACGCCATCAAATTTTTTTGTCCAGTACCTTAATGCGCCATCGCGACGTTTTTCAACATCAGAGATGATTTTTGACACTATATTTTCCACAGAGGTAGAAAACAGTTTTCTTTCCTTTAACACCTTCTCAACATCAACAGGTCTTATTTGCAACATTTCAGGTTCTCTATTGTTTTTTTATAGTCGCTGCTACCAAAGATAAACGAGCCAGCAACAAGGATATCTGTGCCTGCCTTTTTTACAAGAGGAGCCGTTTCATAATTGATACCGCCATCAACTTCTATCAGAAAATTATAATTGTTCTTTTTTCTCTGTGAGTCAAGCCACTCGATTTTTTTGAGATTGGACGAGATGAATTTCTGACCGCCGAATCCAGGATTTACAGTCATCACAAGGACGATGTCAACACTGGAAAGCACTTTTTCAAGCGATGAAATTTCTGTGGGTGGATTGATTACAATACATGCCTTTTTTCCTGCGGCATGAATTTCTTTTATCAGGTGGTTGTGGTCAATGTTGACTTCAATATGAAATCCAATGATGTCAGCGCCGGCATCTGAAAATTGTTTCCAGTATTTTTCAGGATGGGATATCATCAGGTGCGCTTCAAATGGAAGATGCGTGTATTTTCTTATGGCTGCAAGAATCATGGGCCCGAAAGTGATATTTGGGACAAAATGACCATCCATGACATCAAAGTGTATCATGTCAGCGCCCGATTGGGTGACAGCGCTCACTTCTTTTCCAAGATTTGCAAAGTCCGCTGATAATAGAGAAGGAGATATCATCATGCATCTAATTATAAAGAACTTGCATCGTTCAGTCAAATTGCATATTGCCTTGAGAATTGACGTAACTGGCTGTATGTGTTTAATTATCTCCATGAAAAAGTCGATAAAAATTGAAAACAGGAAGGCGCTTCACGATTATGCGGTTCTTGAAACAATCGAGGCAGGGATTGAACTGAAAGGACCTGAGGTTAAATCAGTAAGGCAGGGTAGTGTAAGTTTGCGGGATTCTTACGCAGGATTTGAGAAAAATGAACTTTTTCTTTATAAAACGCATATCTCCCAGTATCCCGGAGCATTTGAGAAAATAGACCCGTTAAGGAAAAGGAAATTGCTCCTTCACCGCAGTCAACTTGTACGATTACAGAGAAAAGTCGAGGAAAAAGGATTGACAATAGTCCCGCTTTCGCTGTATACTAATAATAAAGGCATAATTAAAGTAAATATTGCTCTTGTTCGTGGGAAAAAACTCTTTGACAAACGTCGGGACATTAAGGAAAAAGAAGTAAAACGTCACATTGAAAGACAAAAAAGAGATACGGGGGCGAAATAGGTCTCGACAGGAGGCAGGAGTGAGAAAAGCTGCCGACCGAGTCGCCGGGGGCTCGTAAAAACCGGCAAACAAAATAGCTGCCACAACAGCTAACTGTCTGGCTGCATAAGCAGCCACCTGACAGAATCCCTGCCCTCGGGATTCTGACCCAGGTCGCATGAGGGCTCGTTCCAGTTCTCCCTCCCAGGAGAATGGAATTAAAAACAATGGGACAGGTGTTCTGGAATCCTGTTTCGGGGAGTCCAGAAAGCACCCAACAAAACCGAAACTATGTCGGTAGATGCTTTTCTACTTCCCCTCTGGACGCGGGGGCAGTACCCGCCGCCTCCACTTTCACAAAAAATCGGTTGATTAACAGGAGTGTACGTGAGATTAACAGTAAAAATTATTGTGTGTGTTGTTCTGCTTTCCTCTATCGCATTCTCTTCAGAATTCACAAATCAAATCAAAAATTATCCGACATACTGGATTGGTAAGCAGAAATATGTGAGTTTGCAGACGATTATTAAGATTCTTGGAATTCAAAGCTGGGGAAGAATAGAAGACAGAATTTTCATTGAATATCAGGGTAAAATTCTGAAAGGAAGCCTCGGATCGTCTGATTTTTATGTTGATGACAAAAGGATGAATCTTGAATACCCGATCAAAGAAATTGAAAAAGAAATTTTTATCCCAGTTGAACCGTTTGATAGAATTCTAACCAGTACCTATGGCTCACAGATTCTCACTCGGGTTCAAAAATTAGGTTCTGAGCCAGAAGCTACTCCAGAAGCCAAGCAACCTGCTATAGAAAAATGGGATGGGGATAGAAAATTTATTATTCTCATTGACCCGGGCCACGGCGGCAAAGATAATGGTGCTGTGGGTAATTATGGACTCAAAGAAAAGGATGTTAATCTTGACATATCACTGAGGTTGAAAAACTTTCTTTTGAGCCAGTTTAAAAAAAACCCAAATATTGTGATAAAAATGACAAGAGAAGATGATAGATTTTTGTCTCTCGACGAACGAGTTGAAATGGCAAAACGTGAAAAGGTAGATATATTTTTCTGTATTCATACAAATTCTTCACGATTTAATAGGTGGAATGCTGATGGATTTGAAACATATTACCCGTCAAGAAAAAGTGAAATTTCATTTACTGCGAAACAGGAAACAGAAGAGCCAATTGATACTGAATCTGATACAGGGGTTGTTTTTCAGATAGTTTCAGATCTTAATACGACCTCAGTCATTGAAGAAAGTAAAATTCTGGCTGAAATGGTGCAGGAGAAACTTGCCGAAAGATTGATATGTCCTGACAGAGGTGCAAAGCCAGCAAGTTTTTATGTATTAAAATATACACCCATGACATCTGTCCTTGTTGAAGTAGGTTTTATTTGCAATCCTAATATTGAAGCAAATTTACGAGACCCTGAAGTCAGGCAGGCAATCAGTGAAACACTTGGAAAAGCGATTGTTCAATATCTCAAAGCAAAACAGACTATTGAATAAAAAATCTCCAATTGCAATTTTTGACTCTGGCATAGGTGGTTTGACTGTTGCAAAAAAGGTACACATGTTGTTGCCAGGAGAAAAAATCATTTATTTTGGTGATACAGCCAGAGTGCCATACGGCACAAAATCTCCAGAAACAATCAGGCAATACGCGATTCAGATTACATCGTTTCTCATTAAATTCAAACCCAAACTTATTGTGATTGCCTGTCATTCTGTTTCTTCTCTTGGAAAAAAATTTCTTGAAAACCGTTTCAACACATACCATTTTATTGATGTGATAAATCCTTCCATTGAGGAAGCAATTAAAATAACAAAGAACAAGAAAATCGGGGTCATTGGTACTCCTGCAACAATTTCGAGCGAAAGATATCCTGAAATTATCAAAAGGATTGATAGAAAAATTTGTGTATACCAGGCGGCATGCCCTTTATTGGTACCACTTGTTGAGGAAGGCTGGATTGACGGAGACGTGATAGAAGCAGTGCTTAGGTATTATATTTCAGACCTGTTAAAAAAACAGATAGATACCTTGATTCTCGGCTGTACTCATTATCCAATGCTGAAAAGAGCGATAAAAAAAATCACCGGCAATTCTGTGCATCTTGTTGATGCTTCTGATGCTACTGCAAAAAAGGTGAAAACTTTTATGATTCAGAACACTCTTTTGAATTCGAGTAAAGAAAAATTTCCGACCCTTTACTATAGCGATTTGCCAGAGTATCGAAAGAAAATTATGAATAATTTCTGGAAGACAGATGGTTTTGTAATCAAAAAGGTCAATATTGAAAAGGAGCTCTGATGTTTGAACTGACAGTAAGTAGCTATTTTTCTGGTGCGCATCGATTGAACGGTTATAAGGGGAAATGTGAGAACCTTCATGGACACAACTGGAAGGTCGATGTGACTGTTGGCGGAGAGATTGATGGTTCAGGTATGGTGATTGACTTCGGGATTTTGAAAGAGATTCTTGAACAGGTGCTTTCGAAACTGGACCACAAATATCTTAATGAAATTGATTATTTTAAGAAAGTTAATCCCAGTTCAGAGAATGCAGCATTGTATATTTTTAAGCAACTTGAGAAAAAATTGAAAGGGTATAATGTGAAAGTGAAAAAAGTGGTTGTATGGGAAAATGAAAAACAGTGTGCCTCTTATTTTGAATAATTTTCTCAATGATTGTTTTATGGTATAATAAAACACCTCACAGGAGCGAAAAATGACCCATCAAACATTAAAGGACTTTGCTGTTGACTTCGAAACAAAGGGTGTTAATTTGTACATGTCTCTTGCATCAAAAACATCCAATCTTCTTGGTAAAGAACTCTTTTATTCTCTTGCCGAACAGGAGGTCCAGCACGCCAGGTTAATAGAGAGAGTATATATTGCTTCAAATGTTAAACAATGGGTAAGTAATACATCTGACATTGAAGCAGAACTAAAGAGTTTCTGGGATAACGCTCAACAACTGAATTTAAAGCAGGACCCTGGCGACCTCTCAGGATATGAGTTAGCAATGGAAATGGAACTAAAATCAATTTCTTCCTATCAGCAATTTCTTAAGAAAACCGATAATGAACAGGAGAAAAAATTTTTGACCTGGGTTATAGAGGAAGAAAAAAAACATCTTGACGCATTGAGAAATGTTTACTACTTTTTGACCAGTACAGGCGACTGGTTCCAGAATGAAGAGAGCAAAATCTGGAATTGGATGAATCAATAACCAGGAGTGATTATGAAAGCCATTTCTGACGTGGTACTTCCAGTGCCAAAAATTTATTCTGGGAAGGTCAGGGAACTATTTGAGATTGATAGTAAAAGAATTCTGATTGTGACAACAGACAGGATTTCTGCTTTTGATTTTGTTCTTCCAAATCCAATTCCAGAAAAGGGTATTATTCTCAATCAACTGTCACTGTTCTGGTTTGAAAAATTGAAAAATGTCTGCGAGAACCATCTTGATATAATTGATTTTGAGCAATTTCCGCAGAATCTGAATGGTTTTCGTAATGTTCTGGAAAAAAGAAGCGTGATTGCAAAAAAGACAAAAAAAATCCCAATTGAGTGTGTCGTGCGCGGGTATATAAGTGGAAGCGGCTGGAAGGAGTATAGTGAATCAGGTACTATTTGCGGAATAAAACTTCCTGCGGGTTTAAGAGAGAGTGAAAAACTGCCTGAACCGATGTTTACTCCTGCAACAAAAGAAGAAAAAGGTGCGCACGATAGAAACATTAACTTTGATGAAATGATAGAAATTGTTGGCAAAGAAGTCGCTTCTCATTTAAAAGATATTTCAATCGCTCTTTACAAACAGGCGTCTGAATATGCTGAACGTAAGGGGATTATTATTACGGACACAAAGTTTGAATTCGGTCTCTACGATGGTAAGATTGTTTTGATAGACGAAATTTTAACGCCTGATTCTTCAAGGTTCTGGGAAAAAGCCGCTTATGAGGCGGGTAGAAGTCAGGATAGCCTTGACAAGCAATTCGTACGTAATTATCTTGAAAGTATTTGCTGGAATAAACAGCCACCTGTACCGGAATTACCGGTTGATGTGATAGAAAAAACAAGAGAAAAATACTGGCAGATTTACAGGATTCTCACTAACTAACTATCCGTTTTATGAAAATTAAATCTGAAAATGTTTATGTTGTGGAAATTGGATTGAGAAAAGGATTGTTTGATGCCTTTGGCAATGAGGTTGCTCATTCTATCAGAGAACTTGGTATCAATGGTATAGACAGGGTTGATGTGTACGATGTTTACAGGGTTTACGGGGATGTCAATTTTTCTCTCGTGCGCAGAATTGCGAAAGACCTTTTGCTGGATCCTGTCGCGCAAACAATGAAAATATACCGGTGTGGTGAAAAACAAAAATCCAGTTGTATCTCTGTTGAGGTCTGGTACAAACAGGGAGTGACAGACCCAGTTGCAATGACTGCGATTAAAGGTATAAAGGACCTTGGTATCAAAAATGAGGTAAAAATTAATTGTGGGAAAAAATATGAATTCCATGGTTCTAAACTGAACAGAGAACTGATTGAAATGATATGCACGAAGATTCTCGCGAATACTCTTATTCAGGACTACATTATCAGAGGGATTTGAAATGGCGCAAGCAACAATCATAGAAATATGTCATGCAACAGATACCCGGTTGATTGAAATCAGTAAAAAAGGACTTCTGTCATTGACTCTTGATGAGATGAAAAGGATTCAAAGATATTTTCTTTCTGCTGGCAGAAATCCAACTGACCTTGAACTTGAAATGATAGCCCAGACGTGGTCTGAGCATTGTTTTCACAAGACATTCAAGAGCAGAATTCAGTTAACTGAAATTCTGGATTCAGATTCGCCGGTCACAGAAGAAATCCCCTCTCTGTTTGCTCTTATCAGGCAGGCAACAGATAACATTAAAAAAAACTGGTGTATTTCTGTTTTTAAGGACAATGCAGGGATCATCAGGTTCGATCGAGACAACTGCGTCTGTTTTAAAGTTGAAACCCACAATCATCCTTCAGCCCTTGAACCCTATGGTGGCGCAGGCACGGGTATTGGTGGAGTCATTCGGGATATTCTGGGCGCAGGACTTGGCGCAAAACCAATTCTAAACACTGACATATTTTGTTTTGCTCCACTTGATACCCGTCACGAAGAACTGGAAGAAGATATTTTTCATCCTCGACGGTTGTTTAAGGGTGTGGTATCAGGCGTAAGGGATTATGGTAACAGAATGGGTATTCCGACTGCAAATGGAGCAATTCTGTTTGACCCTGGATATCTTCACAACATTCTGGTTTATTGTGGTACTGTGGGAATGATGCCTCGCAGTGCTGTGAATAAAAAAGTCAGGTCAGGAGACCTGGTGGTTGTGATTGGTGGAAGAACCGGAAGAGATGGTATCCATGGAGCGACATTCTCATCAGCAAGTTTGGAGAAAGATATACCAACCAGCGTTGTCCAGATAGGCAATCCCATTGTTGAAAAAAAGATGCTTGATGCGTTGATGATGGCAAGAGATGAAAATCTTTATTCAGCAATTACTGATTGTGGAGCAGGCGGGCTTTCATCTGCAGTGGGCGAACTTGCTCAACACTGCGGAGCAAAGGTTCACCTTGATAAAGTACCTCTGAAATATAAGGATTTGAAACCCTGGGAAATATGGGTGTCTGAATCCCAGGAAAGAATGGTGCTTTCTGTTCCGCCGTCAAAATTTAATCGTCTAAAGGAGATACTTGAATCAGAAGATGTTGAGTATGCCTGCATTGGCACATTTAATTCAACTGGAAAGATTACAATTTATCATGAAAAAGATTTGGTGGGAGAACTTGACCTTGACTGGCTTTTTCAAAAAAAGGATTTGCCTGTTTTGAAAGCATTATACGAAAAAAGGGAAACCACAAACATTATTCCTGAAAATGTTAATTTTGAAGATACTTTGCTACAATTACTTGCTGACCCGAATATCGCTTCAAAGGAAATCGTTGTCAGACAATACGACCACGAGGTTCAGGGTCATACCATTATCAAACCTTTTGGCGGTGTCGATGGTTGCAGCGCATCTGATGGCGTGGTGCTTGCTCCAGTTTATGGCAGCAACCGTGGCATTGTTGTTTCGTGTGGTATCAATCCATGGTATGGCATGCTTGATCCTTATTATATGGCAGGCAATTGCATTGACGAGGCATTGCGCAATATCGTTGCCTGTGGTGGAAACCCTGACAGAACAGCAATTCTTGATAATTTCTGCTGGGGAAAGATTGATGATCCGGTGGAACTTGGTAAGTTAACAAGATGCGTGAAAGGTTGTCGGGACTATGCAATAGCGTACAATGTTCCTTTTATTTCTGGTAAGGACAGTTTGAACAATTATTTTACAAAAAGCGATGGTTCTATTGTATCAATTCCAGGGACTCTTTTAATTTCTGCCATCAGCATCATAGATGACGTTCAGAAAACAACAGGTTCTGATTTTAAGGAAGCCGGCAATTTGATATACGTGCTCGGAGAAACCTTTGATGAACTTGGTGGTTCAAGATTTCTGAGTATTTTTAATTTAGAAGGCGGTAGATGTCCTGTGCCGAATCCTGAAATTAGTTTGGCGATTATGAGGAATCTTCATCAGGCAATAAAGAACAATCTGATAATGTCCTGTCATGATTGCTCAGAAGGTGGATTTGCGATTGCCATTGCTGAAATGATGATAGGTAGCGGCTATGGCGCAGAAGTATATCTTGACCGGATGCCTGCAACAACCGAAGAAACTGTATCACTTTTATTCGGCGAAAGTCAGGGAAGGTTTGTTGTTGAAGTTGATGAGGCATGCGTTGAGAAATTTGAAAAACTGTTTAAAAACCTTCCTTGCAAACAGGTCGGGAGAGTGATTCCTGATTTTCGCTTGAAGGTAAACCACAGGGATAATATGCTGCTTGATGTTGATGGCGAAATGATGAGACAAAGGTGGTCAGGAGCAATTTCATGGTAAAAGTCATTATTCTTCGAACTGGTGGAACAAATTGTGACCTTGAAACAGAATGGGCTTGCAAAACTGCTGGAGCAAGTGTTTCAAGAGTCCATATTTCACAGATTACATCTGGAAGGGTCAAAATTCTTGATTTTGACGTTTTGATTGTTCCTGGCGGTTTTTCTTATGGGGATGACCTTGGCGCAGGTAAGGTTCTGGCAAACGAAATAATGCTGAAATGTCAGGAACAGATAGAAAAATTCAGAGAGAAGCAGAGACCTATTATTGGCATATGCAATGGATTTCAGGTGCTGGTGAAGGCGAAAATGTTACCATGCTGGGGAAAACATAGTGCCAGCCTTGTCTGGAACGATTCTGGCAGATTTGAGGATAGGTGGGTGCATCTCAAAGTTGAAAAAAGCATTTCTCCTTTTTTTGAAAATTTGCCAGAAATTATTAGATTTCCTGTGGCGCATGCTGAAGGGAAATTTGTTGTGAAAACTGATAGCATATTAAAAAAGATTGAAAAAAATCAACAGGTTGTCCTGAGGTATGTCGACCCGTCTGGAGAAATAAAAGGGTATCCTTACAATCCCAATGGTTCAATTGCAGGTATTGCTGGTGTGTGCGATGAGAAAGGGCTTGTTGTTGGAATGATGCCTCATCCTGAAAGGGCGTTACTCACACTACATTTGCCTGATTGGTTGAGATTGAGGCAGCGGCAGGAATTTTCTTATGGATATCAGTTTTTCAAAAATGTGATAGAATATTGCTTGTAAATTTTTTTCAGTGAAAGGAGTTGAAATTGGTAGAAAATAGTATTCATGCTAAAGCAGAAACACTTATTGAGGCGCTTCCGTATATCCAGGATTATAAGGGCAAGACATTTGTTATAAAAATTGGTGGCGCGATATTGAGGTTGCCTGAATCAAAAAAGAATATTCTTCAGGATATCGCTTTTCTCAGTGCTGTGGGAATCAAAACTGTTGTTGTGTGTGGAGCAGGTCCCACCATCACAGAAGAGATTGAAAAAAGGGGCAAGAAGGCAAAATTTATTGAGGGTTTGAGGGTTACTGACAGAGAAACCCTTGATATTGTTGTCGAATTTCTCGGCGCCGCAAGAGATGAAGTTGTTGAGACATTGAAAAGTGAATTCAGGACAGAAGCATTTTCCTTAAAACCAGAAGACAGACACCTTATTGCAAAAAAAATTCACTGGCAGAAAGGCGATGAAATCATTGACCTGGGATTTGTAGGACAGGTGGAAAATGTTCAGGCAGATGTTCTTGCTTCTTTTCTTGAAAAGGGTGTTGCTGTGTTCGCTCCGATTGGCATTTCACTGGATGGACAGAAGTATAACATCAATGGGGATTCAGTTTCTTCTGCTGTTGCGCAATCTCTTGGCGCTGAGAAACTAATTTTTGTCACCGGTGTCAGGGGAGTGATGAGAAATCCAGATAATCCTGATACTTTGCTATCTGTCATCACTGCGTCGCAGGGAGAAAATCTGATTAAAGATGAAGTAATTTCGGGCGGGATGATACCAAAAATCAGAGGCGCAATCGGGAGTTTGAAAGGTGGTGTGAAAAAGGTGCACATTATCAGTGGAAATGTGGCGCATTCAATTATTCTTGAAGTGTTCACAGAACAGGGTATTGGAACAGAAATCATACTTGACGGGGAAAACAATGGATGAAATAACTGTCAAGCAATACTACAATGATTATATTATTGGTTGCTATGGTAAAGAAAATTTTGTGTTTGTGAAGGGTAAAGGTCCATGGTTGTGGGATATCAATGGAAAAAAGTACCTTGATTTTTTCCCTGGATGGGCAGTGAGTGGACTTGGGCATTGTCCAACAAGGGTTGTGAAAGCACTGACAAAACAACTAAAAACCCTGATGCACGTGGCAAACAATTATTACATTGATGTTCAGGCATTGTGCGCAAAGAAACTGATTGAAATTTCTTTTGATGGGAAGGTATTTTTTTGTAATAGTGGGGCTGAAGCCAATGAGGCAGCCATTAAACTTTCCCGTCTTTATGGCGCAAAAACAGGCAGGTATAAGATTATTTCCATGCGCAATTCATTCCATGGAAGAACCCTTGCGACTGTCACGATGACAGGCCAGGAAAAATATTCAGCGCCCTTTAAGCCACTTCCAGACGGATTTGCCTACGCACAGTTCAATGATATGGATTCGCTGAGGTCCTGTGTTGATGAAAAAACAGTTGCTGTGATTGTTGAGCCGATTCAGGGAGAGGGCGGCATTAATGTTGCTGATCAATCATATCTGCAATCATTGCGTGATTTTTGCAACAGAAATGATTTACTGTTAATTTTTGATGAGGTTCAAACAGGCATGGGGCGTACTGGCAATTGGTTTGCATTTCAGCACTATGGAGTGCAGCCAGATATTATGACTCTTGCAAAAACCCTTGGCGGTGGGTTTCCTGTCGGAGCAATGATAGCAGGAAAAAATATTGCAGAACTTCTTGTACCTGGAACCCATGCTTCCACCTTTGGCGGTAATCCACTTGCCTGTGCTGCTGCGATTGCTGTTATGGAAACCATTGAGGAAGAACATTTGTGTGAAAATGTTTCAAACCTTTCTGTCTGGTTTATTTCTGAATTGAAAAAATTACAGAAAAAGTTTCCTGTAATAAAGGAAGTAAGGGGAATTGGCTTCATGATAGGAATGGAACTTGAAGTACCTGGGAAAGATTTTGTTGAAAGATGTAGAAAGAATGGATTACTGTTGAATTGTACACATGACACAGTAATCAGGATTATGCCACCTCTTGGTATAAAGAAATCCCTTCTAAAAAAAGGACTGGGTATTATCAAAAAATCCCTCAAAGAGGAATTTAATAATTAATGAAGAACAAAAGAGACCTTCTTGATATCAGGGATTTGAGTAAAACAGAGATTTATAAAATTTTTGAACAGGCAAAATTCTTTAAGTATCAGAGAAAGAAACATATCACAATTACAGACACATTGAAAGGTATGTGCATAGGACTTCTGTTCCGTAAACCATCAAGCAGGACAAGAATTTCTTTTGAGGTCGCAATTATTGAACTGGGTGGAAACCCGATGTTTCTGGAAGCAGGGCAGTTACAGATTTCAAGAGGAGAAACAATTTATGATACAGCAAGGGTTCTCAATTTATATTTAAGCGGTCTTGTAATCAGAACATACCAGCAATCAGAAGTTGAAACATTTGCAAAGTATGTTGACTTTCCTGTGGTGAATGCCCTTACAGACCTTTTTCATCCATGCCAGATTCTTGCTGACTTTTTTACAATCTGGGAGGTAAAAAAGAATCTTGAAGATGCTGTGATTACTTATATCGGCGATGCCAATAATATCTGTAACACCTTGATTCTTGGCGCAGACATTCTTGGTATCAAGATTAATGTCTCATGTCCCCAGGAATTTTCGGTGAGCGAAGAAATAATCAAGTCAATGAAAAATCCGTCTCTTTTGAACATAAACAATGACCCTTCTGCGTTTATTTCTGAATCAGATGTGATTTATACAGATACCTGGGTGAGTATGGGTAATGAGCAGGAAAAACAGAGACGCCTTGAAATTTTCAGACCATACCAGGTGAACGAAAAACTTGTTCAAAATGCACGAGAGGACTTTATTTTTATGCATTGTCTGCCAGCCCACAGAGGAGAAGAAGTCACAGATGAAATTATAGATGGAAAAAATTCTGTTGTCTGGCAACAGGCAGAAAATCGTCTGCATGTCCAGAAAGCAATTTTACACTTTCTTTACAGTGGTTGAGCCAATCTAAATGTTTTCAGAGAAACGGATAAAAAAAGTTATTGCACATCTTGAATCAAAAAAAATTGACTGTTTTGTTACTGCAAATCCTTCAAACATATTTTATCTCACAGGGATTTACAATGTTGAAGGTTATCTTTGCATCAGCAAAAAAGATATGAAATTTTTTACCGGTGGCATTTATTATCAGTATGCTGTTGACAGGCAGAATGTTCTCAAGATTCCTGATTTTCAATGTGAACAAATCAAGGGTAAAAACTTTTACGCCTATTTAAAATCATTCAAGAAACCCTCAATGCTTTCATCAGAAATTTCTGCTGGTAGATGGGAACAGTTATGCCAGGAAACAGGCAGAAAAATCAACCTGATTGACAATTTCATTGCCCGCATGAGAATGGTGAAAGATGAAGAAGAAATAATGAAAATAAAAAAAGCCGGGAAAATTGCCTATTCGGTATTAAATAAGGTAAAGCGTCTCATCAAACCAGGCGTTTCAGAACTGGACATTGCCGCTGAAATTCTTTATCAGATACGAAAACAGGGTGGAGATAAGGAAGCATTTGGAGTGATTGTTGCTTCTGGTATCAATTCATCTTATCCCCATCATCAACCATCAACAAGAAAATTTAAAGATAATGACATCGTTGTCATTGATATGGGAGTGTGCCTTGATGGTTATAATAGCGATATTACAGATACATTGATAATTGGAAGAATCGAGAAGGAAGCAAAGCATGTACTTTTCGCTATTAAAGAAGTCCATAAGTATGTTGAAGAAAAAATAAGAACAGGAGAAAAATCCTGCAAGAAATTGCACAACCTTGCTGCAGAAATTTTCAAAAAATACGGTCTTGAAAAATTTTTTACCCATGGGCTCGGTCATGGTGTAGGCATTGATGTTCATGAAATGCCGCAATTATCTCCTGTAAGTAGGGATAAACTGGAAA
>ERZ795060.2531-NODE-2531-length-18396-cov-3.645058_pt1 | contig 18396 bp, 17 predicted proteins | sample MGYA00375144_ERZ795060 | MGnify/ENA primary metagenome ERZ795060 (study PRJEB30189, sample SAMN05720157) | activated sludge metagenome | isolation source: anaerobic digester from wastewater treatment plant | place: Japan | collected 2015-05-15 ...
ATTGGTTTGCCTTTATATTTTGAGCCAATAGCCTGCGCTCCATCGCAAATGACTGCCAATCCATGTTTTTCAGCTATAGCCAACAATTCGTCCATCTGCGCGCACTGCCCATAAAGGTGTACCGGAAGCAGCGCTTTTGTTTTTGGTGTAATTGCTTTTTCTACGGCAGATGGATCGATATTATATGTTGCAGGATCAATATCAACATAGACAGGTCGTGCGCCTACCAGAACTATGGATTCGGTAGTAGCAACGAAGGTAAAAGGTGTAGTAATTACCTCGTCGCCCGGGCCGATCCCGAGCGCAGCTAACGCTATGGTGATGGCATCCGTGCCGGATGCTACGGAAATACCGTAATTTGCTCCGCACATTTCTGCGATTTCGGTTTCCAGAGATGAAACATTCTCTCCAAGAATAAACTGTCCCTTCTCCAGCACATCGAGCAGTGCGGATTTGATCTCTGGCTCAAGCGCACGGTACTGAGCCTTTAGATCAGCCATCGGAATCGACAAATTCTTTGCTCCTTTACTTCCTTGTTAGTTACCAGGCTGCCTGACGAGTCAGATTATCCCAGACGTCGGGTCAGCATGTCAATCAATAACCTATAATCCTTTCCATACTCAGGATCATCCAGACATGCCTGTGTGAAGGCTTCAAAATATGAAGAAAAAGTCCCTATATCACGTCTGATTTCTTTTCCAGTTAGAGGAACACACCAGACAGGTTTTTTATCTTCTATCATCAGTCCAATAGAGTCAGTAATCTGATACTCATCACGAGCGCCAGGTAGAGTATTTCTAATATATTCAAAGACGCAAGGATCAAAGGCATATCGTCCAGCTATAGCATACTCACTCGGTGCATTTTCAGGCTCAGGTTTCTCTACCAAAAGGTCGATTTCAAACCATTTGCCTCCTACAGACTTAGGATGGACTATTCCATAACGAGAGACTTCTTCTTTAGGTGTACTCTGGACGATAATAACAGCCTCTGCGTTAGTTTGAGCGAAACAATCCAGGACTTTTTGTGTTGGATGAGGTATTGTGTTTGGAGTGATGATTGAATCTCCCAGTGCTACCAGGAACGGATCATCTCCAACAAAGTCTTCACTGCATAAAATTGCATCAGCAAGTCCGCGTTGATGTTCCTGGATAGTCCAGTTAACCTTCAATCCTCGCGCATTTTCAAAGTACGAAGGAATAGACAGTTTATCTTTTGAAATGACAAAAAGTATCTCCTGAATGCCGATACTTAGCAACTCGTCTACAATAATCTCCAGGACAGGCTTTTTGCCCAGAGGAAGCATTTCTTTAGGGATTGCCAAAGTAAGCGGCTGCAGCCTGGTACCTTTTCCTGCTGCCGGAATAACCGCCTTACGGATCACTTTTGATTTAACCAATGCAGATGTCCTGAGATGTGGTATGAAGTCGGCTTCATTTTATCACGCAGGTGGTTGACGGTCAAATTAAAATGCCAGATATAATGGAGTTGCTTCCCTGGGGAGAGGGAAGGGGGCTGGGAAGCAACTCTACGGAGAATCATGATGTAACACTTACTATTTTATGGGTTAGGGTAGGTATATTATTAAGGTGTAATTGTATAGACATCACCGTCCTTCTTATACTTACAATGCAAGGCAGCACAAACTGCATCAAGTGCTTCTTCAACAGTCTTTGCGGAGATTTGCATAGTGATGTTTTGACCAGGGCTGAATTGATCAGAGACAGTTACTTCTTTATTGAATACCTCAGATAGGGCGTTGGCAATTTGATAAATATCAGCGTCACGCATATCAATCTCAGTAGCAGCCGAAGGATCATTCGACTTTCTGATTCCGATCATGGATATCTTCTCCTGCATTGGTCCGATTGCAGTCCGCTCTTCAAGCTGTACATTTACATCAATTTCCTTGTCTTCTCGCCTAACTTTCAGCTTGATAACTTCACCTGGCTTCTTATCAAGTATCAGAGAAGGGACATCAGCAGCAGAGTAGATAGGATAATTATCAACTGCGATGAGAATATCACCAGGTTTGATTCCAGCTCTAGCTGCAGGACCATTTTCTGCTGGTTGGAGTAAAATCCCGAATGGACTCATAGCGACTGAAACGCCCAGCCATGCCCGCTTAACTACTTTTCCTCTCTTTAGATCTTCAAGAACAGGTATGACTCTGTTGATAGGTATAGCAAATCCAGCACTACCGGAAATCCGTTCGATTTCTATCCGACTGGACATTGAATTGATTATTCTTTCGATATCGTCTTGTGAAGGATCAGCAACATTCGGCAGCTTGACATCAGGGTCTTGATTTACACCAGAAAATATATTTTCCAGGATTCTTTCAATCTCCATCTGCAGCATTCGTGGATCATCGCCGGGAGATATCACTATTGTTGGAGCGTTAAATGGCAGTGCCGTGGGAGAAGGCGAGAACATCGCAGCCGAGACACCGACGACCTGGCCGGATGGATCGAGCACCGGGCCCCCGCTGGCCCCCGGACCGATCGTTCCGGAAATCTGGATCATATCGGTACCGCCTCCTCCCACAGAGCGGTTAACACCCGAGATCATCCCGAGCGATGCTGAGTTGGTAAGTCCAACCTGGTTGTTTATCTGCACTACCAGTGATCCAGGCTGGAGAGTGTCAGAATCACCAAATTGAAGGGCTGTCAGACCCTTTTTATCAATCTTGATAACTGCCAGATCAGTAGCAGGATCTATTCCAAGCAACTCGGCATCAGATATGCTTCCATCTGCAAATCTCACCGTAATATCTACGGCACCATTGACAATGTTGCCGGTAGTGAGGATGTAACCTGCTTCATCGAACACAAAACCTGAACCGATCGTTGCCACAGGATACACCGCAGTAGAAATATCCTTTGTCCGTCCTGCACCGGTTCCAAAGCTTCCTGCCAGTGATTTAGAGCCCTTATCTGCCCGGATTTCGACAACAGCCGGGCTTGCCAAGCTTACGAGCTTACTCATATCATCGCTTAGCTCCTGCAAGGTCGATACACCGTAGGCGCCTGGGGCTATGGCAATGAGCGTTATTATTGCTAGAACGATTAGATATCTGTAAAGTTTCATTTGTCGTATCGCCATTTCTATAAATCTAGATATGCGCATGTAGTGCCGTTTACTCTATGAATTGCGTATGTGTTATGGTCGTTTTGGACGTCCATATCCACTCCAACAACACCAATAGCATGTTCAGTCGGCGTGACTATCGCCACCTTCTGGTCATCAGTTGATACTGGCTGCAGATCCGGGTCAGGCTGTGGAGGTATCACATTTATGCTAGCTATCTCATCATTTTTAATCGGTGGTTGACCAGAACCTGGATCTGCAGCGTTATTTACTATGATTGTTTTATCAGTCCGATTAGGTTTTCTATTGTTATTTACTGGCTTAACCACATTCAGGACGGTAAGGTTTTTTGGCTGTTTATCTATCGAATTAGTTTGAATAAGGTCATTATTTTCTTCCTGCTTTGCGTTAGCAGTTGCCTCTACCTTATCAATAAGTCCGGTCTCCGGTTGAAGCGATGGTCTTACCTCAACATCAGTCTGATGTTTCACTATCTGGTCGTTAGTCGATTGAGCATTATTAGAGTTTAGTATTATAGAACCAATAAGGCAGAAAATGAGCAGGCAAACGGCTGCTGCAGCAACGGGAACAAGCTTGAGCCTGATTCCGGCTGGTTTGGCTGGAATGGCTGTCATTCTTGCACACACCTGGTCCCAGCTCACCTGACATTTCTCGCTAACCTCAAGGTTTTCTCGCAGGACTGCCTGTAAACGCTGGTAACTGGCAGCTTCAGCCCTGCAGTGTTCGCAGTCAGCAAGGTGACGGGTGACCGTTACCGGATAGTCCTGCTGATCCGGTGGAGCCGTTTCAAGCCATTTTTTAACTAGGTAACATCGCACTCCCATTTTTATTCCACCCCTTCCAATGCGGGGGACAGCAGCTTGCGAAGCGTTTTCCTGGCTCGGCTCAGCCTTACCCTCGCACTTATCGAAGAGCATTTGAGCACTCTTGAAGCCTCTTCGCAGGTAAATCCCTGAACATCACAGAGTATCACCAGCATTTTATGGCTGGGTGGCAGTTTTTCCAAAGCATCTTTTATCAAATGTTTAGTGATACTCCCGTCTTCAGCGCTCTCAGATTGAAGCGAAAAACAACAGGTATTTTCAGTGTCCAGATCCAGTTCAGTTGCTGTTGGCACTTTTCTGCGGGGCGATCTCATATAATCCATGCATAAATTAGTCGCTATTCGGCAGAGCCATGTCAAAAGCTTGCTGTCACCTCGGAATCTTCCAATAGAGTTCCATGCCCTGCAGAAAGTCTCCTGCACAATATCCTCGGCGTCATCTTTAGAATCGATTGTTTTCAGCACAAAGCCATAGATGACATCCTTGTACTGCTCGAATAAAACGCCAAATGCATCCTGATCACCGAGTTGTGCAGCCGATATTAACTTGTTTTCTGAAGTGACTGCGCGTGTCGCTTCTGCTGTTGCAAAGCTGCCTGGTATCATTTCGCTTCTGTAAATATGACTGATATGACTAATGGTACGTTAACCTTTGTCAACTAATATTTCTTGACTCTTTTTTTCTCTGTAATGTTCGAAGACTGTGTCTTGAGGGATAGGGTGGAGGATGTATTTCTTAAAATGGGAATCGCCGCTCAGGAAAACGAAAATCGTCTGTTATCTGAGCGGCGATTATTTAGTTTCATGTTGATAGATACTGAGAATCTATCAGGTGATATCAACCAGCTTTATGTCGAATGTCAGGTCTTCTCCTGCCAATGGATGGTTTGCATCCAGTGTTGCACTGGTCTCATCAATATCTGTTATTCTAACAAGTATCACCTGTCCGTCTTCACGCTGAATGCGAAGTATGTCACCTTCTTTAGGCTCCAGGTCCTCCGGAAGTTGGTCCCTTCTAACGGTTGCTACCAGTTCTTCTCGCCGCTGGCCATAAGCTTGGTCTGCAGGAATCTCTATAGTCTTCTTGTCTCCGACCGACATACCTTCTACAGCTTCTTCGAAACCTGGGATAACCTGGTGTGAGCCTAATACGAATTCAATCGGTTCCCTGCCCTCGGAAGTATCGAAAATCTGCCCACTGTTCAGCCTGCCTGTGTAATCTACCTTTACTAAATCGCCGGTTTTAGCCACTGCCATTGTTTTTTCCTCCATTTAATACACGAAACTCGTCATCAAGAATGCTCATCATAACGAAGTCGTGGTACTCGTGATTATAATAATACCCGTCTCGCTGGATGCCTTCTTTCTTGAAGCCGATTTTCTCATAAAAACGGATTGCACTGTCGTTGAATCCGACAACACCGATGGCTACCCTATGGAAATTAAGGTAACCGAAAGCATAATCCAACAGCAGGTTTATTGCTTCTGTGCCATAACCTTTACCCTGGGCATTTTTTTCGCCCATAATGATACTGAGATCGGTTGTTCTCCATGCCGGGAACATGCGGAGTAAGCCGCATTCACCAATAACTTGGTTATCCTCTTTTGTACAGATGACAAACCATACCCTTGAGTCATCTGATCGAGATTTCTCGAACCATTCATCAATGCCCTGTTGGTCCATGGGCAGTGTGGAGCCGATTAATCCGCGGACTTCAGGATCATTTACCCATCTTTGCATGTGAGGGAGGTCATCTTTTTCGACTGGTCGAAGATATACGTTCCCACCAACCAGAAATGCCGATTTGTTATCTTTCAATTGTCATCCTTCTGTAGATGTAATCTACGCATCTTTAGCTTTATCTCTAACATAAATCCCAGAACTAAAGCAAACATTGCATAAGTGCCGCCCTTGAGTAATGCGACGAAAACATCACCTCTTAAAAAATCACCGTATTCCAGTGGTATCACACCATCAGGGCTTACTGAATAAACATAGTAATAGCTGAAATCATCGCTATCATGTGTCAGGAAAACCTTCTGTGTTTTAGCTTGAGGATTATCATCCTGGATATCAATTTTTACCCTGTCAAACTTATCATTCAATGCAATAGTCAGGGCGGATTCAGTATCGTATACCGTATCAGCAGCTATGTAGAATGAATATGGTCCGTTTCGCCTGTTGTCTTCACGCCAAAGGATAGGTTCATCATCATTCTTCATCATCATGTGAGTTCGCCTGTTTTGGTAGTAGCGCTGTTTTTCCTTGATTTGCTTAGAACGCTCGTCTTTCAATAACAGAGGCTTACCAGATTTGGGAAAACCTACTACATAGAACGAGTTGGGTTGATTTTCAGGTGATATCGGTAGTGGTTTAATCGATGATTTGTGAGTTGTGATGAATCCAACGCAGCCGGCAATAATACTGATCAATATCCAGAGCACAGCGGACGAGCTGATTTGGTTGCGCTTAGTGACTGTCATACCGACACCTTCACAACGACTTTGCGGACACTGTTTACATTGTTATGGCAGACTCCCGGCATGTGCGCGTCATGAGGAAAAAGGATCATGAACGACCCAGTAGTCATTGATGCGAAATCTCCCTTCCCTTCCAGCCAGGTTATATCCTTTTCAAGGTTATATGCCTCGACAACACTCAGTTTCGTAATATCGGTGTGCCCTATCAGTTCGTTACCACTTGCTATGTACTGCACATCAATATATTTCCGATGAGCTTCCCATCGCTTTTCTTCTTTCGGTACAGTCTCGTAGTCTTGAATGATTGCATAGCATCCGTCAGCTATGTCATATCTACCTTGCTGCAATTGTGAGAAGTCCTGAGATGCGAGATAAGTCAGTGCGGACTTAATCCCTGGCCCGAGGCAGTAATAGAGCGATGCATTGGATATTTTATCGATTATCATAAAGCCGAACCAGCCTTTGAGATTATATCAGTTACTTTTGTGCTGTTTCGATCTTCTTCCTCACCTGATGCAAAAATGCCTTCGTGTCTTTTATCTGCTGCTCTCCATCTTTTGACGGCACGGCTGATACGAGGTAGATGCCTGATACCATCCATCCGACGGCAGGCTTGCGGCTTATGAACATGGAGTATGTCTTCTGCTTGTCTATGGCCTGCGGATTATACTCTTTTCTCCAGTATTCGAAGAACTTATTTGCAGCATCTTTCGATTTCATAGTATGCACGGTAACTTCCATTACCACATTATCTTTCATATAGAGGTCACGGGCAGCGACGGTGACTCCGTTATCGAGATATAGTTTGTATCCGCCGTTATAGATTTCTGTCAGGTTTTCTCCTTTGACTTCTATCCTCGCGCCATCGACCCTGTTCCATCCCTTGACATCACCATTAGCAGGCAGTAGCTTAGATGGAGCAACAGCCGCTGTTGCAGCAACAGCTAGAATAATCAATGTGAATAATAACGCAGGTTTTTTCATCTCGAGTCCCCCTTCAACGCTGAGAATGAACCTTTTTGGAATTTCAGCATTCTACATATTGTAACTATACCCTGGACCATCAGTCCAGTCGAGTGGAGATGTCTGCAGTGTAGCTATCAGACCAGAAATTGATGGAAGAAGACCAATTCTAAGCCTTCAACAATAGAGAGGAGAAGCCCATCTGCTTTCAAGTGTCACTATTAGAAGTATGATTCTAATTCTTACCAGAGGTTTCCATCTGCAGATATGAAAAAACTGCCTCTGCAGCCGGTCTGGTCATGGTGGGAGCCTGTTCCAGTTCTTCGATTGTCGCCTCTCGGATGCGTTTTAACGATCCAAAGTGCTTGAGAAGCGCGCTCCGGCGTTTTTTGCCGATTCCTGGGATTTCTGCGAGTATCGAGCGCGTCATCCTCTTGGACCTCAGCTTGCGGTGATACTCGACGGCGAACCGGTGGGCTTCATCCCTGATACGCTGGAGCACGTGAAGCCCTTTGGAGTTGCGTGGAAGCAGCCTCGGGTCACTTTCACCCGGTTTGAAGACCTCTTCGTACTCTTTTGCGAGTCCTATAACCGGAACATCCTCTCCAAGTGCATCCAGAACCTCAACTGCTATTCCCAACTGACCTTTTCCGCCGTCTACCATGAGCAAGTCCGGCAGTTCTGCAAACTTTTCCGACTGTCTGAGCTGCCCCGTGAGCCTGCGAGCAAGCACTTCGCGCATCATAGCGTAGTCGTCAGGCCGTTCTGGTGTATATTTTATCTTGAACCTGCGATAGTCGGACTTTTTTGGTCTTCCGTTCTCGAATACAACCAGCGATCCAACAGCCTCCGTACCCATGATGTTCGAAATATCGTAGCACTCTATGCGTCTTGGGAGCTTCGGCAGGTCAAGTGCCTGCTGCAGTTCGCCAAGCTCGATTGTTATGTACGCTTCATCGGCTTCTACCTTCTTCCGAAGCTGGTCGAGTATGGCTTCAGCATTCGTTTCTGCCATTTCCACAAGTTGGCGCTTCTCACCACGGACTGGGTGACTTATCTCTACTTTGGTCCCGCGCTTCTGCCTGAGCCAACTCTCGATTATCTCAAGCTCATCTATCTCGCATTGAAGCAGGATTTCCTTTGGTACATAAGCAGCAGCCTGGTAGTATTGCTTCACGAACTCCTGAACACCTTCGGACAGATCGTCACCAGATGTTCCTTCGAGCATGAAGTGCTCCTGGCCTATCAGCTTTCCGTTGCGTATGAAGCACATCTGCGCAACTGCATTGCCATTATCTGTTACAATGGCAACTACGTCCTGGTCTACCATTGCAGTCGAGATTATCTTCTGCCGTTCGATGATCCGCTGGACTGCCTGTATCTGGTCTCGGAGCCGGGCTGCTTTTTCAAATAGCAGCTTCTCGGAAGCTGCTTCCATCTGGTGTTGCAGTTCTTTCAGCAGCTTTTCCTGCCTGCCTTCAAGGAACAGGATGACATCGCGTATAACCTGGGCATACTCCTCTTCTGAGATAGAGTTGTTGCATGGCCCAAGACATTGGCCGATGTGATAATAAAGACATGCTCTTCCTTTGGATTGGCTGGGGTCTTTGTAACCGCATGGAACACCGAAGACGCGGCGGATGAGCCGTAGTGTCTCCCGGACTGCCATTGAATCCGTGTATGGTCCGAAGTACCGGTTGCCGTCTTTGCCCTCAAACTTGATTTTCCTCAGGAAAATGGGCCTTGGGAACCGTTCGTTCAGCGTGATGCAGATGTATGGATAGCTCTTGTCGTCCTTGAGACGCACGTTATAATGTGGCCGGTATTTCTTGATGAGGTTGGATTCGAGTATGAGCGCTTCCAGTTCGGTATCAGTTACAATCCACTCGATGTCAGCGACCTCGTGGACCATCCGGCGAACCTTGTTTGAGACATCCTTACCTAGTTTTTGGAAGTACGACCTAACCCTGTTTTTAAGTACGACAGCCTTGCCGACGTAGATGACGTCACCCAAGGCATTCTTCATTAAATATACGCCAGGGCGAGCCGGCAACGCCGCCAACTTATCTTTCAATGTCACGAAAAACTTGCTTTCTAAGACCCACGACTCAAGCGAATCGAGCGGGTCGAATAAGTCGATCTCCTCGACTATCTCTTTCTCCATTTCCCCATCCAAAAGTAATACGCTTTTCTATTGTTCAGAATCTCAAAGGTTCTATTTGATGACCAAATACCATTTCTTATGCTACTGCTTTTCGGTTAACTTTTCAGTTTCCTCATACATCCCCGCAATGCTGTGAGAGTTTCCTAAGATAAACCTTCTAAATACCATACTCACAACGTTGATGGCATACCGGTCTTTGACTATTATCATCAAAGGGTCGTGTTTTTCGTCTCGGCCGCCGTAGGCCCACTTGGCGCCCATATTTCTGACCATGACCTCACCAACGTAAGCACCAAGCGAAAGCATGACGGCAGCCATCTCTTTTGTTAACCCTATACCGGTTTCTCTTTCTTTATCGATCAACATATCGACGTCTTTCAGGCTTTCAGGTGAGTAATCCAGAGTTACTCCCAGCTTTCGAGCTGAATCCACGGTCATTTTAGCTCGATAACGCGCCTGATACGGGTTCATGGACCACTTGTGCGGTTGATTGGATTTATCAGTCCTTTCGCTGAATAACTTCGTCAGGAACTTCATTAAGTAACCCCCAGATCCGTTGTCTCTGCTGTATCTATGGACTTTTGTGCTGCTTTTTGCTTGCCCTTCTTCCGGCCATTCGGTGATTTCTTCTCAGAAAGAACTACAGGACGGCCACCAAGAATCTTCCTCAGGTATCTTCCAGTATGAGATGTCTCAATGCGGGCGACTTCCTCCGGCGTTCCAGTGGCAATAATTTCTCCGCCTTGGTCTCCACCTTCGGGGCCGAGGTCTATTATCCAGTCTGCTGTCTTGATAACATCCAGATTATGCTCAATAACGAGTACAGTATTACCCGAATCTACCAGCCTGCCTAGTACTTCCAAAAGTTTTTTTATGTCATGGAAGTGCAGTCCGGTAGTCGGCTCATCGAGGATATACATTGTCCTGCCGGTGCTTCTCTTTGCAAGCTCCGTGGCCAGCTTTACGCGCTGAGCCTCTCCTCCTGAGAGAGTAGTCGCAGGCTGACCGAGCTTTATGTAGTCCAAGCCGACATCGTGTATTGTCTGCAGCTTGCGAGTGATCGGAGGGATATGCTTGAAAAATTCAAGCGCCTGTCCTACAGTCATATCTAGCACATCAGCGATAGATTTCCCCTTGTATTTGACCTCAAGAGTCTCTCGGTTATATCTCTTGCCTTTGCAAACCTCACAAGGCACGTAAACGTCAGGAAGGAAGTGCATCTCAATTTTGATGATTCCGTCTCCCTTGCAGGCTTCACATCGTCCGCCTTTCACGTTGAAGCTGAACCTACCTGGCTGATAACCACGCATCCTTGCATCAGGCGTTTGGGAGAACAGGTCCCTTATCAAATCGAAAGTACCTGTATAAGTAGCCGGATTTGATCTAGGCGTACGGCCAATCGGCGACTGATTGATGTCTATAACCTTGTCAATGTGCTCAAGCCCAGTAATCTCCGTATGATCTCCCCAAGCCCGGTGTGTGCCATGCAGCGCATACATCAATCTTGGGTAAAGAGTCTCCTGAATAAGAGTGCTTTTACCTGACCCTGACACTCCGGTAACACAGACGAAGTTTCCAAGCGGGATTTTAATATCCACATTTTTCAGATTATGCTCGCATGCGCCTTTTAACTCGATATATGCTCCATTGTGCGGGCGTCTTTTATCAGGGATATTGATTGAAAGCTTCCCTGACAGGTACTTTCCGGTGATCGATGCTGGATTAGTCTTTATTTCTTCTACCGTTCCAGTGGCGATAACCTGTCCGCCGTGCTCACCTGCACCTGGACCGATATCGATGATGTGATCAGCGGCATACATCGTCTCTTCGTCGTGTTCTACAACGATAATCGTATTTCCAATGTCACGGAGCCGGTGAAGCGTGTCGATAAGCCTTGTGTTGTCCCTTTGATGCAGGCCGATAGACGGCTCATCCAGTATGTACAGGACTCCCATCAATCCGGAGCCTATCTGTGACGCCAACCGAATCCTCTGAGCCTCTCCGCCAGCCAAGGTCGCTGCTGCACGGTCCAGAGTCAGGTACTCCAGTCCAACATTTTTCAGAAAACCTAGACGAACCTTTATCTCTTTGGTCACCTGATGAGCGATCGTTTGTTCGCGCGGTGTCAATTGCAGACTATCGAACCAGTCGTAAGCTGATGCAACCGACTTTGCCGCAACCTGGCTGATGTTGAGACCACCAATCGTGACAGCAAGGCTTTCCGGCTTCAACCTCATACCTTTACAAGAACCGCAGGGAACTGCGGACATGTAGCGCTGGATCTCTTCTTTAATCATCTCGCTGGAGGTCTCTTTGTAACGCCTGTCGAGCCAGTTCATAATCCCTTCGAACCAACTTTCGAACTGCCTGGTCCTGCCGTACCTGTTCTTGAAGGTTACCGGGATTCTCTGGTCAGCGCCGTAAAGAAGCACGTTCAACTGACGATCAGTTAAATCCTTGATTGGCGTAGATGTCTTGAACCCGTATTTCTTTGCTACTCCCTGGAGTTGTCCAAGGTAGTACTCGCTGGTTGTCCTTGCGAGCGGGATAATGGCCCCATCGTCTATGGATTTGCTCTTATCCGGTATTACCAAGTCCGGGTCCAGCCTCGTGTGCGTTCCAAGACCGTGGCAGTCAGGGCAGGCTCCATAAGGGCTGTTGAAACTGAAGTTGCGCGGAGCAAGTTCTTCCAGACTAATTCCACATTCCGTACATGCGAAGCTTTCCGAGAAGAACAGTTCTTCCTCGACTGGTGAACCAGGTGTCGGTTCCACAACATGGATGCCCACATTTCCATTAGCCAGTTTCAGTGCTGTCTCCAGTGAATCAGCCAGCCGTTTTTCAATTTCAGCCTTGACTATCAGCCTGTCAACAACAACTTCGATGGTGTGCTGCTTGTAGCGGTCCATCTCAATGTCATCCGAGACTTCATACAGCCTGCCATCAACCCGGACACGAACGAATCCCTGCTTGCGGATATCTTCTATGACCTGTCTGTATTCACCTTTGCGTCCCCGGACTACTGGAGCGAGAATCTGTATCTTAGACCTTTCAGGCAACGCCATGATCTGATCAACCATTTGTTCGACTGTTTGTTGAGAGATTTCGCGTCCGCACTCAGGGCAGTGAGGTCTACCGATCCTGGCAAACATCAGCCTGAGGTAGTCATAAATCTCTGTAACCGTACCGACGGTCGATCTGGGGTTTCTGGTAGTAGATTTCTGGTCTATGGAGACTGCCGGAGACAAGCCCAGTATGTCATCAACATCCGGTTTGTCCATCTGACCGAGAAACTGACGTGCATAAGCGGACAGAGACTCTACGTAGCGGCGCTGGCCTTCAGCGTATATCGTGTCAAAGGCCAGAGAAGACTTTCCTGAGCCTGAAAGCCCGGTAATTACTACCATTTGGTCTCTGGGGATTTCAACATCTATGTTTTTGAGGTTGTGCTGTCTAGCACCTCTGATAATGATCTTGTCTTGCGTCATCAAACAACTTCCTGAGCTTACTTCACTCGCTGGTATAACATACTATTTTACCATTAAGACCTGCCCTGTTCAAGAGTTGTAAGCTCAAAATGAGGTGATATAAAGTGGTTTTAGGCGCTTTTTCGGAACCAGTTCGAGGTGCCAAAAACGGAAAAATTGAAGTCAGTGTTGTAACGGTTTGGCTGTTATGGTATAATCCTCCAGTTAGGGGGTTGTTTGCACAAAATGAAACGAACCTATCAACCAAAAGTGCGCCGAAGAAAGCGCGTTCACGGTTTCATGAGCCGGATGTCAACAACCGGCGGACGGAAAGTGCTGAGTTCACGGCGGCAAAAGGGCCGCTGGAAGCTCACAGTATAACACATATGAACGGAGCGCAAGATGCTGCCTCCGCACGCAAGGCTAACACAGTCTTCTGGTTTTAGAGCTGTTTACGGTCGAGGGAGGTCCTATGCAACGGACCTCATCGTCTTGTACGTACTACCAAGACCTGGTGGTGACCGGGTTCGCTTCGGGTTCTCCGCAGGCAAAAAACTGGGAGGAGCCGTAGTGCGGAACCGGGCTAAACGGCTGATGCGAGAGGGAGCACGGGCTCTACTTCCAAGAATATCAGGAAGCTATGACTTTGTAGTCATTGCCAGGAAGCCTGTCACAGATGCAGCTTATGCAGATGTGGTCAAAGACCTGCGGAAGCTCCTGGAACGAGCAGGTGTGTTTACAGGCGCGGGAGAAAATTGAAATGTTGCGCCGTATAATGGTTTTTATGATTAGAGGTGTTTATCAGCAGTTCTCGCGCCGATTCTGGCCGAATGTCTGCAGATATACACCCTCTTGTTCAGAATATACAGCACAAGCAATTGAGAAATATGGGCCTCTCAAAGGAGTATGGATGGGTATGTGTCGGATAGGCAGGTGCCATCCGTGGGCTCCAGGTGGAGAAGATCCTGTAAAATAATTCCTTTAGATAAGAATACTGAATGAAAACATCCAGATTATTATATATTGTGGCTGCACTGCTTGTTGTGGTCTTCATGACAGGTTGCTCATTTCTTCAGAGCACAGAGCCGGATTCAGCACCTAAATTGCTCGCAACGGGAGACAGACTCGCTGCACAGGCACAGAGTGCTAAAGGCAACCTTGTGCAAGCAAAGCATTTTAAGAATGCCATCAAGCAGTACGATAAAGCCGCCGCTGTTAACCTGACCAATAATCCTGAATTAGCTCCGGTTGTAGCACGCGCATTGCTTCATAAAGGTCAGATATACGCCGGTATTCCAGTTGGTTCGACTCCTGAGAACGGATTCAAGCGTGAGTTTACTACCACATACAGTGGAGGCTTCCGTGCGTTGTTCGGGATGAAATCAAGGCTGCAAAATGACCACATGGCACGAGATTCCTTCCGCATGGTGCTTTATAAGTTCGACTCAGGCCGAAGCTATGAGGATTTGGTTAAAGCGTACGGAGAAGAAGAAGCTCGCCAGATCAATGTGGTAGTCAAACAGGCAGAGCAGTATGCACAGCTAGCTGGAGAGAGGATGGATGAAGAAAACAGGTCCAATCTTCTCTACAGGATTATGGATACCCTGGTAGCACTTACCTTCAGAATTTCCTGGTTTAGCTATTGGTTTGCAATTGTACTGGCAACATTGTTCGTTAAGATTATTACCATGCCGCTGACCAAGATGCAGCTCAAGAATATGAAGGAAATGCAGCGGGTAGGGCCGATAATAAAGCAGCTTCAGGAGAAGTATAAAGACGACCCACGTGAGTTTAATAAAAAAATGTGGGAAGTCTACACAGAGCATGGTGTTAATCCGTTTGCGAGTTGCCTGCCGCTATTAATCCAGATGCCGATTGTAATCGTGGCATATTATGCTATCAGGGTGTATGAAAACCAGTTTGCTCAAGGATCGTTCCTGTGGATTGGTTGGGAGCCGCTAGAGCATATATTCTATATCCCACTGATGGGCAGACCAGTCTGGTTTACGGCTCAAAGCCTTGCCCAGCCCGACCTGCTGCTGCTCGTGCTTTATACGATAAGTATGATAGTAGCACAGCGGCTGTCAACGGTTGATCCGTCACAGGCTGAGCAGCAGAAGTTTATGGGTTGGGCGATGGCGGTAATGTTCTTCTTCTTTATCGGTTACCTGCCGTCAGCATTTATGCTATTCTGGTTGTTGTCCAACCTGCTGCAGACATGGCAGCAGTATCGTGTGCTTCACAGCGGTTCAGTGGAAGCAGTACCGGAGAAGCCGGTGATTGAAGCAGAACCGGAAAGACGTCCTTCGCAATCAAGGCGTTCCGGGCGCAGACGCAGGCGGCGATAAATACGCAATCTTATAGTACTTCCATGTGGAGGATTGCCCTATGACTTGGATTGAGGCTAGTGGAAAGACACTTGAAGAAGCTAAACAAGCTGCTGCAACAGAGCTTGGTGTAGCTGTTGATCGTATATGTGCCGAAATTCTTGATGAAGATAAAGGCTTTTTGGGATTTGGTCATCTTGTTAGAATCCGTGCAACGGTGATGGATGATGAGCAAAACGGTATAGAAGAACCATCAGACAGCGCAGACATGGATGAATTCGAAGCAAGCATTGATGTTAACGTGGATTCTGAAGCTGAGTCTGTTGGAGCTGAAGCTATGTTGGTCCTCAGCCGAGTGCTGGAGGCTATGAAGTTTGAGGCAGAACCTAAGCTTGTTTCAGAAACTCCTGAGGAAATCCAGATTGAGATTCATGGCTCATCTGAAGACATCGGCAGGCTTATTGGCAGGCATGGTCAGACTTTGGATGCCCTGCAATATCTTGTAGCAATAGCTGCAAACCGGGGTAGATATGATAAGATCCGGGTAGTGCTGGATGCTGAGGGTTATAGAGAGCGGCACAAGCAGATAATAGAAGCTAAAGCTCGTGAACTGGCAAGACAAGTCAAGGAAGCCGGACAGGAAGCGGTGTTGGAACCGCAAAACCCAAGAGACAGGCGAATTGTCCATATGGCGCTTGTGGATGACCCGGATGTAATCACCTACAGCGAAGGTGAAGGCGATGAAAGACACGTCGTTATTTCGCCAAAGAAACAATAGAGTCTGCCTGACAGGTTGAATTGATATAACAAGGCGGAGGTTACGTGTAACCTCCGCCGTTAATGTATCTCATGACTACTAACTCATCTTCTGATTATGATATCAGCACAATAGCAGCCATCGCTACGGCAGTTGGCTCGTGCGGCATCGGTGTTATCCGCATCAGTGGCCCGGAAGCTTTTGCAATTGCGGATAAGGTGTTCAAGAGTGCCTCTGTTGTGCCATCACAGAAACCTTCTCATACGGTTCATTACGGTACACTGGTAGATACTAAGAGTGGTGAGCCAGTAGACAAAGTCCTGTTGACTATATTTCGAGCACCATCCAGCTACACGGGAGAAGATGTTGTAGAAATCTCCTGTCACGGTGGAATCGTGACGCTCAGGAAAGCGCTCCAAGCGGTTTTTGCAGCAGGTGCCAAACCTGCTGAACCTGGAGAGTTCACCAAGCGAGCGTTCTTGAATGGACGGCTGGATTTAGCACAGGCAGAGGCTGTAAATGACCTGATTAAAGCTCAAACAGATGACGCACAGCGCCTGGCTCTTCGTCAACTGGGCGGTTCGCTGTCAACAGAAGTTTCCAAACTGACAGACGTGCTCCTTTCTATACTTTCGCGCATTGAAGCTGCTGTAGACTTCCCTGAAGATGTAGAAGAGCCGGATTATCACGAATTGGCTGACGAAATTAGTAATATAGCCGGAGTAATCGACCGTTTGATCTCTACAAGCGATAGAGGACGGATATATCGAGAAGGAATCAGTCTTGCAATCGTCGGCAGGCCAAATGTAGGTAAATCCAGCTTGCTGAATGCGCTGCTCAGACAGACTCGGGCAATTGTAACGGCAGTGCCAGGAACTACGCGAGATGTGATCGAAGAGACAATCAACATCCGTGGGATTCCTGTTGTTGCTGCGGATACTGCAGGGCTGCGAGAGGCTTCGGATGAGGTCGAGCGAATTGGTGTAGAGCTAACGGAGCGCACTATGGTTGCTGCTGGGATGGTTTTAGTAGTCCTGGATGCTTCAACGGGCATTACGGATGATGACCGGGACATTCTTCACCGCATAGGAACTACAAGTATTATTGTGTTGAACAAGGTCGATGTTGTGTCTGAAGACAGTCTACAGGAAATTCTCTCAGATATCCGAACAGAGGCAATTGGCAGGATTGTAGTTCCCGTATCTGCTGCCACTGGTGAAGGAATAGAGGATCTGGAAGACCAGATTGCAGATATGGTCCTTGGAGGTCATGCAGGAGTTCCTGAAGGAGTCTTTGTCACCAATCTACGGCATAAACAAGCGCTGATAGATGCTCGTGAGAGCCTTTCCCGTGCGCTCGAAACCATAGAACAAGAGATGCCTGTCGATTTCCTTTCCGTAGACCTCATTGCAGCAAGGATGAGCCTGGGTGAGATCACTGGTGAGACAGCCACTGAAGATCTGATCGACCGCATCTTCAGCGATTTTTGTATTGGCAAATAGCTTCCCTCATAACTTATCCTCTCGTTTCTTTGATGTAATCAACTTATAAGCTCGTCTCCCTTGAAAATCACAGCACTGGGTAAGAGACTATTAGGGGTAGTATAAATCCTCTTTGGAGGGGAGACCAGAGATGAATTACATTGGTTCATCCGGTAGGACGGCTACCGGTGTTGTGATAATGGTGATGTTTCTAACCGGGTTTTTACTCGGTACGGCGACTATCGATGTCAGGACTCAGACAACTGTAAGGCCAAGCACACCTGCTGGAACCGGTGCAGGTCCTGCAGTACTTCTCCTTGAGAATGAACGTGCTGTGGTTGAAATTGCAAGGAATGTAGGTCCAGCGGTAGTTGGCATCAAGACAGGAGATAATTCGGACAGCCCGGAAGGTTCCGGTCTGGTAGTGCGAACTGACGGCTATATTTTGACTAACAACCATGTAGTGCAGGGAGCAAAGAGTATAACGGTAACACTGGCAAGTGGGCGTGAAGTGCCGGCTAAGTATCTTGGCGGCGATCCGCGAGTTGATGTTGCGATCTTGAAGGTAGATGCAGGAAAGCTTCAGGCGGCTCCTCTTGGTGATTCCGATATGCTGCAGGTAGGTCAAATAGCTGTAGCTATCGGCAATCCATACGGTTTTGAGCGGACTGTTACTGTTGGCGTGATCAGTGCACTCGGGCGGAGTATCCCAGGAGGCGGCGCTGCGTTAACTAATCTGATTCAAACGGATGCAGAGATTAATCCCGGAAACTCAGGAGGTCCGCTTCTGAATGCTCAAGGTAAGGTAATAGGTATCAATAC
>ERZ795060.2546-NODE-2546-length-18336-cov-3.721405_pt1 | contig 18336 bp, 16 predicted proteins | sample MGYA00375144_ERZ795060 | MGnify/ENA primary metagenome ERZ795060 (study PRJEB30189, sample SAMN05720157) | activated sludge metagenome | isolation source: anaerobic digester from wastewater treatment plant | place: Japan | collected 2015-05-15 ...
CGCACATTCCACGAGGCACTGCAGTCTCTCAGGTTCTGCCACGCAGCGCTGTGGCTGTCAAGCCATTACCATGTAGGGCTGGGCAGGCTTGACCAATACCTTCTGCCGTATTTGCAGGCGGATATCGAGTCCGGCAGGCTCGACGAGCAGTCTGCAGAGGAACTGCTGGCTGAGTTCTTCATCTCGCTGAACAAGGACGCCGACATCTACCCAGGGGCGCTACAAGGAGACAACGGGCAGACGATCGTGCTCGGTGGAGTCAAGCGGGACGGCACGGATGCTGTCAACGAGCTTACCTGGATGGCGCTCAGAGCTGCGCGAGATATCTCGATGATAGACCCCAAGATCAACCTGAGGATCTCATCGAAGACTGACCTTGACCTGCTTTGTCTGGCTACTGAGTTAACCCGGAAAGGCCTCGGTTTCCCGCAGTATGCCAATGATGATGTGGTGATACCTGCACTGGTTGCCCACGGTTATGAGCTTGAAGATGCCCGAGACTACTCGGTTGCTGCCTGCTGGGAGTTCGTGATACCTGGCAAGGGGATGGAGATCGTCAATATAGCCGTTTGTTCGTTCCCGCATGCTGCCGATGCCGCAATCAGGGAAGGATTAGCTGCTGGTGATGACTTCAACGGCATAATGAAACGGACCGCTGAGCATATTAATCAGCAGATTGAGAATAACCTCAGACCGTCCTATGCTCTGAAGCTGCCGCCGGGACCGTTTTACTCAGTTTTGATGGATGGCTGTATTGAGAACGGCCGCGATCTTTCAAAAGGTCTGAAATACAACAATTTCGGCGTCCATGGAGCGTGTTCTGCGAGTGCTGCAGATGCGCTTGCGGCTGTAAAGAAGTTTGTGTTTGAAGAAAAGACAATCGAACCGGCAGAGCTTCTGAAGGCGTTGGAAGCGAACTACGAAGGTTATGAAGAACTTCGAAAGAAGCTTGCTGAAGAAGCTCCGAAGGTGGGCAACAACGACGATGCTGCCGATGAGATACTCGTGAAGCTGTTCGATTACTTCGCTGATGCTTGCGAGGCTTTTGGAGAGAATGGGAGAGGCGGCATTGTCAGACCAGGTTCCGGATCGGCTATGTTCTATGTCACTCTGGCATCGAGGATAGGAGCTACTGCGGAAGGAAGAAAATCTGGCGAATACTTCAGCGCAAACCTTGCTCCTGCGCCTGGAACAAGGATTCGGGGCCCGATAAGCGTTTTCCAGTCTTATTCGAAGATAGATTACCAGCGAATATGCAACGGCGGACCTATCACGATGGAGCTTTCGGACACGGTATTCAGAGACGAGGAATCGATCCAAAAGGTTGCGATGCTTGTTCGGACATTTGCCCAGCTTGGTTGCCAGCAGTTGCAGTTGAACAGCCTGAATGCACAGACACTTCTGGATGCGAAAGCCAACCCGGAGAAGTACAAAAATCTGATCGTGCGCGTGTGGGGTTGGAGCGGCTACTTCTGCGAACTCGACCCGCCGTATCAGGACCACGTAATCCAAAGGCATCTGTATGCGACAAGCAATTGATCTGCTTTAAAAAATTTTGCCAACCAGGCGTTGGCATAGTCTAAAAATCGTGATATAACAAGGTTAAGCCCGCAGCAGTACCACGGGCTGCTAGTAGAATAGCAGTGTGAGGTAGTGTCTGCGGGCTTTTGTTTAGCCATAACGTACAAGGTTCTGGAGAGAGTCGAAGGATAAAACCATATGTTCTACCGTTTGGCTTCGGGAACTGGATTGCGTAAGGCCGATTAACTGGTGCAAATCTAGCGTTCCCGAAGCATAGAAAGATTGATATCAGTGATGCCGATTATGATGCCGGCTTAGGGTTTTTTATGTTTCGATAATTAGATTGTACAAGCTCAATTAGTTACTTTCAATCTGGCGTTCCTGTAATATAGAGATACCAAAACAGCAGACCGAATACAAATAAAGGCATCCGCCTAATAAGATGGTGGATGCCTTGTTTTGGTAGCGGAGGTCGGACTCGAACCGACGACGCCCCGGGTATGAGCCGGGTCCTCTAACCAGCTGAGGTACTCCGCCGCAGTTGTCGGCCTTATCGGCACGCAAGGTTAATATTACCATACCACAGCCTCAAAGTCAACGATTATTACGCGTTCGGGCTTCAGTCCAAATAGATGATCTTAAAGATATCTTGCTCCCTATCTTGCACCCTAGCCCGTTACCCTCAACCTCTGTTATAATGCAACGGGATGAATAAAGAATTGCAACAGATAGACAAAACAAGCGTGCTCATAAGAGCAAAAGAAGTCCTGGATATCGAATCCTCAGCAGTAGCTGCGCTCAGCTCCCGGCTGGGTGACGATTTCGTGCGTGCTGTAGAGTTGATAGTCGGCTGCAAGGGCCGATTGGTTATCACAGGGATGGGCAAATCAGGCGCAATCGGCCGGAAACTTGCCGGTACTTTTTCTAGCACTGGCACTCCATCGGTTTTCCTGCATCCGGCTGAGGGTGTTCATGGCGACCTTGGAGTGCTGACTCAGGATGATGTGCTTCTGGCGCTTTCCTACAGCGGAGAGTCTGACGAACTGGTGAGCATCCTTCCGGTAATTGCGCGGATTGGTGTCGATATAATCTCGATTGTAGGCAATCTGGAGTCCACACTGGCAAGGTATTCTCAATCAGTGCTGGATGTCAACGTCGAACGTGAAGCATGTCCGTTCAATCTAGCCCCTACAGCCAGTACAACGGCCATGTTGGCGCTTGGGGATGCCCTTGCGCTTGCTGTTATGCAGGTCCGCAGGTTCACCAAAGAGGATTTCGCAAAAATACATCCGGCTGGTTCGCTTGGCAGAAGGCTTCTGCTGCGGGTATCCGATGTAATGCGGGCAGGAGACGCGATTGCTGTAGTTTCAGAGGACGCCCTGGTGCGCGATGTGCTGTTCAGCATCACCAAAGCCCATGCAGGATCAGCTTGTGTTGTGGATACAGACGGGATGCTGTCCGGGTTCATAACAGATGGAGATATCCGCCGCGCGCTGCTTAAAGATGAGTCCGCACTGCAGCTAAAAGCATCAGATATCATGACCCGCCAACCAAGAACAATCAGCCCGAACAGGCTGGCTGCGGAAGGTCTCAAGCAGATGGATATTGCAGGCAAACAGATTGGAGAAATTCCTGTTTTGGATGAAGATGGCCGACCGGTAGGCTTGCTGATGATGAAAGACCTTGTGCAGGCTGGAATCTTCTAGAGTTAGGATTTAAGCTCAAAAGTATGGATAAGTTGAAGCAGATAAAACTGCTCGCGATGGATGTGGATGGAGTGCTGACCGATGGCTCCATGATTTTCGGGCCAGCCGGGGAAATAAAGGTTTTCAACGTGCTCGATGGCCTTGGAATCCGGTTGGCTCTGTCTGTTGGACTTGAGATTGCCTGGATTACCGGAAATGTGTCTGATTCGGTTGCCCAGCGTGCTCGCTCACTGCGTGTTGTTGAGTTACACCAGGGGCAGAGGCTGAAGTCCGCTGCGCTCCGCAGTATAGCCGCTCGGAAAAACCTTGCAATGGAAGAGATCGCTTACATCGGAGACGACTTAAACGACCTTCCCGCTATGGAACTCGCCGGTTTTGCATTTACTGTTCCCAATGCAGTGTCTGAAGTTCAGGTTGCAGCCGATTTCATCACCCAAAAGCCTGGAGGCCAAGGCGCTGTCAGGGAAGTAATCGAAATAATACTGAAATCTCAGAATAAATGGGATGAAGGAGTCAGCAAATTCCTGGAGTTGCTGAAAACAGAGCAGGAACAGGGAGAAGCACCTGGCGCAGTTGGGTAGGAGCAGAAAACACATTGCCAGCCATTACCATCTTCCACACAAACGATTTCCACAACAAACTGACCTCTGAAAAAGCCCAAAAGCTGAAGGAGTTGAAGCAATCGACCTCAAACAGCCTGCTTTTGGACTGTGGAGACGCTATCTGGGCTGGCAATATCTACTTCCGTCCCAACGGAGAGCCGATCCTCAAGCTGATGAACGACACCGGTTACGATGCTATGGCAATGGGTAACCGGGAGTTTCATTTTCTCGCAACAGGGCTCAGAAAAAAGATTGGCTGGGCCGAGTTCCCAGTGCTCTGTGCCAACATCAGGCCGACAAACCATGCAGACCTTCCAGTTGCAAGTGATGTCACGTTTAATATCGCCGGGCTGAAAGTGGTGGTTTTCGGGCTGACCGTGCCTATGATCACTGAACGGATGCTCTCGCGCAAGGTTTCGAGCTACGTCTTTGATGACCCGATAGAAACAGCAGCCAGAATCGTCCCGGAACTGCGCAAACGTGCTGATATTTTGGTTGCGCTTACTCATATCGGATTGAAAGCAGACAGAGAACTGGCTGAGTCAGTGCCCGGGATAGACCTGATAATCAGTGGGCACACTCATGCGGTGCTGGAAAGCCCCGAGATGGTCGGACAAACGGCAATAGTGCAGGCCGGCTGGTTTGCGCGTTATGTTGGCAAGGTAGAAATCACTCCCGGCAGTCCAATCTATGCTGAGTTGATTTCTCTGTAGTGAGACTCGTTTAATTGCGAAAACGCGAAAAGGGGATTTCTTACGAGGAAAGTTCGAAAGAAGAGAAAGCTCGAAAAGGGATGAGATTTGCTAGTGCCAATTGAGACCCATAACTTGGCGTCGGCGCCAAAAAGCGCGCGCCGACGCCTATAATTATGCACAATCTTTACTTAACAGCTACTCATACCTCATACCCCATACCTCATACCTAAGATTCCGTATTCCGCACTTCATGGGTTTGCTCCAAAGCTCAGGTTTTGATATGCTGAAGTATACTTCGTTTTTCGGAGAAAGACACTGGTAGCGATTCTGCTTGTACTGATTATCACTGCGATATCGGCTGCTTTTGTTCGGCGGGTATTGGGGCGGTTCGAACCTGACTTCAAAGAGTTTGGAGAACGGCTGGTCTTTGAGTCAGCTCTGGGGCTTGGGTTTCTAGGGCTTTTAATCCTTGCTCTTGGCCTGCTGCAGTTGTTCGCGCTGCCGTATTTCGCCGGACTGCTGCTTCTCATGGCTGCATTGAGCTGGAAATCCTTGTCAGGAGTAATCAGCAATGCCATAAGCTGCCTGAGAAAACTCAGACAAATCAGATGGCAGGCTGAGACTGCGGCAATCGGCGTTTTACTGCTGGTTATCGGATTCTTCACTCTGATACGCGCTCTTGCACCGCCAATTGGAGACGATTGGGACAGCCTTGCATATCATCTTGCTGTTCCGAAGCTCTTTTTGCAGCATCATGGCATCTACTATGTCGATTTTACATCTCACTCGAACTTCCCGTTCACCTGGGAGATGCTTTACTCCCTTGGATTGGCGTTCGATAGCATCGCCCTAGCCAAGCTATTCCATTTTATGGCTGGAGTGCTGCTTGTTGGAGCCGTCTACAGCCTGGGAAAGCGTCATCTGACAGTAGGCTCAGCAAGGTTGGGTGCGTTGATCGTTGCAACAATGCCGCTTGTCGTATGGGAAGCTACGACAGCTTATGTGGACCTTGCCACAGCGCTTTATTCTCTATTGGTAGTCTATGCTTTGATGAACTATACAGCCGAAGGTGACCGCAGGTGGGCGCTGCTGGCAGGGATTTCGGCAGGAATGGCAGCAGGAACAAAGATGACAGCGCTAATTATGGCTGCAATTGCTGTAGTTTGGATACTGTGGCCAAAGGGAGCGCCGAAACAGCCTCGAATAAAGACTGCCTTTATCGTTGCACTGCTTTCGATGGTAATCGCAGCGCCGTGGTATATCAAAAGCTGGGCTTACACAGGCAACCCTGTCTATCCGTTTGCCTATAGTGTCTTTGGAGGCCGAAACTGGAGTGAAACTGCTGCAGAACTCTACAGAGAAGACCAGCTAAAGTTCGGACTCGGAAGAGATGCAGCCGCGTTTCTGACTCTCCCGTGGAATCTGGCCTTCAGGTTCGCCCGCTTCAACGACTACGGCGCACGCTGGCCGAGAGACTTCGACGAACTGCCTCAGTTCAGCGGTGATGTCCAGACACATCTGTCTTCTGTAGGGCCGATGTTCTTAGTATTGCTGCCGGTTATCGTGCTTAGTGCGCTCAGGCAGGGCAGGCATAGACCTCTTTTGGCTGCATCGCTTGCTATGACTGTTGCCTGGTTCTTCATGATGCAGAATACTCGCTACCTGATTCCTATCCTGGCAATCCTTGCACCTGCTGCTGCCTACTCCACAGAAGTTCTAAAGGCAAGAAAGGCTATTTTGTGGGCTGCGCTGGCAGTCGGACTGTTTACAACCTATCTTGCTGTGCAATTTGCCCTTCCAACTCTGCCTGTAGTATTTAGGTCTGAGCGCGAAAAAGATTATCTGACCCGCAATCTGGCTGTCTACCGGGCAAGCAATTTCATAAACGTATCACTGCCGGATGATGCAAAGATTGCCATGTTCGGCGAGACCAGAGGGTTCTATCTGGATAGAGACTACTTCTGGGCCGATCCCGGACATAACGCGCTTGTTCCATACGACCGTATAGGCACAGACCCTAACCGTCTTTTTGACTGGTTGGAAGAACAAGGGTTCCAATATCTCATGGTAAACCACGCCAACTACCCGATTGAAGGCTCTCTTATAGGTGAAGCAGTTGGCAATGAGCTTGAGATGCTTTATGTGTCAGGCGCGGATCCATCAAGAAGCGTTGTCATTTACAAGATTGTGAGGTAAGTTAACCTGAGCAGACAACATGCCATCTGCTCAGGTTAATAGTAAAATCTACAGATACTCTGTTTTCCCTGTCTTTTGAAGCTTGTCCAGCAGTTTTTTGATATCCTGAGACCTGCCGCGAGGCATTATCAGCAGGACATCATCCGTATCCACAATCACAAGGTTATCCAGCCCAATTGTTGCGATAAGCTTGCTGCCTCCGTGTATCAGGCAGTTATATGTATCGATACCTACATGCCTGCCGGCAACTACGTTGGTCTGCTGATCGAAACTAAGCAGTTCGTATAGAGCTTGCCAGCTTCCGATATCGCTCCAGCCGATATCTGCAGGGATAACCAGCACCCTCTCAGATTTCTCCAGGATAGCATAGTCGATAGAAATATTCGGGAAGCTCTTATAGACTTTCGCCAGTTCTTCTGCTTCTTTGGGAGTGCCAATTGCTTTACGATACCTCTCAAGCCCTTCGTAGATTTCCGGGGCATATTTCTTGAACCGGTCCAGGATTGCGCTGGCTTTCCAAATGAACATTCCGCTGTTCCATACATACCGCCAGGAAGTTACGTATTTCTGCGCAGTTTGAGCATCAGGCTTTTCCTTGAAGCTTTTGACCCAGAATATCCCGTCGTCTCCTACTTCTTTATACTCGCTGGCAATTTCGATGTAACCATAGCCAGTCTCGGGATAAGTCGGTTTTATGCCCAATGTAAGCAGGAAGTCATCTTCACGGATAATGCTTTCAGCAAGGCCCAGCAGCCTTCGGAAATCCTCACCTTTGGCAATAAAGTGGTCTGCGGGAAGAACCAGCATCACTGCATCAGGATCTTTCTCGTACAGAGTCACTGCCATAATCCCAACAGCAGGCGCGGTGTTCTTTGCAACAGGTTCTGCAATTATGTGGGAGTCATCAAGCCACTCAAGTTGTTCTTTGATTGGCCTCACATGGGTTTTATTTGCGATTATGTAGATATGTTCTGAGTCGATTGCAGGGTCCAAACGTGCCACTGTCTCCTGCAGCAGACTCCGGTCCGATGTTAGACTGTGAAATTGCTTTGGCCTATCTTTTCGGGATCGAGGCCAGAGCCTGGTTCCTGATCCTCCAGCCATAATAACTGCGTACATCATCTTCGAGTACTCTCCGGGATTTTAGTTGCCAATTATTTCAGAATAATTGATCAATAACGCAGAAACGCGGTTCATTCAGTTTGTTGCGCACTACTGGTTATAGCCTATGTATGTAGCAATCAAACACACAGTCAACCGCATCCGCATATAGAGGGTAATACTCTGGAGCAAATCAGTCAAGGCTGGTATACATTAATTGATTTACAGGTTTATATTGACTTAGATTCTTTTAATACAAAAAGCGTACGTGGATTAAGTGAATAGCGGAACTAATTTCTGTTTGACTTCTTGCAGGATCTACTATAGAGTTTAATGTAGATAACATAAGTATCGGACGATAACATAGTCCTTGTTATCGTCCGATATTTGTGTTATGATGACAGGTATGAATAACCTAATCAAATCATTCACTGATTACCTGTATGACGTACTTGGGGTTAAAGTTAAGCCCGAAGAGTGGGACGGGTACCGGTACATGCCAGTCTTTCTGCAGAATATGTACCAATATTTTGTCGTCCAAATTCTAAATGAGAAGTGCCTTCTGTTGGTTAATTATGAGAAAAGTGTCACTCCAGCCACTCTTCGGAAGCACTACGAACTCATCCGAAGAAAATGGTCGGGTCCTGTGGTCGTCGTCAGAGAATACATCCGATCCAATGATCGGCAGCGAATGATAGTTGATTATAAGCTTCCGTTTGTTGTGCCCGGTAACCAACTATATCTGCCCGATATCGGACTAGATATTCGGGAGCATTTCCGCCGAGTCCGAAAGGAAGGGCAACAATTCAGTCCATCAACTCAACTGTTGGTGTTGCATGTACTCTTGACTCGCAACTATGCTCCCCTTACATCCACTGAACTGTTGAATGTGTTACCATACACTCCGATGACAATTAAGCGAGCCTTCGATGAAATTGCCCTCGCCAAGATAGGCACTCTACGCGCGCGAGGACGTGAACGAGAGCTTAGATTCGAGGTATCGGGTCTTAAATTGTGGGATGCTGCACTGCCATTTCTTCGTAGCCCTGTTCAGAAACGTGTGGCAACAGTGTTCGAGCCCAGTGTTATGCCAACTCTTAAGGCTGGCCTTACAGCTTTATCTACCTACTCGATGATCCTCGCTTCGTCACCTTCTACCTTGGCAATTTCTCCCGAAGCTTGGAAAACAGCCAAGGTAAATGTAGATATTTACGATGTGGACTACGAAGATGATAACGCATATAATCTGGAGATATGGCGATATGATCCATTTGTGCTTTCATCGACAAATGCAGTTGATCGCCTGTCGCTGTTCTTAAGCTTGCGCGATACTAACGACGAGCGCATAGAAGCCGCACTAGATGAGATGATGGAAGGTGTAGAGTGGTAAAGGGTATAGACATATTTACACATCACTTTTGAGGCATTTGATAAGGCATTTGTTGTGATTGGCGGCACTGCCTCAATGATTTTACTAAACGAAGTGGGCCTTGACTTCCGAGCTACTAAGGATGTCGATGTAGTCTTATTCGTAGAGGCTTTATCAGCTAAGTTTGCTAACACATTCTGGGACTTTATAGAAGAAGGTGGTTACAACAATAGACAAGTATCCAGTGGCAAGCCTATTTTCTACCGTTTCTGGAAGCCAAGGAACCAGGTTTATCCAGAGATGATCGAACTCTTTTCCCGGAATCCTGATGGCATTAGCCTACGGCCAGGGAGTCACCTCACTCCAATTCCGATTGCCGAGGAGGTCACAAGTCTCTCTGCTATATTAATGAATGAATCTTACTATAATCTTGCCATAACTGGCCGGAGGCTTGTTGAGGGGCTTCCTGTACTTAGCGCAGCATACTTGATCACATTCAAGGCAAGAGCCTGGTTGGATTTAAGGAAGCGTCGTGAGAATGGACAGCAGATCGATGAAAAGGATATCAGGAAACACAGAAATGATGTCTTCCGACTCTACCAGATCATCTCAACAGAACAGAGAATCTATCTACCACCTGAAGTAGCAGGAGACATGAGGGCTTTTCTGCTGGCTGTAGAAGACAGCAAGCTGAACCTATCGCAGATTGGTATACAAGGCTTCACATTAACCGATGCCGTAGACGGTCTTAAGCAAGTATACGGGTTAACTGATAGTGGATAATCTTATTTGATGCACTACCTTTAACTGGCAATTCTTTATACAATCTTATATCTACTCAGTAATCACCTTTCGCTTGTGGAACCTCGCTGGTTCAGCAATTCCAGCTTGTGCAAGTATTGACTGTGCATCTATAAGCCCGTAACCTAGCTGTTCAGGTGTGTGGGCATCGGAACCTATTGTAATCAGCCTGCCTCCCAGCTCAACATATCGATTGATTATATTCTGACACGGATACGTTTCTCCAGGAGCCTGCCGTAAGCCTGAAGTGTTGATCTCAAGCGCCATATTGCTCTTTATCACAGCACGAATGACAGCTTCTATCTCAGATTGAAAGTCTTCAGAGCCGAAACAGCCAAAGTACAGAACACCATACCGCTTGCAAAGGTCTAAATGTGCAAGCGCATCGAAAATCCCAGCCTCTGCTGCTCCAAGAGCAACCTCAAAATATGGAGCATAGGCATCTCTGGTGTTTTTTCCTGGAAAATAGTCTTTGTGGTTCTCCAGCAGGACTCCATTTACGTAGTGAGCTGATGCAAGCACGTAATCGAATTCACGGCTGGATACGAAATCCTCTATCTGTGGAATATATTTCTGCTGGAAATCGACCTCAACACCCATTCTAATCGTTAACCGGTCTGAGAACTCTTCTCTTGCTGATGCAATGTCTTTAATCCAGTCGTTGTAAACAAAAGACCCATAGGAAATATCAGTGGGTGTAAAGTCCAGGTGTTCCGTGAAGCAAATCTCGCTAATCCCGATTTCAACAGCACGTAAACACATCTCCCGAACACGAGCCGGTGAATCACCTGAATGGATTGAGTGAACGTGGTAATCGATCACTTTGCCTGGACACTCTCTTCGTAAACGACTTTGGAAACTACTTCTCCAACAATCTGCAAAGACTTGGCGCTGCACTTATCTGGCGTATCTTCGATAGTGTGCCAGTAAGCGTAGTCGAAGTCGATTATATCTATGCACTTAATACCGACCATATTCAACGGAACGTGGTCATCAGCTATTGAATAGCCTCCGGTGTCAGTGAATATATTCCCATAACCTGCCTTGCGAGCTACAGCCCAGACCTTATCGACGATATCCCCAGCCATCATCATAGATTTGCGCTCTCTGGGCAGTTGCAGGCTGCTGTCTCCGACCATATCAAGTAGGATTCCATATTTGATCTTATAATCCGAGCGTTTAATTATGGGTTTTAGTGCGGTTCTCCATTCTTTTGCAAACCTGGTTGAGCCTATAAACATGTCCCTTGTGCTTGGCCCATAATCTTCGCCGTCAAAGAACACCATAATGACTCCGACGGAAGGCCGTTTTATATGAAACATCCGGGCAAGCTCGAGAAGGACTGCCACTCCCGATGCTCCGTCATTGGCTCCTGGCACTGGTAGGTTTCTTTTAGCCTGGTCGATCTCTTCATCAGCCCAGGGACGGGTATCCCAGTGCGCGCAAAGCAGTACGTATTCAGACGCATCGGGATTGAAGACAGCGCAGATGTTCTTGATCTCCAATTCCTTCTTGCCAGTATTGTAAGTGAATGAGTGAACAGTTACACCATCTGAAAGCGGTTTGAGTTCTGCCTGGAGATACTCCACCATCTTATCATGCCCTGGAGTGTTGGGATAACGAGGCCCGAACGAGCACTGCTTCTTCAGGATTTCGTAAGCGCGCCCACCATCAAACTGCACATCCTGCGCGCCGTCGGATTTCCCACAACCAGTCAATATTAGGAGCGCCGCGACAATGGCCGCGGCGCGTAAAAAGCCGGATCTAATCAAAGCCCTGTCCTTTCAGTCGATGATCTATTCGGCAACTACAATTCGGTTCAAGTTAGAGTAGTCAATCGTATTTCTAGAGGAGAAGAACTGCTCTACAGCATCAGGAATCGTAAGTTCCGTTCCCCTGACCTTATCCTCCTTGGTCCAGATTTTCCAATAGCCAAGCGCACCGTTAGCCATGCTGCTTGTCATAGCCACCGTATAGGTCTCATTGTCAGAAAGAGCCTTGTTGCCCTTGTCTCCAACCAATATAGACTTCACCCGGTTTTCCTGAGGCGCGTTTGGATCAAACGTTACTCTGAGACCAGAAATCTGCAGGAATCCGAGGTTGTTCTTAGGATAGATGAACACACTTCGTTCCATCGCCTGTCGTATCTGCTTGCCGGTAAGTTTCATCTCAACGATAGGATCATCCGTAAAAGCGACATAGGCAGTTACATCTTCTGTAGAGACTGTGCCAGCGGCTATCTGAGCATCACGCTCTTTGATCTCACTTGCGCTGACAAATGCGAAGTCAGTGTCCAGCGCTTCCCGCATGGCATCAGCTATAAGGTCTCCCAGAGATACCTCAGATTTCTGTACGCCTGATGTGCCCAGCTGACTCTTACTTGTGACTGTGGCAGCAAATGCTGTACCCATAATTAGAGTCAATGCTGCTACGATTGCTGTAAAACCTACTAATTTTACTTTTACTCCCATTTTCTTCACCACCTTCTGGCGGTCTTTTCCGTGGAGGCTCTTACACCTCCACGGTAGTCTCCAATTTTACTGCTGCGGTGCTGTCAGATACGCCCGGATGAAATCATCTATGTCGCCGTCCATCACTCTGACCACATCACCGGTCTCATGTCCGGTCCGGTGGTCCTTTACCATCGTATAGGGCTGGAATACGTAAGACCTTATCTGGTTCCCCCATTGAATGGCTCTGACATCACCTCTAAGCTCGGCAATTCGGGCTTCATCTTCAGCTCGCTGCATCTCGAGAAGTCTGGCCTGAAGGACCTTCAAAGCAACTTCTTTATTTCGATGCTGCGAGCGCTCATTCTGACACGACACCACTATACCTGTCGGTATATGCGTTATACGCACGGCTGAATCGGTCTTGTTTACGTGCTGACCACCGGCGCTTGACGCTCTGAATGTATCTATCTTGATCTCGTCCGGGCTGATCTGGACTTCTTCTGTTCCTTCTACATCTGGAATCACATCCACAGATGCAAAAGATGTATGCCTTCGCTTGTTGGCGTCAAACGGCGAGATACGCACCAACCGATGCACACCTCGCTCTGCTTTGAGATACCCGTAAGCATTCGTCCCTTCTACAAGAAAGGTGACCTTTTTGCTTCCGGCCATCTCTCCAGGTACCGTGTCTATCACTTCTGTTCGGTACCCGTGACGCTCAGCCCACCTGAGATACATTCTAAGGAGCATGTCAGCCCAGTCACAGGCTTCGGTTCCACCTGCTCCTGCATTTATTTCTACAATGGCGCTTGCACTGTCATGTTCTCCACCAAGGAGTGTAGATAGTTCAAGCTGCTCAAACTGTTGTCTGGCCTGTTGGAGTTCTCGCTCCATTTCGCGAGTATACTCTTCACTGCCTTCTTCTTCTGAAAGCTCTGCAAGGACTTTCAGATCCTCAAGCCGACTTCTAAGTTCATGAATAGGCTCAAGTGAATTTTTCAACTGGTTCAACTCCTGGAGCAGTTTTTGTGCTTCCTGGGGATCATCCCAGAAACCTGGTTCCAGAGTCTTTTGCTCCAGCTTATCTATTTCTGCTTGTCTGCCTGCAAGGTCAAAGATGACCTCCCAGCTCTTCAAGCTCGTTTGTCAGATCGTCGATCTCTCGTTTTATATCAACGAGCAATTAGAACTTCACCACCTTATTTGCTGTCATCACTTATAATAGACGGACTGGCTTTGCTTATGTAGCCTATTTCCGCAACAGGGACACGTAATGCAACTGTACTTCGTAATATATTTGTGGTACAGCATTCCCACTATTATTGTAACATGATTAAACATAATCATTGGCTGCCTGTTATTTGGTCTTAGAGGATTCCAGGCTGCATCAGACGTAGAGGAAAATGTATGGGTAAGAGAGTTTCGATAACGGTAGATAATGTAGTTGTTGGTTATGATGCAGATCCTGTGCTCTCAGGCGTTTCGCTTGAAATAGCAGGTGGAGAGTTCGTTGGCATTGTTGGCCCTAACGGATCAGGCAAAACGACACTGCTACGTTCCATAGCCCGTGTTCTCAAGCCTAATTTCGGTACAGTCTTGATAGATGGACGGGAAGTATTTTCCATCCCTGCAAGAGAATTGGCTCGCGAAGTCGGCGTAGTTCCCCAGGATACGGTTCCGGCGTTCGATTTCAGCGCACTGGAGATAGTCCTTATGGGAAGGTCGCCCCATCTGAGACGGTTCGAAACCGAACGGGCTAAGGATTTTTCCATCTGTGAAGAGGCAATGCGCCAAACAGGAACTTGGGAGATAGCTCAAAGGCCGTTTGCAGCGCTTTCCGGCGGAGAGAGGCAGCGCGTAGTCATTGCCAGAGCGCTTGCACAAGAACCGAAGGTCATCCTGCTCGATGAACCGACATCCCATCTCGACATCAACTACCAGTTTGAAATCCTGGGGCTGATCCGCCGTTTGAATAAAGAGCAAGGAATTACAGTACTGGCAGTGCTCCATGACCTGAATCTTGCTTCTCAATACTGTGACCGGCTGGTGATGATAGGCGAAGGCAAAATACAGGCAATGGGAACACCTGCGGAAGTTCTGACAGCCGCAACCGTCAAGCGGGTCTATGGAGTGGATGTCTGGGTAAGAAAGCATCCGACTTCAGGCAGGCCGTATGTGATCGCAGGGATAGGCAGACCTGTAACGGACGAAGAACAGCAGCAGTTTGACCGCAAGCCAAAGGTGCATGTCATCTGCGGTGGAGGAACAGGAGCGCCGGTATTTGCCAAGCTGCTCCGCAGGGGATTCGATGTGACTGCCGGAGTGCTGAACGTTGGCGATACTGATCAGGAAGCTGCTGAGGCGTTGGGTATCCGGTATGTGTCCGCGCCGCCTTTCACAGCCATTCCCAATGATTCTGCTGCTGAAAACGCACGAATGGCCTCTGAAGCGGATGTTGTGATTGTTTCCGACGCTCCTTACGGTGCCTGGAACCTGCCTAACGCTCATACTGTGTTGGATTTAACGAACCAGGGTAAAAAGATAATCCTGCTCAGGCCGGGAACAGTCCGAGAGCGAGATTTCACCGCCGGAGAAGCTTCCTCTATAGTCGAACAGGTAAAATCCTCTGCCCTGACTGCAGAAACATTGGATGAACTGGCTGAACACGTAGAGAATCTGATAGAAAAGCAAAATGACATAGCGAATCATTGAACTCGTTACTCATCGATCGCAGCTTTTCATCGCAGCTTTTCATCTTTACACTTTGAGATTTACACTTTACACTGCTCTTATGGTTGATACTCAAACGATACTATTCGGCTGTGACCCAACCGAACATATAGTTGCTGTAGAACCGCTTCAGGACAAAGTCGAGCTGTTCATACGGGAAAACGACGGTATACGGACAGAAATCCGCCCGTTTTCCCCCTGGCTTCTGACTGCTGAACGCCACAACCTGGCAGGCGCTGACTGGACCGAACTTGAAGGCGAAGGCTACCGGTTCCTCGCACGCTTTTCGAACTGGTCGGCACATCGCGCTGCACGGTTCAAACTGAAAGACGAGCATGTCAGCCATTTTGCCATTCCAAGCGCCGTAAAGCAGTATCTGATGATGTCCGGCCAGACGCATTTCAAAGGAATGGCCTATTCTGATGTTCTCAGGCTTCAACTGGACATCGAGACACTGGGATTTACTCCAGACCAGCCGGAAAACTCGATATTTTTGATTGCTGTTTCAGATAACCACGGCTACGAGCGGCTTATAGAAGGCTCTGAAAAAGAAATGCTGCAGGAACTGGTCGAGCTTATAAGGCAGATTGACCCGGATGTCATCGAGGGTCACAATATCTTCGGGTTCGACCTGCCCTACATAGCAAAGCGGGCAGAAATGCACGGAATCCGGCTGACTTTTGGCAGAGACGGCTCCGAGATGAGCGCTGGGACCGAAAAAAGCGCTGCCATAGGCGGGATTTCCCGGCCAATGACCCCGTTCTACATTTATGGCAGGCACATAGTCGACACCCTTCTTGCAGTCCAGCGCTACGACATTACACGTGGAGTGCTGTCCAGTCACAGCCTTAAAGAATGCGCAAAGGTATTTGGGCTTGCAAGCGCTGACCGCGTGTATATAGAGCATGACCAGATTGCATCGATGTGGAAAACAGACCCAGATTGCGTGCGGAAATATGCTATGCAGGATGTCTACGAGACCCGAGCGCTATCCAATCTCATCGGGCCTCCTGAGTTCTATCTGACGCAGATGGTCCCGGACAGCTATGCAAGTATCGTAATTACCGGCACTGGCGAGAAAATTAACTCGATTATGGTCCGCGAGTATCTGCGGCGCGGTCATGCTATCCCCAAACCTCAGATAGCCGTAAAGGAAGTTCCTGGAGGATTTACCGACATCAAGGCTACTGGGCTTATAGAACGGGTAGTGAAGTGCGATGTCGAAAGCCTGTACCCAAGCCTGATGCTCACTCATAAAATCAAACCATCATCCGACACACTGGATGTCTTCCTTCCAGCGCTCGAAGAACTGACAAAACGCCGCTTCGATGCTAAAGCAAAAGCAAAGTCAGCTACCGGCTCTGAGCAGGCTTACTGGGATGGATTGCAGACATCGTTCAAAATACTGATCAACAGCTTCTACGGCTACCTTGGCGCTGTCTTCAACTTCAACGATTATACAGCAGCAGAGACTGTCACCACTACGGGACAGGCAATTGTCAAACGCATTGCCGACGAACTTGAAAGGACAGGCAGCAGGATAATAGAGATTGATACGGACGGCGTTTACTTCCAGCCTCCTCAGAACGTAGACGGACTGGATGCCGAGATTGCATACATAGAGCAGATTGGCAAGGTCTTGCCGGAGGGTATCCGACTCGCACATGACGGACGCTACCGGGCAATGCTATCACTCAAGGTCAAGAATTATGTACTGGTTGGTTACGACGGCAAGAAGACCTTCAAAGGAGCTTCGGTTCGTTCCCGTGCAGACGAATTATTCGGTCGAGAGTTCATTTCCTCGGCAGTAGACCTCCTTCTGGCGGGTGAAAAGCAAAAAGTCAGTGAACTATACAAACAGATAGCTGCTGACATCGAAACTCACAGGATGCCCGTTGAGAAGTTTGCCAGAAGGGAACGGATAACCGAGAAAACATTCACCAGTGATGCAAAAAAGAGGCTTGCTGAGGCTGCGAAAGACGCTAAAGTAGGCGAATACGTTAACGTTTACGAACGTGCCGATGGGACAATAGGGCTTATCACAGATTATAAGGGAGATGAAGATACAAAATATCTGCTGGATAAGCTGTACAAGTTCGCGTGCAGGCTGAGGGAGGCTTTCGGTGACGAATTCGACTTGCTGTTCCCACGGCCATCAGCCAAAACAGCAGCCGAAGCAGCAGGCCAGCAGACGCTGTCACTCTTTGATTGAACCGTCAGCTTTTAACCGGCTGTCGGCAAATCATCTATTTTTTTTAGAACATCGGGGAGTTCATCGCTCTTTAGCTGCTGTGCAGCTTGGAGATTTTCAGATCTAATTTGCTCCAGCAATTCTTTCCTGTGCACAGAGATGGTCCTCGGGGCATCGATTCCTATTCTGACCTGCTCACCCCGTACCTCGATGACCGTAAGCTCTATACTCTCTCCGATGACGATTGACTGGCCTACCTTCCTGGCTAAGACCAACATTTCTATTATCCTTTCAGGCTGCACGCGCCGGACATTGAACTGCTAAGGCAGTCGGTGGGTTATTCCATGCCTCACTACCACCAAGACATTCGTCGTCCAATACTATCTGTAGTCCAACACGAGTCTTCGGGTTTACTATAATCGGGCAGGCAAGGTCAACAGCTATGTCCGCATTGTGCTTGCCAGCGCCCAGAATTATTAAAGCTGCTGCATCATCAGGGCTTTTCAATTCAAGATATTCCATCTCTACTTTACTCAGCTTGTATGCGCAGCCTGGGAACAACTCGCTGAGGTCCAGGACGGCAAACGCAATATCAGGATGGTCAACCGACTGCAACCTTTTTAGTGTTGACCCATCAATCGGGCTGATTAGCTTGAACTGGGTCACACCCTCGAGTCCTATCAAACCTCGTGGCAGCAATAAAATAGTTCCCGGCACATACTCCAAAAGGTTAGAGTATGATGTCTGGCTGCTATCACTGCTCCCTCTTATCTTCTCCTCCACTTGTCAACTATCCTCCACATAGTTTTTTCAGCATAATTTGCCTTAATCTTTAGGTCTGAAGGCATAATTTCCATCTTTCACGCAACAAGAATGCTGAAAAGAAAGGAGAATTATAAAGCATCAGTGTCAGCCACTACACTACACTCGGGCTACACTACACTCGGGCTACACTACACTCGGGCTACACT
>ERZ795060.2556-NODE-2556-length-18299-cov-4.744464_pt1 | contig 18299 bp, 14 predicted proteins | sample MGYA00375144_ERZ795060 | MGnify/ENA primary metagenome ERZ795060 (study PRJEB30189, sample SAMN05720157) | activated sludge metagenome | isolation source: anaerobic digester from wastewater treatment plant | place: Japan | collected 2015-05-15 ...
AGAACGCATTTTTAAGAGAAACTATGAGGATTTGAGAATTTACAATGAGGTAACTGGAGAAGATATAACTAGAAATTTTGCTAATTTAGGAAACAATAGAATAATACAACCTGGATTTTATTTCTTTGATATGGATTATAGGACTTTTAAGAATACAATATGCATAGGACAAAATGAAATTGTAGTTGATAAAAAAATATCTGAAGATTTAAGGGAAAGATTATCAAATAGTTATCAAACAAACAGTGAAAACATATCTATAAATAATGCATTGAAAATCCTCGAAGAAAAAAGAAAAGAAATTGGAAGTACAAAAGCTAAAAATAGTGATTATGCGAGAATCATAGATAAATTAGAAAAGAATGAACAGAGACTCAATGAAATTAAAGTAAAAGAACAAGAGTATGATGAATACAGAGATCAAAGACTTAATGTGTTGAAAGAAATATCTAGATTAAATACATATATAGAAGAACTTAATCAAAGACTTAATGTATTGAACCTTTATGAAAGATATGAAAAGTATTTGAAGGCAAGAAGTCTTATTAAAAACATAGAATTGGCAAAAGCTAAATTAGAATCATCTAATAACTGTATAGATGTTTCAGATGAAGATATAAATTCTATAAAGAACATAAATGAGGTTTTAGAAGATTATAAAAATGAGATAAAAATATTAGAAAGGCAAAAATCGCAAACATTATCTGAAATAGAGGGTATCGAATATGATGAAAATAGATATGCTGAATTAATTGCAAAAAGGGATAAGCTTAATAACTTGCTTGAAATCGAACCTAAAAAAGAACACTTTAATCAAGCATATGATATTAAAAATCCAAATCAATTAAAAATTAAAGTCATCACGATATTGATTATTCTTTTGTCAATCATTGATATATCAATATCTTTTTATGCCTATAATAATAGAGATATTAGATTGTTAATTTCTGTCCAAGTGATCTGGTTTGTTGTACTTTTTCTATTTAAAGATAAGAAGAAATTAAAAGAAAAAATGAATATTTTAAAACAATATGAAAATGAGAGAGAAGAATATTTTATAGTTTTGAAAAAAGAAGGATTTGATAGCATCAAAGATTTGACAGAAGAGATACAAAGAGTAAATTCAGCAATAGATGCTCTCGAATTAGATAGAAAAGACATCAATCGAATGGAGATGAGAATTAAGGATTTAGAAGAAAAAATGGCATCAATTCAAAAATCTTTTTCCTATCATAGACAACAATTAGACGAAATCTTTTCAAAGTATGGAACGAATGATTTTTTGGAGATATATAATTCACAAGAGAAGCAGAAAGAAAATAAGGTTTTAAAGAATGAGATACAATTGAACGAAACACTATTAAAAACACTATTAAAGTCTGAGAGCTTTGAAGAACTTGAAAATGAATTTGCAGATGAAAAAGTCGTAAACAAACCATCAGAATATGAAAATAAAATAAATTTAGAGATAGAAATCAGAAACAAAGAAAAAGAAAGAACTGAGTTGGAAAAAAAGTTAAGCAATTTAGAGGGAATTTTAAAGTCAACATATAATTTATTTGAGGAAGAGATGTTTTTAAATGAAGAAAATCAAGTATTAAAAGATAAGCTAGAAAAATATGATTTTGAAATAAAAGCTATTGACATTGCAGAAAGTACTATAAACAGAATATCGGAAGATATTCATTTAAATTTTGCACCTGAATTTAATCGTAAAATCGGGGAAAAGATTAACATGATTACAGGTGGAAAGTATTCTACTATAAAAATGGACAAAGAGATGTCTATTTCAGTATTAGATCCAAAGGCTAACAAACTCATCGGTTTAGATAAATTAAGCTATGGGACTGTTGACCAAATAAACTTTGCTTTGAGGTTAGCACTAAGTGAGGAACTAGGAGCAGGGAAATTACCGATTATCCTAGACGAACCTTTTGCTCATTTTGATGATGAACGTTTATTAAACACTCTAGACATACTTAATAAAATAACAGAAGAAAGGCAAGTTATTCTCTTTACTTGTCATAAAACTGAGCAAACATTGCTTAATAAAATGAAATATAATGCAAATTTCTTGCAAATATCAAACTAGTTGAGGTGTAATATGATCTACGCAATAGGAGACTTGCATTTGGATGCTACAAAAAATAAACCAATGGACATATTTGGCATTGAGTGGGAAAATCATGAACAAAAGATATTTCAAAATTGGATGGAAAATGTAAAAGACGATGATCTTGTTCTGATACCTGGAGATATATCTTGGGCACTAAAATTAGAAGAAGCTAAAGTAGATTTAATGAAAATAAATGAGTTACCTGGGGAAAAGATATTAATTAAAGGCAATCACGATTATTGGTGGAGCAGCGTAGCTAAATTGAATTCATTGGGACTAAATACAATGCATTTTTTAAAGAATGATTCATATCTATACCATGGAATCGCTATAGCAGGAACAAGAGCTTGGTCATCAAAGGATTATGAGTTATTTACAGAAGATGATTTAAAAATATATAATAGGGAATTGGTGAGATTAGAAAATTCATTAAACACCATTTCTAAGTCAGCAAAGCTTAAAATAGCTATGTTACACTACCCTCCATTCGATTTAAATTTGAAGCCGAATGATTTTTTCTATATATTAAAGAAATATGATGTGAACATATGCGTTTATGGGCATTTGCATTCTCAAGGGCATAAATATGCAGTTGAGGGAGATGTAGATGGAATAATGTGTCACCTTGTGTCAAGTGATTATTTAGATTTTAAATTAAAAAAGATATGGAGTGATGAGATTGAAAGTAATCGTTAGAGAGAATTATGATGAAATGAGTAAAGCATGTGCACAAATAATAGCATCAAAAGTCAAAGAAAAACCTAATGCTATATTGGGGCTTGCTACAGGATCAACACCTATTGGGACATATAAAGAGTTAGTAAAAATTCATAAAGAAGATAAAGTTGATTTTAGCAAAATAACAACATTTAATTTAGATGAATATGTGGGATTGAATAAAGACAACCCTAATAGTTACTACTATTTTATGATGGAAAATTTGTTTAAATGGATAAATATCGATTTGAAAAATGTAAATATACCAGATGGAAAAGCTTTAGATTTGACTAAAGAAATAGAGGAATATGAAAGCAAATTAGAAAAGTCAGGTGGTGTTGATGTCCAATTATTAGGTGTTGGGGGTAATGGCCACATTGCTTTTAATGAACCTGGGGAATATTTAAATACTAAAACATCTGTTGTTGAATTATCAGAAGACACTATAAAAGCTAATTCTAGATTTTTTAATTCACTTGACGAAGTTCCTAGAAAAGCAATTTCTATGGGAATTGGTTCAATATTAAAAAGTAAAGAAATAATACTATTAGCAAGCGGAAAAAGCAAAAGCAAAGCACTGTTTGAGTTTTTGACTAAAGACAGAGTAACTACTTATTTACCTGTAACATTTTTGCATCTGCATTCAAATGTGACTGTCATATGCGACAAAGATGCTTATTCTTTAGTGGAAGAGGAATATATATGCAGAAAGAATTAGAAGTAAAAATACTAAATGTCGATATAGATGAAGTTGAGAGAAAATTAATCGATTTAGGCGGTAAGCTCATATCAGTTGAAGAACAAGAGAATATTTTAATTGATTCTAGTAAAAACCCAATAAAGCACTCCATCGATGCATATCTTAGGATAAGAGAGACTAAAGATATATTGAATTCAACAGCTGACCTGACTTTGACTCTTAAAAAGAACATTAAAAATAATGATTTGAGAGAAAATATAGAGCTAAATGTGAAAATAGACTCTAAAGAGACAATGTTAGATTTGTTAAAAGAACTGGGCTTTGACAAAATAGAAATTGGACATAAGAAAAGAAAAGTGTATGATTTTAAAAATTCGCAAATATTTTTCGATATTTGGGATAAAGAAACATACCCATATCCTTATATTGAAATAGAAGTACAAGAGGAAAATAAGCTTTATGAAGTGCTTGAGTTGCTAGGGATAGAAAAGGATAAAATCAGTTTAAAGTCTATTGTAGAATTGCAGAATGAATTAAAAAAGTAAACATGAAAACCCCTTTTATCAAAATTGTAATGACAATGATAAAGGGGTTTATTTTATGATAAAATTAGTTACAATTTAATTAATAAAGTTATATAATTAACAAAGTAAGACAAGTAGTTTTTATTTATTGTTTATTTGTCAAGTATAATATATAATGCTATTGAAGGTTAATATCTTTTGTAAAGGAGTTGGTATTGTGGAGTGCTGTGGTGCTAAGGAACTAAAAAAACACTTCAGAGACGAAGAAGTAGATTTAAGATTGATGGATGAAATCTTAGATAAGTACAAAAATGTACCAGGAAGTTTGATAACTATTTTACAGCATACGCAGGAAATCTATGGGTATCTTCCATTATCTGCACTAGAATATATTTCTAGAGAGACTGGGATTCATACCTCACAAATTTATGGAGTTGCAACTTTTTACACACAATTTAGGTTGAAACCAGTAGGAGATAATCTCATAATGCTTTGTAAAGGGACAGCATGTCATGTTAATGGTGCAGACAGAATTGAAGAAGCTATAATCGAAGAATTAGGGATAAAAAATGGAGAAACAACTGAAGACAATGTATTTACACTTAATAATGTGGCATGTTTGGGATGCTGTAGTCTGTCACCTGTAATGATGATCAATGGAATAACATATGGTAGTTTGACACCGGATAAAGCTAAAAGCATCTTGAGGGATATAAAAGAAGCTACATTACAAAAAAGAGGTGAAAAGTAATGAAAGTAGTAGTTGGCTTAGGGAGTTGTGGTATAGCTGCTGGTGCAAAAAAAGTATATGATAAATTGAAAGAACAAGTAGACCAAGGATTAGATATTCAACTCGATATAACAGGTTGTATTGGAATGTGCCATTTAGAGCCAATAGTGGATATATATTATGACGATGGGCAATTTGACAGGTTTGTTAAAGTAAAAGATGATGAGATAATCGATTTACTTAATAAAGCAAAAGAGAAAAATATAATTGAAGAAAAAAAGATTTCAAAAGAAGACGAAGAAGCATTAAAGAAACAAGTTAGAATAGCGATAGAGAATTGTGGAGTAATAAACCCGGAAAGAATTGAAGAATACATAGCTAGAGGCGGGTATAAGGCTCTTGAAAAATGTTTAACTCAGTTATCGCAAGATGATATAGTAGAAGAGCTTAAGATATCCGGCTTAAGAGGAAGAGGTGGAGCAGGATTTCCAACATGGTTTAAATGGAATGCTGCTAAGATTGAGAAAGAAACACCTAAATACATGGTGTGCAATGCAGATGAAGGTGATCCAGGTGCTTTCATGGATAGATCTGTACTTGAAGGAGACCCACATAGAGTATTAGAAGGAATGATCATAGGAGGATATACAATAGGAGCCCAAGAAGGAATAATCTATGTGAGGGCAGAATATCCACTTGCAATTAAAAGGCTTGAAATAGCTATAGCTCAAGCTAAAGAGAAAGGGTATTTAGGCAAGAACATTCTAGGGACAGGATTTAATTTTGATATTAGAATAAAAGCAGGAGCAGGAGCTTTTGTATGTGGAGAAGAAACTGCTTTGATCGCATCATTAGAAGGCGAAAGAGGGATGCCAAGACTAAAGCCACCTTTTCCAGCTCAAAAAGGATATTGGGGGAAACCCACAAATATAAATAACGTAGAAACATTTGCTAATGTACCTTGGATTATTAGAAATGGCGGGAAAGCTTTTGCAAGTTATGGTACAGAAAAATCTAAAGGTACAAAAGTATTTGCTTTGACGGGTAAGATAAAAAAAGGTGGACTCGTAGAAGTGCCAATGGGTATACCTATTAAAGATATTATTTATGACATTGGCGGAGGAATTTTAAATAACAAGAAATTCAAGGCTGTGCAAATGGGAGGACCATCTGGTGGATGTGTTCCAGCATTTTTGGAAGATGTGACAGTAGATTATGAATCATTAACAAAAGTAGGAGCTATAATGGGCTCTGGTGGAATGGTTGTAATGGATGAAACCACATGCATGGTTGACATGGCTAGATTTTTCTTAGATTTTACTAGGAAAGAATCTTGTGGCAAATGTGTCCAATGTAGACTTGGGACAAAGAGAATGCTTGAAATACTAGAAAGAATTGTTGAAGGTAATGGTAGAGAAGGCGATATCGAATTACTTGAGAGATTAGCAGTCGAAGTAAAAGACGGGTCACTTTGTGGGCTTGGTCAAACTGCGCCAAATCCGGTTTTGAGTACGATTAGATATTTTAGAGATGAATATGAAGCACATATAAGAGATAAGAAGTGCCCTGCAAAATCATGTAAACCTTTAATCCATTATGAAATAGCAGACAATTGTATTGGATGTGGAGTTTGCAGAAGAAATTGTCCAGTTGGTGCTATAAGCGGAAAAGTAAAGGAAGTACACGTCATAGATCAAGAAACTTGCATTAAATGTGGCAAATGCTATGAAGTGTGTAAATTTGATGCTGTAAATATATTATAAGAAGGTAGGGGTGAAATATGTCTTTAATTCATTTAAACATAGATGGAAAAGAAGTAGTTGGTAGGGCAGGACAAACTATATTGCAAATCGCTAGAGAAAATAATATAGATATCCCTACTTTATGCTACGATGAGAAAGTTGAAATATACGGTTCTTGTGGACTTTGTGTTGTTGAAGTTGAAGGGAATCCTAAGCTTTTAAGATCCTGTGCAACTATGGCTAGTGAAGGGATGGTTGTCACTACTAATTCAGAAAGAGTACTTAGCTCAAGAAAGAATACTCTTGAGTTACTACTATCTGACCATACTGGAGATTGTAGACCACCATGTGTATTGGCTTGCCCTGGGAATACAGATTGCCAAGGATATGTTGGATTAGCTGCAAATATGGAATTTAAAGAAGGACTAAAGCTTATTAAGGAACAATTGCCATTGCCTGCTAGTATTGGTAGGGTATGTCCACATCCATGCGAAGATGCATGTAGAAGACAACTCGTTGAAGAACCAATTTCGATAGCTTATATGAAAGCATTTTTAGCGGATTTGGATCTTAACAGCGATGATGTTTATATCCCAGAAATTCCAGCGCCAACAGGAAAAAAAGTTGCAGTGATAGGTGGTGGACCTGGAGGATTATCATGTGCATATTTTTTAAGAACTTATGGGCATGAAGTGGATATATATGATCAAATGCCTCAAATGGGTGGAATGCTTAGATACGGGATACCTGAATATAGGTTACCATCTCATGTAATTGACAAAGAAGTCGAAACCATTGAAAAAATGGGCGTTAAGATGATAAACAATATCAAAATCGGTAGAGATTTGGACTTGGATTTTGTAAGGAATAATTATGATGCTGTTTATGTTTCTATTGGTGCGTGGAAGAGCTCTAGCTTGAGAGTACCAGGAGAGGAACTAGAGGGAGTAATGGGTGGAATTGACTTTTTAAGAAAAGTCACTATCAATGAACCTCTTGCAATAGGCAATAGAGTGGCGGTTGTCGGTGGCGGCAATACTGCTATGGACGCTGCTAGAACTGCAGTGAGATTGGGAGCAAAAGAAGTATATGTTTTATATAGAAGAACAGAAGCTGAAATGCCAGCAGAGGAAATTGAAATCAAAGAGGCTAGAGAAGAAGGAGTAGAGTTTAAATTCTTGGTTGCACCTCTTGAAATAATTGGCGAAAATGGGAAAGCAACTAGGATAAAATTGCAAAAGATGATGCTGGGTGAAGAAGATGCTTCAGGGAGAAGAAAGCCAATACCAATAGAAGGCGAGTTTGAGTTTATAGACATAGATTTAGTAATTGGTGCAATTGGTCAGGAATCAAGCCTCGAAGGTTTTGAAATAATCGAAAAAACAAGAAAAGGTACTATCGCAGCTGATGAAAATGCTTTTACTACAAATATTGAAGGCGTATTTGCAGGGGGAGATGTCATAAATCAAGGAGCTAACATAGCAATAAAGGCTATTGGAGATGCTAAGAAAGCCTCAAAAGTGATCAACTCTTTCTTAGAGGGTAACTTAGTACCTTATAGAAAACCATATGTTGTAGAGAGAAAAGATTTTTCTAAAGAAGATGTTAAAGACAAAGAAATAAAATACAGATCTAAAATGAGACATCTATCTGCTGAGGAAAGAAAAGATAATTTCAGAGAAGTAAACTTAGGATTTTCAATAGAAGAAGCAGTGGAAGATGCTAAGAGATGCTTAGAATGCGGTTGCCACGACTATTTTGAATGTAAACTCTACAAATATGCAAATGAATATGATGTAGAACCAGAAAAATATGATGGTGAAAAACATCACAGAGAAGAAAAAGACAATCATCCATTCATAGTGAGAAATGCAGATAAATGTATTTTGTGTGGGCTGTGTGTAAGAATTTGCGACCAAGTAATGGACAATGGGGCACTAGGGTTAGTAAATAGAGGTTTTGATACTATAGTAAAACCTTCTATGGAATTAGATTTAGCAGAAACTTCCTGCATTTCTTGTGGACAATGTGTTGCAGCTTGTCCAGTAGGAGCATTGCAAGAACGACTTCAAATTGAGAAATCTGTACCAGTGGAAACCGAGGAAACTAAAACAATTTGTTCATATTGCTCTGTTGGCTGTAATATTAATCTTACTACAAGAGGAAATATGCTTTACAGGGCATTACCTGAAGAAAATAACGAAGTGGATAATGGATTGCTTTGTGCTAAAGGAAGATTTGGGTACAATATCGCAAAACAAAACAAGAGATTAATAAACCCACTATTGAAAGTAAATGGAGAGTTTAAGGAAACGACATTTGAAGAAGCTTTATTAGTTACTGCTAAGAAACTTCAATCTACTCGAGCTAAATACGGAGCAGACTCAATTGCGATTGCTATATCTGATAGATATACAAACGAAGAGATATATCTAGCTAAAAAGTTGGCTAAAGATATATTAAAAACAGATAACATTACCTCTTTTAACAGAAATTATGGAGGAATAGAGGAAGTTATAGGTGTAGACGCTTCAACTAGTACATTTAGCGAATTAGAGAATGCTGACTTTATTTTAGCTGTAGGAACAAACATGATGAAAAATCATACTATAGCTGCACTAAAAGTAAAAAATGCTGTTGAAAAAGGCGCTAAATTAGTAACTATAAATGATGCTTATGATCAAATAAATGATTGGGCTAAAGTGAATATAACACCAGAAAACAATTTAAATGTACTAAGACAAATATTAAAAGCGATAATTGATCTAGGATTTGAGCCAAAAAATGCAGTAGGGTTTGCTGAATTAAAAGAAAGCTTAAATGGTATTTCTGCTAGCGATGATATTGTCAATTTAGCAAAAGACTATACTTCAAGTAAAAAAGCTATAATAGTATTTGATGAAAACAATATAACATCTGAAGCAGAACGACTCATTGCAAGTATAGCAGTTGTTTCCGGACAAATTGGCAAGGCTAGAAGAGGAATAATCCAGTTAAAACCTAAGAACAACAGTCAGGGCTTAGCTGATATTAGAATAGATAAACCAAATGCCGAAATAAAAAATATGATTAACAATGGCACTATTAAAGCGATGCTCATCTTGGGTGAAGATATTGAAGGATTGCCTCTAGAAAAATTAGAATTTTTAGCTGTAAGTGATCTTTACATGACATCAACTGCTCAAAAAGCAGATTGTGTAATACCAGCTGTAAGCTATGCAGAATCTAAGGGTACTTTTACTAATAGCGAGAGAAGAATACAAAAATTGTATCCAGCTATACCTGCATTGTCAGGGTATCAGAACTGGGAAATAATCCATACTATGATGCAAATATTAGGTGAGAGTAAAAAATATAATTCTGTAGATGAAATTACTATTGAAATGGCTAGAGAAGTATATAATTACTTTGGGTTTAAAGACTTTAAAGAAAGTGCAATATGGCCATTGAACAGCAATGAAGTTTTCTTACATGATGGATTTATGTTTGAAGACAAAAAAGCTAAGTTAAATCCAGTGGAAGATGCAAAATTATTTGAACCTAAAGAAACAACTGACTATGTAGAAAAAGAATTTAAGGAAAAATATGCAACTATATGTTAAAAAAAGCCGAGCTTGTCTCGGCTTTTTTTATTTGCCGCAATTTGTAATATTTTTTGTTTAATTAAGCGTCAGGATATAATTAGTACAAATAAGAACAGTGTAATACAATAGTCAAAAATGTATTGACATTAGCAATACACATTTGATAGGATATAGATACAGATTAAAATTGTATCCATGAAAGGGAGGTCACTTATGAAAAACTTACAAGAATTAAACGAAACATTAAGAGGCGGGGTTATAATGGATGTTGTGAATGCACAACAGGCTAAAATCGCTCAAGAGAGTGGAGCTGTTGCTGTTATGGCATTAGAAAGGGTCCCATCAGATATAAGAAATGATGGTGGTGTAGCACGTATGACGGATCCTAAATTAATAGAAGAGATATTAAATGCTGTATCGATACCCGTGATGGCAAAAGTGAGAATTGGACATTTTGTGGAAGCTCAGATAGTTGAAGCAGTTGGTGTTCACTACATAGATGAAAGCGAAGTGTTAACCCCTGCTGATGAAAGTTATCATATAGATAAGACAAAATTTAAAACTCCTTTTGTATGTGGAGCGAGAGATTTGGGAGAAGCACTTAGAAGAATTGGGGAAGGTGCTTCTATGATTAGGACAAAAGGAGAAGCAGGGACAGGAAATGTTGTTGAAGCTGTAAGACATATGCGCACTATAAATTCACAAATAAGAAGAATTAAAAATGCTCCAAAAGAAGAATTAATGTCAATAGCTAAGGAGTTTAAAGCACCGTATAATTTAGTAGTATATGTTGCGGAAAATGGAAAATTGCCTGTCTTAAATTTTGCAGCTGGTGGTATAGCTACTCCTGCAGATGCAGCTTTGATGATGCAGTTAGGATGTGATGGCATATTTGTAGGTTCAGGTATTTTTAAATCACAAAACCCTCAAAAAAGAGCTAAAGCTATTGTAAACGCTGTAAAGCACTTTAATGATCCAAAAGTACTAAAAGAGGTTTCAAAAGATATAGGAGAAGCTATGCATGGCTTAGACATAAATGAGATTTCTGAAAACAATTTGTTTTCAATTAGATAAGTATGGATTAATCTATAAAAAAATGTAGAGCTAAATTTTATTAGCTCTACATTGCTTTTGAATAGTATTCTACAACCAATTGATCTTCTATTTCGATTGGGATTTCTTCTCTATTCGGCATTCTTTCTAGTTTTACTGTCATATTTATATCATCTTTGGTCAAATAAGGTAAGGTGTTTTGAAGATTATTTTCAAAGTTATCTTTGAAAAGCTTTATTGACTTAGACCTTTCCTTCAAACTCACTACATCTCCAACTTCTATAAGATAAGAAGGTATATTTACTTTTTTGCCATTTACTAATATATGGCCATGAACTACCATCTGTCGAGCCTGTCTTATTGAACTTGCAAATCCAGATCTATATACTATATTGTCTAATCTAGTTTCTAAGATCTTTACTAAAGCGTGACCAGTTTGATCAGACGATTTTTTTGCTAAATTTACATATCTCTTAAATTGCTTCTCCATCACACCATAATAGGCTCTTAACCTTTGCTTTTCCAAAAGTTGCCTTCCGTACTCCGACAATTTTTTATCTGCTCTTGAACTACCTTTATTGGCTCTTTCCATAGCTTTGGGATGTCCACATACATTTAGTCCCAATCTCCTTGACTGTTTGAATCTAGGTTGTTTCATATTTGCCATTAAATTATCAACTCCTTAAAAATTGCCGCGATAATTTAAGCCAAATTCATTATAGCATATGAAATAAACCTTGTAAATGATAATTGTTTTCATTTACTTTTGATATTTAGCTCTCTTATATGCTTCTCGGGATCTTTCAATTGACTTAATGGCTTCATCGATTCCAGCCCAACCCCCAACAATAACTTCTTTGCCTTCCAATCTCTTGTACTCTTTGAAAAAATGTTCAAATTCTTTTTTCAAATGTGAGCCCATGTCATCTATTGATTTCATATCTTCAAATCTAGGGTCGTTTAAAGGTACAGCGATTATCTTTTCATCTTTTCCCTTTTCGTCTTCCATTAGAAACATCCCAATAACTCTTGCAGTTATTAGGCAACCTGGAAAAGTTGGATGAGCTAAAAGAACCATGATATCAATTGGATCTCCATCTTCTGCTAATGTATCCGGTATATATCCGTAATCTGTTGGATAAAACATTGGGGAAAACAATGCTCTGTCAAGTTCAAATACCTTGTATTCTTTGTTATATTCATATTTATTGCTACTACCTTTTGGTATTTCAATGAAAGCTTTTACTATGTAATCCATAAATTACCTCCTAATAAATCATTGTAGTTACTTATTATATCAGATATATTTTATTTTTACAGTAATAATTATAGCAATTAATTTAAATCTGTTATATTATTTAGAGTATAGAAATAAAGGGGTGATTAAAGAATGAAAGTATATATAAGCGCAGATATTGAAGGGATTACGGGAACTACAACTTGGGATGAGACAGAAAAAAAAGAACCATCTTATATTAGTTTATCATCACAAATGACTAAGGAAGTAAATGCATGTTGTGTTGCCCTTAACAAAATGGGAGCTGATGAGATAATTATAAAAGATGCTCATGACAGCGGCAGAAATATCGACCATAATTATTTACCTAAAAACACAAAGCTCATAAGATCATGGAGTGGGAGTATTTTTTCTATGGTAGAAGGATTGGATGAAAGCTTTGATGCAATTCTCTTTGTTGGTTATCACTCACCTGCATCTTCATCGAGCAATCCTTTATCACATACAATGAGCCTTAAAGTCTCTAAAATAACCATAAATGGACAAATTGCGAGTGAATTTTTAATTCATGCATATATTGCAGAGTATTTTAAAGTTCCAATTGCATTTTTATCTGGAGATAAAGGGCTTTGTGATGAAGTAAAAAAATACAACTCAAATATATCCACCGTTGCAGTTAAAGAAGGAATAGGCAATTCTACTATTAATATTCACCCAGAACTGGCATTAGAACTTATTGAAGAAAATGTAAGAGAAGTTTTTAGCAATTCTCTCATAAACAATAACAAGGAATTACCAAAGTACTTTACAATTGAGGTTGAATATTATAACCATTGTGATGCTTATAGATACTCTATGTACAAAGGAGTTTCTAAAATAAATGAAAAATCAATACGGTTTGAATCCGATGACTATATTGAGGTTTTGAGATTTATAAATTTTTGCTTATAGGAAGGTCTATATGGAAGCTGACAAAACAATTAAATCGAAAATTTTATCAATGATACTTCCGATTACAGCAGAGAATATACTTCAGATGACAGCAGGAGTTGTATCGATGGCAATGGTTGGAAGAATAAGTGAAATCGCTGTAGGAGCAGTAGGGATTAGCAATATAATTTTCAGAATAATATGGGCAATATTTAAAGGAATTTCAACAGGAGCTTCAGTATTTGTTGCGCAAGGCTATGGTGCAAATGATAGAGAGAAGATTAGAAAAACAAGTATTAGTGCATTTGTGATATTGTTATTTTTGTCTATCTTTTTTATGATCATACTGTTTGAATTTAGTTCTAAATTATTACTGATTTTTAATCCCAAAGCCTCATTATTAGCATCAGCAAAATTATACTTAACTATTATAGCATTGAGCCTGCCTTTTTCGGCTTTGATATTACTGATTTCTGGTATATTTCAAGGTATGGGAAATGCAAAGACACCAATGTTTATTGTACTCATATTGAATTTTTTCAACATAATTTTAAGTTATCTGTTGATATTTGGGAAAATTGGATTTCCAAAATTGGGGTTAAGAGGTGCTGCAATAGCATATGTTTTAAGCTATTTAATAGCATCAATAGCAGGATTTATTTTTTTAACATATCAAGAGAATATATTTAGAATAAAAAATTTCAAAATTCATGAGATAATCAATATGAATGAGATTAAAAATTTGATTAAATTCTCAATACCAACTGCATTTGAGATGAGTTTTTGGCAATTTGCATCAATTATCATTACAAGGGCAATTCTTAATTATGGTGAAATTGCTTATGCTGCATATCAATTAGGATTACAAGCTGAATCCATGTCGTATATGCCAGCTGCGGGGTTTGGGATTGCTGCATCTACATTTGTTGGACAAGCTGTGGGGTCTAAAAATAATGAATTAGCAAAAAAATATATGAAGTATTTATATAAATATTCAGCTATAATTACATCAATAGCAGGATTATCTTTAATTTTATTTCCAAATCAAATAATGAGACTATTGACAAATAACACAGAAGTCATACAAATAGGAGCTCAATACTTATTTATTATGGGCTTAGTGCAATTACCTCAAAATATAGCTGGTGTTCTAAATGGAGCATTAAGAGGCGCTGGTTATTCTAAAATAAGCATGGTAAATGTTGGAGTCGGATTATGGGGAGTTAGAATTCCTTTAGTGCTAATACTTACGAATTTTTTAAAGGCTAAAATCTATTGGATCTGGATAGCGATGGGTATAGATTTATTAGTGAGATTTATTTTTTCAGCAATTACATTTAAAAAGAAAGACATATATACCACTAAGATTTAACAAAATAGGAGGAGAACAAAATGAAAATTTTGATTAAAAATGTTGATATTGTTACTATGGATGAGCAAAACAAATTTTATGATAGATCTAATATTGTGATTGAAGACAATATTATCACGCATATTGGAGATATTGAAGAAATTGACAAAAATAAAGTTGATTATGTGATTGAAGGACTAAATAAATTAGCTATGCCCGGTTTAATAAATTGTCATACTCATTTAGGCATGAGCCTTTTTAGAAATTACGCTGATGACATGATTCTTTCAGAATGGTTAACTAAAAAAATATGGCCCATTGAAGCAAAATTGGTTGAAGAAGATATTTATTGGGCTAGTTTACTGAGCATGTCAGAAATGATATCATCAGGTACAACTACTTTTTGCGATATGTATTTTTTTATGGATCAAGTTGTTAGAGCTTTAGATATTTCAGGAATGAGAGCATCTTTAGCGAGAGGTATTGTAGAAGAAGACTTTAATTCAATATACAAAATAGAAGAAAATGAAAAACTTTTTATGGATTATAATAATTCTTTAAATGGCAGAATAAAAATAATGTTTGGACCACATGCTCCATACACTTGTAGCCCTGAATTTTTGTTGAAAATAATGGATTCGGCTTCAAAACTAAATGCAGGTTTACACATTCACCTGGCGGAAACTAAAGATGAAGTTGAGGATAGCTTTAGTAAGTATAATAAATCACCTATTAAGCATATGAACGATTTAGGGTTATTTGAATTACATACGGTAGCTGCACATTGTGTACATATTGATGAGGATGATATACAATTAATTAAACAAAAAAATGTTCATCCTGTAAACAACCCTAGCAGCAATTTTAAATTAGCAAGTGGTTTCTCGCCTGTCAATAAGATGCTAAAGGAAGGAATAAGAGTAGCTTTGGGAACTGATGGAGCAGCATCTAATAATAATTTGAACATGTTTAAGGAAATAAGTATGGCAAGCATAGTTAACAAAGCAGTAGACAATGATCCTATGAGTGTTACTGCATTAGAAGCACTTAACATGGCTACAATAAATGGTGCATATGCTCTAGGTTTAGAGAAAGAAGTAGGCTCATTAGAAATTGGCAAAAAAGCTGATATAATAATTTTGAATATGGATAAACCACATCTTTGCCCCAGGAATAACATATTTTCAACATTAGCATATTCTACCTATGGAAGTGATGTTGATACAGTAATTGTAGATGGAAATATTTTAATGGAAAAAAAAGAATTTAAAACTATAGATATTGAGAAAGTTAAATATATGGCGAATAAAATCTCTATTGATTTATTAAATAATAGATAAATTATTGTTGCATAACCAAATGATATGTGGTATATTATCAAATAGATACTAAAATGCTAGGAATTGGTAGAGTACCATAATGATTACATTAAAGAGAAAACTTCGCATGGTGAAAGAAGTTTATGTATAATTATTGGGAAGTGCACCAAGGAGCGAAAAGTTGAAATAGCAGTAGACTTTTACGGTTGTCACCGTTACATGACTAAGATATGAATGTATCTAAAGAGATGGGATTTCCCAAACAGAGTGGAACCGCGAAGTTGACCTTTGCCTCTGTATATATAATATACAGGTGCAGAGGTTTTTTATTATAAAAAAATAGGAGGGTCATTATGATATACAATAATATAATTGAGTTAATTGGAAATACTCCAATATTAAAAACTAAAAATATAGTTAAAAATCAAGCAGATATTTACGTAAAGCTAGAAAGCTTTAATCCTGGGGGAAGCGTTAAAGATAGACCAGCTTTGTATATGATTAATGATGCAATCAAAGAAGGCAAATTGAAGAAAGGACAGCCTATCATAGAAGCAACTAGTGGGAATATGGGCATTGCATTAGCTATGATAGGAGCAGTTTTAGGGAATCCGGTGATTATAGTAATGCCTGATACTATGAGTATTGAGCGAAGAAAGATTTTAAAAGCTTATGGAGCAAAGTTAATTTTAACTGAAGGTGCAAAAGGCATGAAAGGAGCTGTAGAAAAGGTTGAAGAATTAGTTAAAGAAAATGACTTTTTTTGGCCAAAACAGTTTGAAAACAAAGCAAATGCATTAGCTCACTATGAAACCACGGCGAGGGAGTTATTAAAGGACTTTAATGGCGAGTTTGATGCATTCGTTGCAGGAGTAGGGACTGGAGGAACAGTATCCGGTGTCGGAAAAGCTTTAAAAGAAAAAAATCCGAATTTGATAATAGCTGCAGTACAACCTGAAAAATCTCAAGTATTAACAGGAGGATTGCCATCTAGTCATGGGATTCAAGGAATAGGCGCAAATTTCGTACCTGATATATTCGCAAGAGATGTTATCGATGAAATAATAAATGTAAAAGATGAAGATGCGTTTAAATGGGCAAGATATTTAACAGAAAATGAAGGATTATTAGTAGGTATTAGCTCAGGTGCGAATTTTTATGCTAGTTTAGAGATTGCTAAGAAATTAGGTTTAGGGAAAAAAGTAGTTACAGTTTTACCTGATACTGGTGAGAGATATTTAACTACAACACTATATGATATGGAGTGATTAGAATGATAAAAACAATAATAGAAGAAGGCAAGAACATCCTAGAGAAAGATCCTGCTACTAGGAGCTTGTTTGAAGCCATATTTTTCTCTCCGGGATTAAGAGCAATAATAGCTCATAAAGTATCTCATTCTCTCTATGAAAAAGGCCATTTAACTTTGGCTAGATGGATATCATATCGAGCTAGGAAAAAAACAGGTATTGAAATACATCCTGGGGCTAAAATAGGCAAGAGAGTTTTTATAGATCATGGAATGGGTGTGGTAATAGGTGAAACTGCAGAAGTTGGAGATGATGTTACTATTTATCATGGAGTGACTTTAGGAGGAGTAGGGACTCAAAAAGGGGTAAAAAGGCATCCCACAATTGGAAACAATGTGATGATAGGAGCAGGTGCTAAAGTATTAGGCCCTATCAGTGTAGGAGATAATTCAAAAATAGGGGCAAATGCAGTTGTCCTAGAAGATATTCCTGAAAATTCAACCGCAGTAGGAGTACCTGCGAGGATAATCAAAAAACATGGACAAAATTTCATTTATGCTATTTAAAGACAGTTTACACTGTCTTTTTTTAGTTGAATTTTTGAATTATTATCAAAATACAGTATAATAGAAATAATAGATAAATGTTTGGAGGAGAAAATATGAACTGTGAATATGAACTATATAAACCATCATGGTGCCCAGGCTGCGGAAACTATATGATAAGGGATGCTCTAAAAAAAGCTTTAGAGGATTTAGAGATATCACCGTCTAAAGTAGTTTTAGTATCAGGCATAGGGCAAGCTGCAAAAATGCCTCACTATATAGGACTAAATGGATTTAATGGATTACATGGAAGAGCACTTCCACCTGCAATTGGTATAAAGATGTCAAATAAAGACCTTACGGTAATAGTTGAGTCTGGAGATGGGGATACATATGGAGAAGGTGGAAATCATTTTATTCATACGATTAGAAGGAATGTAGACATAGCACATTTTGTTCATAACAATCAAATTTATGGGCTTACTAAGGGACAAGGCTCTC
>ERZ795060.2560-NODE-2560-length-18263-cov-4.947386_pt1 | contig 18263 bp, 13 predicted proteins | sample MGYA00375144_ERZ795060 | MGnify/ENA primary metagenome ERZ795060 (study PRJEB30189, sample SAMN05720157) | activated sludge metagenome | isolation source: anaerobic digester from wastewater treatment plant | place: Japan | collected 2015-05-15 ...
GACTGTTGGAGGAGGGATAAGAACCCTTGAGGATGTCCAAAAAACGCTGAGAGCCGGGGCGGATAAGGTGTCAATGAATACGAGTGCTGTTCAGAATCCTGCACTGATATCAGAGGCCTCGAAGGCTTTTGGGACACAATGCGTTGTAGTTGCAATCGATGTGAAACGAAGAACCTCTCCTGATGCAGGAAAGACAAGCATTACACTTCCTGATGGGAGTTTGTGCTGGTATGAGGTTGTTACACACGGAGGATCACAACCGACCGGAATAGATGCAATTACATGGGCGAAAGAAGCGGAAAGCCGGGGCGCAGGTGAGATATTACTGACTTCAATGGAAACCGACGGAACGAAGGAAGGGTTTGATATACCAATTACGAAAGCAATATCTGATTCTGTCGGAATTCCTGTCATCGCATCAGGTGGTGTCGGAACCATGGAGCATTTTTATGAAGGGTTTGTATATGGAAAAGCAGATGCAGCACTTGCAGCCAGTGTCTTTCACTATGGAGAGATGACAGTTGCAGATGTAAAAAAGTATTTAATCCAAAAAGGGATTGCAATTCGACCTCATGGGGAATAATTACTCTTTTTTTCTTCCGACGGATGCCATATAGATACAAAATTCTGATTCGCCATCTATTCCCAGAATACAGTTTATATCATCATCATTATACGAACCTATTGCACAAACACCAAGAGAAAGACCTGCGCACACTACATACAGATTCTGACAGATGTGACCTGCCTCAAGAAACAGATATCTCCACCCCCGCGGTCCGAACTTCCAGATCATCCGTTCAGGAACGGCAGTCCAGATAAAAGAAACTGCAGATGATGATACCAGAGCAGTATTTTTACATGTTTTCGCTACCGATTCATGATCGCCGGAATGACATTCCTCTCTGACCAGGGCATGATCAAGGGGAAGATACCGGTAGATACCAGGGAAAAGACCATCCACCCGGTTCACTACAATCCGAGTTTCAAACGGATGTAATGCTCCGGCAGATGGAACTGTCCTGAAATGCGAACCATTTTTCTTTTCTCTGACACCCTGGGTATAATGGAGAAGAATAGACAATTCCCATTTATGCATTTCATCTGGAGAATATGAACGAATGGTCTGGCGGTTATCCAGAGCATCCCACAGGATTACCGGATCAAGCGGGATATCCGCAGGAGCAGGTAATGGAATGATCGTCTGGTTTGGTTCACAGATACCACAAATACGGGTTTTCGGTTGTGCCACAGACTGCTCTGAATCTCTGAAAAGTGTTTCCTGTAAAAACCGGTGCCCGGTCCATGAGGAGTCAGATTGCATACATAGCAATAATGCATGACAGCTACCTGAACTTTACGATAAATGAGTGGGAGGAGTAAGCCCCCTTCTGTTCATTGCGGCATTCAGCTCAGCACCGAACCCGGGCAGATACCGGGTTATCTATATGCCCTGTTTCGGTTTGCACCCGCAGGGATTCGCCGTTTCATCGGAGATGCCCGTCGCAGTTCAGCAGATATGCATCATCACTCAGGACATACCGTATCGTTTCTGGTCCATAGCCGTGATTCTCACCACCCCTGCAAAGCAGGGCTGCGTACCCGGTTGGTGGGGGGACTTTCCTCAGCTACGTTTCCACGTTACCGTCGGCCGCACTCTCCCTCTCATAATATTATTAGTGTACATACAGAAAAAGGAGTTTGACTCTGCCATTCATACGTGACTGATCAATGAACCATGAAGTAATACCTCATAAACCGTCATTTATTTATAGAAATATCCTGATTATTCTATTTACGAAAGGGGAATCATATTACCGCCACAGCATTTATCCACCATAAAGGTGGAACAGGAAAAACTACATCCTGCCTACAGATAGCAGGAATTCTCAAAAACCTGGGAAGAAGGGTACTCATCATTGATACGGATCCCCAGGCGAATGCAACACTTGGTCTGGGGGTATACCCTGAATCCCTTCAAAAGCATATATATCACTATTACATTCAGCAGTCTACATCACCTCAGTCTTCTCCTCCTCTGTCTGATTTTATTATAAAAACAATTTCAGGTATTGATATAGTCCCCTCCCATCTTGATCTCGTCGGCGCAGAGGCAGTTTTATATCAAAACCCGAATAGGTATCATATTCTGAAAAATGGGATACAGCAGATAAAAAACAGATATGACCATATACTTATTGACACCCCCCCATTTCTCGGACAATTCCTTATGAATGGAATGATTGCTGCCGATTATTCGGTGATGGTTTTTTCATCAGACATTTTTGCAATTGCCGGATATGATAATATTACCCTGGTTATTCGTGACATTAAAGAGATACTTGGGATTAATATTCACATTGGTATGGCAATCCTGAACAGATGGAATAATCCATCTGAAAAAAAAGAAACACTGCTGGAGAAAATTCAACATCTGTTTGGATTAAAACCTGAAGATAAACCAGGATCATTACAGGAGATTCGAAATGAGCTGGAAAAACGCATACAAACTGAAATTCCTGAAATTGTTATCATAGCCGAGGGAAAAGAAGTATCACAATCAATAAAAAAAGGAATACCACTTATTACCATGGCACCAGATGATCCTGCAATGCCTGGATTTACCCGGGCAGCATCAATTATTGACAGCTGGAGAATAGGGGGGAGATGATGGAGACTGATGACTGGAAACATTCCGGAAGAAGAGGTCTTTTTATGGTGACCGAGGAAGAGAAGAACCAGGCGGATACAAAAGAGACATCTGCGGATTATTCAGATATTATCACAAAACTTCTTACCTATACAAATGGGGAATTCCCGGATGTTCCTGATGCTTTTGTGCCAATCCTGAATAGATTAAAACAGGATGCAGATAATCTTCTGCAAGCAAAACAGAATCTTGTAAATATTTCAAAAGAACTTGCAGAGCTGAAAGAAGAACAGGAGAGCATAAAACGGGAGCATGAAAGTTACCTCTCCGATCTGATATCAGCTCATACTGAGTTTGACAGGGCACTCGAAATTTTTCAATATCATACAATTCCCATGGTTCTTCTGGGACCTAACCAGCAGGTACAGGATGCAAACGATACTTTTTGCACTATTTTTTCTGTTGAACGCAGTGAGATTACCAGACAGTCCCCTCCAATAACAAAATATGTTCCAGATGAACGTCCATTTACTGCACCAGATGGAAATACATACTCTATAGTCTCAATAAAACCCCCGATCGTTCCCTTTGATCATGAGGCTATCTCTCTTGATCTTCTCATTCCATATACCTCTCCAGAGGAGTCAAAAGGACGGGAAATAGTATCAAAGGAGATACTTGAAGAAGGATTATCAGAAATTCTTATCCCTGTTGCTATTGTCGACAGTTATCACACCATTCGTTTCATTAACCGTGCCTTTTATGAATTTCTTGGAAGAGAACATCAAGATGTATATCTCAGAGATATTGCAAGCAGTGGGTTTACAGGAGAAATTATTGAGATAATAAATACCGTTATTTCATCAGGGACAAAATCTGATTTTCAGACCTCGATATACCACAGAGATGGTACAGTATATCCGGTATGGGTCCAGGTAATTCCTCTGTCAGGCAGAGATGAACCGCACGTATTAGTAATACTCTTCCCTGACGAAGACGACGAGGAACAGATACCTCATACAAATATACAAAAAACTCCTGAAGTGTCAGCGCCATTCCTAAAAACACTCCTTGATCTGAACCCGTCACCCATGGTGTTGTTTGACGAGACTTCACGAATAATGTTGGCAAATGAAGGTCTTTCAGAGTTAATCGGGGTTTCGTCAGATCAACTTCAGGGTCAGAAACTGACTGATATCGGAATTACAGTGACTGATTATTCCGGGATGACTGAAGAGATAGAGGTTCTTCCTGACAGAGTGTGTATTGAATCACCCTATGGAATGCAATGTTACTCAGGCCTTCTGATCTCGAACCGGACGATAACACCACCCCAATATATTCTGATTCTTCAGCCTCCGACTAGGGCTGCGGAGGAGTTCGAAATCGAAAAAGACCGGGAAATAATAGAACGTAGGTCTGATACGGATATCATTTCCCAGTCAGAAGAGAACAAAAAAACCGATCCATTACCTTCAATCCAATTCTCTCTGTTCCCCATTCCCGGCATAATGATAAAAGATTCTGCAATTACTGCATTGAATACATCTTTTCAGGAATGGAGTGGCATTCATGAAGAAAACCTCCCGGAATATGCATCAGTTTTGATATCTCATACTGTTCAGGCCAGAGAGAATAGAACAATAATACTCTCTTCTGTATACCCCACCGGCCTGAAATCATACCAGATAATACCCCAGCCGGATCCACAATCACCAAATGCAGGGCTTTTCTGGTTTTTGGATCAGACACAAGCCCAGGAGATTATTGCAAACCTGAAAACCCGGATAGAGGCCCTGAGCTCTGAACTGACAACGGTGACAAATAATCTCCAGGAAGAACGATCTGCAATGAAAGGATCTGATAATATCTCTCAACAGATAGATATTGTTGAATTTGAATTATCCGGAGGGAGGTATGCGATGGATATCGGGATGGTCAGGGAGGTTGTTGAAATGCTTCCGATCACACCTCTTCCAAAGACACCTCCCTATATCATTGGGATCATCAACCTGAGAGGTGAAGTAACCCATGTTATAGATCTTGCAATCCTCTTGGGGGAACGGGTAAAAAAGGACCGGTTCGGACAGAAAATAATTATTGTTCCTCCTGATGCCGCTCAAGGCGAACATCTTGGCATCATCGTCGATAATGTGCGCAGTGTTACTGAAATAGGTGCCCGACAGGTGACCGCTCTCGGAGAGGAGATCAATGAGCGGATCAAGACCAGGATAAAAGGTATCATTAAGGTCACCCACGATGATTTCATAGAGAAACACGACGGAGAAGAGAAAGAAGCAGACCTTGTAATATGGCTTGATATGAAAGAGATTCTCAATAATATAGCGGGCCTGCGTTAACTCATCAAATCCTCATTACAAAAGTATGGAAAAAAAGATTGTTACCCCAATTTTTCCCCAGATCAACGTCCCACAGGTGAGTGAGAAAGGCCTACCCGAACTCATTCTGGATGTTCAGAAAAGGCTCAATATCCAGCTCACAAGTTATAAACAGGATTATATTAAGCGCAGACTTCTCTCCCGGATGAACTCGACAAGATCAAAAGACTTTGTTGAATATCATCAGTACCTGAAGACGCACCCTGAAGAAGAAGAAAAGTTACGAAACGCCCTGACAATTAATGTTACCAAATTTCTTCGTGATCCTGATGTATTTAATCTGGTTGGAAGAGAAATTTTTCCCTCTATTATATCGGAGAAGAAATCAATAAAAATATGGAGTGCCGGATGTTCATCAGGAGAAGAACCCTATACCTACGCTATTTTGTTATTTGATTTGGCAAAACCAGGAATCATCCTGAATAATGTTATTACTGCAACCGATATTGATGAAGAGATCTTAAAGCGTGCCCGTGCCGGGATTTATGAAAAAAACGCTCTTGAAAACCTGAGTGAAGGTCAGATATCAAAACATTTTGAGAAAATGGATGATGGAAAATTCAGGATTAAGGATCATATTCGGAACATGGTCCGGTTTCAGTCCCACGACCTCATGAAAGGTGTCCCGGTTGCCCGGATGTTTGACGTTGTATCATGCAGAAATGTAACTATTTATTTTAACGAACAACAGAAGAAAGATCTTGTCAGACTTGTTCATAAAAGTCTTGCAAATAATGGATATTATATAATGGGGATGTCTGAATATATGTCAAAGGATGTTGAACATCTGTTCAGACCCTACAAACCGATGCTTAAAATTTTTCAAAAAGCACCATAGACCAGATTAGCCTTTCTTTAAGAACCCTTTCTTACGAGGGAGAGGCTCAAGTCCTGATAATTCCCTGTTTTTATCCTCCTTCTGTTCATGCGCTTTAATTTCACTATAGATTATATAAAAATTCATGCCAACCAGAAGTAATACAAAAAATGTTGTAATAAATAATGCCAGACCCTGCGGGCGTATTTCTTCCACAGTCCACATGATATAAAGAATCAGAAGTACCCCAAGTATGTAAAATGGTCCCCACATTTTCAGGTTCAGGTACTTCATATGTGCTTCCAGATTTCATTTCATATGATATCAAGCTCACGAAAGTGATCCATTCTTACACCTGACTGTGAGCTTGTCGACGTGAAGATAGATAATTTAAGCCGTCTAATGATCACATCATGAATATCATAAGGATCTTTCCGGTCATTCTTATTCTCATCATTCTGTTTGTTATAATATGTTTGTCCGGATGTGTAGAGGTCACACCTCCTACCGGGCAACAGGAAGCACAAGCATACGGTCCGGTATCACAGGGAAACGGAGAGATGAAGGATCTGGTAAAAGCATATAATCAAACAGGGACGTCAGCAGGCCAGTCTCATATTGCAACACAAGGTCCGGCTCCCGAACAGGGATCAGCTTCACCTTCCGATACTTCTGCTCCTGAAACTGTATTGCCCCCTGCCGAGAATGAAACGTTTGTAAAGGTTACTCCTAAAGACTACAATCAGTTAAAACCTGATACTCAGACATCATACCTGCCGTATAACCGGCCAATAGCAACTGATAACCGGCAGTTCGTTACAATATATGAAATTCTGAATCAGACTTTTGTAAAAAATGCCTCTGCCTATGCCTACCATCTGGTAACTCCGCCCCTCTATATTGAACTTGGATTTTATCCAAAAATGGTTACTGATGAGCAGGAAGTGTACAAAAGAACCGGAGACAAGGAAGGGACAATAAAATTCACAAAAACACGTCCATCGCAGGATGCGTGGTTTGAGATGCGGGTATATGATATGAATACAAACCAGGAGATTATCCGGGAGGGATATGGAAAGACCTACAGCCTGACGAATAAGACAGCGGCTATCCGAAGGGCAGGAACTTTCCAGTTTGATTTCATGGGTGACAATATTGCTGCAGATATTGCAATGAAAATACCTATCGATAACTCCACAGTGAATGAATATTCAAATGTAAGTACCCTTATTCAGGATCAAAAAGTAAAATCAGGTTTATTACCATCGGTATTTATTCAGGAGTCAGATATCGGGCAGGGATGGCAGAAGACTGGTGACCTGATACACACCCCGGTAAAATATTCGTCAATTTTTATTCTGCCATCATCCGGTTTAAAAATAACCCAGGAGATTCATAAATTTCCGGGTGCTCAGGATGCAGTATCGTATTATTCACAGACAAAGACAAAAAATGCAGGAGAGACTCTTGTTGCAATTACGGCCGGTGATGAGGGGTATGGATTTGAATCAGTCCTGAAAACGGGTGTAGTCTTCAGACAGGGTGCATATCTTGTTGAGCTTACCAGTTATTCTGTCCCACCAGTCACCCTTGATGAACTAAAACGACTGGCAACACTGATTTCAGGAAGAATAAGTCAGATATAATTCATTTTTTCTCATGAATTTTTGAAAGGGATTCCAAATCATTCACATTACAGAAAATATCCTGATTCGGGACCATATCTTTGATAACCTGAACAGGAATATATCGGGTATTAAGATTTTGAATCAGAACTGAAAGGCGCCGTTCTTGATATAACTTATAAAAGGTTCGGACAGCCTCCCGGCGATAAACCGCACATAATGGTTCATACTTTCCATCCTCCCACACTGGAACAGCTGCATCAAATCCCTCCGCTGCATTGAACAAAAAGGTGATGACCACACACGAGAGAAAGGGCATGTCACAGGCTGTCACAAACATATATTCACCGGATGCATACCATGCCCCGGAATGAATCCCTCCAGCCGGCCCCTGTCCCTTCCTGATATCATGAATATAACGCACCGGATATGAGGGAAGGTCTTCAATCTGTTCATCATCCCTGCATACGACAAGGATTTCATCGGTGCATGATTGTAGTTCCTCTATTTGCCGTTCCAGAAATGACTGATTCCCGCATGTGAAAAGATACTTTGGATATCCATGAGCTCGTACGCCCCGTCCGCCAACTAAAATGAGGGCTGATTTCATACTATGGATTTCGAATTTTTTCAGAATGATTCATTTTTTTCCTGACCTTTGACTCAAGGGCCAAAAGATCCTGTTTGATTGAGATATCCGGTGTATATCCCCCCAATCCTCCTGAAGCAACCACACGATGGCAGGGAACCAGGATCGGGGTAAGGTTTCGTTTCATGGCCATTCCAACAACCCGTGCACCGGTCCCGACCGCATCGGCAATCTCTTTATATGATCTCGTCTCTCCATATGGAATTGTGAGAACCTCCCGATAAATATCACCATAGATGGTGGTATCCTGTTCATGAATGCTTCGCAAAGGAGAAAGGTGAGTTGTTTTTCCTGCAAGATATTGTGAGAGGGGAAGAGGGACAGGGCCTGGCACGTTCTGTCTGACAAACCGGATCCTATTGACAATATTATCAGTATTCCATCGTATGTATACAAACCAAAGACCAAACTGTTTTGACCCTTCCATTATTTCCATCCCTGCATTACTGATGGGAATGAACGGATATCAACCTCATGTATCTCTTCCTGCATCCATGATGGAAGGCGCTCCTGTATAGATGGATCAAGAAAACGGTTATCTCCAAAAATCAGAACACCCCGATCCTCCGGAGTCCGAAGTACCCGTCCAAGGGCCTGCAATACCTTGTTGAGGGCTGGCAGTGTATATGCAATAAATCTGCCTTCTTCTCCGTACTGACGAGTGTAATACTGCAATATCATTTGCCTGACCTGATTCCATGGTGCAAGCGGAAGCCCGATAACCATTGCCCCAGTCAGCATCTCACCACGGTAATCAAGCCCTTCAGAAAATTTTCCGCCACAAACGGCAAATAATATTCCTTTCTTTCCTTTTCCTGGCAGACTCATAAATCTGGTTAAGAGTGAACCTGCCTCGCTGCTATCCCGTGGCTCAATAAACACTTCACGGTCATGAAGATGCATCTCAACCTCTCTGGTCACCGACTCAAGCATCTGATATGATGGAAACCATACACCAAGATTTCCCGGAATGGTACAAAAATTCCTGATATATGACACCATTCTTTTTATATTATCATCCGATTGCCGTTTGGAAAAGGCTGAAGTAATATCAGACGTTACCAGGACCAACCGGTTTTCCTTCGGAAAATGATTGGGGAGAGAGAAAGAAGAGATCGGGTAATCGACGGGAAGAGCCCTGAAATACAGCTGCTGGTAACTGCGAAGTGGCGTCAGGGTTCCCGAAATATAAACCGAGCAGAAATGTTCCCGTGCAAGGGTTGAAAGGCCAGGGGATGGATCAATGTTCCTGACTTCAAGATAGATATTCTCACTATCTTTTCGAAACAGGGTAAGGTATGCCGGGTTGGTTCCTGAGTTATGGAGCCGATATAAAAAGGCAGACAGCCGTTCGATCCCGGTTGTCCGGTAATCACCCCGTTTACTGTTTGATTCCTTGATACTTTCTGCAAGATCCATGAAATCATCAACTACCTCCTCCATCGTACCATACAGTGATTCACGAAGTATCATCCTGCTAAATAACTGAGGATCAAACCAGTCCTCTGCCTCGGTCGACCGCCGGAGTCCATCGAGGAATTTTTTTATTCCTGGTATGAGTCGCCGTATTGCTTCAAGATCCCTGACATCTCTCTTAAGGGAAGTAATATCATAATCTGCCTGTTCCAGAGCACGATGATCAAGGGTCACCGACATGATATCCTGCATCACATCCCCGCAGTTATGGGCTTCATCAATGAGAAGAAGAATTTCTGAAGGCTCCTTTTGCAGATTTAAATAGAGCTGGTTTCGAATCTGTTCATCCATTATGTGATGATAATTACAGATGAGAACATCCGCCTGCATCGAGGCCTGAGTCATCACTTCATATGGGCAGAGTCCGTCGCACGCTTCCCGAAGCATATCAGGTCTGATACATCGTTCAATTACCCGGGCTGCCAGTCGTTTGCAGGCATCTGATGGAGCAAGACGCATACCTCCTGCTTTTTCATTCAGTATCGCGGTTTTACTCCTGATAAAAAAGGGGCAGATTATTGGATGGTCAGGATCATTCTTACGAATTTGTTCAACAATGACCTTGTCTTTTGTGGGATCTAAGGATCCTCGATCAGCCCGTTCGCGGATGAGCGCTGTTGAAAACCCTTTGACGGCTTCGCATTTCCGATAGGGATCCCCAAAACCACCAAGCGGGCACATCGAACTTTTTCCAACCAGATATGAGAATTTTAAATCAGGTTGTTTCTTTCGAATGAGTTCAAGCTCCCGCATATATGTTGCAAGCTGGGATATCGTCCTGACCGCCACAATGATTTGGCGATTATTGCGTTCGGCCAGCAATGCAGACACGACTGATGACTTTCCTGACCCGGTTGGTGCATCAATGAGGAGGACTCCCCCGTGTTTCGCAGTCTCAGCAGCTTTATTCAGCATTTCTTTCTGACCAGGGCGAAACGAGGAATATGCAAACCAGTCCTGCAACTCATTCATCTGTAGCTGATTACCCCTGCATGCATAAAGTAGATACGAAACTCTCTAGAAAAAAGAATATAAAAGATTAAATAATTCCATTTTTATTGAATGTTTCTGAATATTTTTTATCAGTCACCTGGATGTGATGAGAAACCCAGTCACGTAGGAAGTTCATCAGATCTATAGTAATTCCAAGTTTATTTGCCTGATAATCTTTTATTAAGCTATCAACTTTATCAACGAAACTATCATGTTCCTTTTTATGCAAAAGAAATCCGGAATAATTACACTGTTCCATATACTTTTCTTCTGTTGAAAAATGATATACCGTGTAGGCAGCAAGCTGATCAAGAATATCTGCAAGGACTTCTTTTCCTTTTTTCTCAAGCATTGCATCATGAAGCGTATTAATGAGGTGAATTAATTTTTGATGCTGCTCATCAATTTCTGCAACATGAACACTTAAAGAATCTGACCATTTGATAAAAGCCATAATAAAAATTACATGGCTTTGGATTTAACAGTTATTTCCAGATGGTACGAATGGGAAACTCCACAATATGAAAGATATATGTGAATGAAAATATATTGATAATATGAATTTTTTTTATTGTTCCTTACGTCCGATATTATTTATTCGATGCATCATTCTAGCCCTATTATTTATGGTGTGCATTCCGGCATACAGTGAAGCTGAAATTATGATAATACCATCACCGAATCTCTCTGACCCCTTTTCCGGGAATGATACGTATTTTTTTCCTCTTATTATCGATAAACCCGGTACATACATTCTGAACTCTTCATATATGGTCAACGGCTCGGCTATACATATCACTCACTCAGATGTCATCCTAGAAGGATTTGGAAATATTCTCAATGGCAGTGCAATAGGATCAGGAATCAATCTCAATAATCCCGATCACGCCATTGCAAATATTACCATACGAAATATCACCATCAAAAATTTTGAGACTGGCCTTTTTATAAAAAATGCCTCTGCAATCCATCTTGATACAATATCACTCACCTCAAATATGCGAACAGGACTCTGTATAGACTCATCAGAAAATATTTTTATGACCGGGTTTTCTGCCTGGAATACAAGAAATGATAGTACCGGCGGAAATGGCATTCTTATCTCCGGTTCAAAAAACATCACCATCATACAATCTCAGATATCCGGGAATGGAAAGAGTGGAAAGACAAATGCAGCAGGAGTGATGATCACCGGTTCTCCGGATATATCCATCATCAAAAGCACTATCTCTTCAAACGCCGGTTATGGGATAAAGATTGAAGCAGGATCTGACAATTTTTTTACTACTGATTGTGATATATCGGCGAATTCCGGAGATGGAATAACCATCGAGGCATCTTCATTCCCAGAAATTCAGAACTGTATTCTCAATAAAAACAAGGAGGCAGGCATTGAGTTATTAAAAACAAAAAAACCAAAAATTATTGGGAATCAGATTACCTCTAATATCATGGGGATGTCAGTATCAGATACTGAAGGAATGCAATTATCAGGGAATTCACTGAAAAACAACAAAATCGGTTTTGATATCTCTGCATCAGATATCCGCTTTTATGATCATCAGATATCCTATACCAATACTATTGACTCACGGATCCTTCTTTATCTGAATGGTGCACAGGATAGAATTATCGGACCGGGAACAAACCCTGCAATGGTTATCCTTGTAAATGCATCCGATATTCAGGTGTCTGATCTTGTACTTTCCAAAAATTGTGCGGGGGTTATTCTGGTACATAGTACGAATATCACTCTTTCTGATGTCACCTTCATAGAAAATGGAGTCGGATTACGTTCAGAATTTGAAACAAAAAATCTCACCTGTACCAGACTTCATGCCGAGCGAAACCTTGCAAGTGGATATTATCTGACCAATACAGAACATTTTCTATTATCCCATCTCTATGGTCAGGAGAATCCCTCTGGGATCTATCTTCGTAACGCTACAGATGGAGTTTGTTCAAATATTGTTATGACTGACATTTCCGGATTAAAAACACGATTACCTTCCGGTATAACCCTGAGCGGTTGTAAGAATATTACCATAACAAAATCAGAATTCTCAAAGTGCACATATGCCGGTCTGTTATCAGATACCCAACATCTCAACCTTTCCGAGAATGTTTTTTCATCCAATACCTTTGCCGGATCTGTTATCGTATCCGGTCCGGTTCAGATTGTTCAGAACTCTTTTATAAAAAATGATGGCACCGGTCTTGTTCTCAAAGCAGATCAAAGCACCATCCGGAAAAACACCTTCATCGATAATCAAAAATTGGGTCTTCTCCTGGTTCAGGGAAATAATAATCTTTTTGCGGAAAATACATTTAAAAATTACAATAATTACCTCATTCAGGATAAAAACACGATCAATACATGGAACGTAACCAGTTCTGGTAATACAAACCAGTCATATTTCTCTGGGAACTACTGGGGTGATCCGACCGGAGAGGGATTTTCTGATCTATGCACCCCTGATCCTGATGGATTTTGTCAGGAACCATATATTTTGCAGAATGATAATATCGATTACCATCCCCTTTCAGCGCAAAAAACCATGAAAGCATCGTCCATAAACACGGATCTGAACCAGAATTGCCGCGAAGACCTTCAGGATGTTGTGATGTATATGAACAAAGTCTCATCAGGAGATACTGCATCGTTGTATGATTATAGTGGCGACGGGAGGATCAATTTACAGGATGTTGTTTCTCTATTTCATATAATAATAAAAAAATAAAAAAATATTATTCATTAATAATTCAAAAGTCCTTAATTTTTACCCTATTATGACAAAATAATCCTTTTTTATACGTAAAATGCAATAGAAATTATTTTTTACTGAGATGCTGAAGTTTTGAAGCACAATTGTTAGAGTATTTTCAATCGAGGAGTGAAATGAAGAGCAAAATACATAAAAAAAGCTGCTTTTCCGTTATTTTCAATAGGGGGCTTTCTTAAGTGACCCCTCGTGATGAGAGCATCGAGTGCATGTGCGAACATACACCGGTGGATAATCCGGTACCATTGGCAGGAAGGGCTAAGACGCTCCGGCTCCAACGGGGAATCCGACCCTGGATGGCCAGTCTGATTGCCATCGGTGGGATCATCGGTTCAATCTATTATCTGGGTTCTGGTTATCTTATCGCTCAAATGGGACCGAGCGTTATTATTTTATATGCTATTGGAGGACTGGTCATCTGGACTGTCATGCAATCCTTTGCCGAGCTCCTGGTAAATGTTCCAAGACAAGGAAATTTCATCAGCCATTCGGCAGAATTTATCTCACCCACATGGGCAGTGGGAACGGGATGGAGTTACTGGTTTAACTGGTGTGCCTATATCCCTTCCGAAGCGGTTGCAGGGGGGATTATCATGCATGTGTTTGCCCCGCAGCTTCCCGTTGTTGCCTGGGCAATAATATTCCTGACCATGATTACCATCCTGAATATTATTCATGTAGGAGGATTCGGATTTGTTGAAAGTACCCTCTCTTTGATAAAAATCATCCACAACGGGGTATTTTGCCTGGTAGCGGCTCTTATCATTCTCGGCTTTGTTGGAAATGGCGGGCCGGTCGGGTTTAGTGTGCTCTTCCCGCCCAATAGTGACCTCTTTTCGAATATCTTTCCAGCCGGGGTTTTTATCCTCATTAGTAATCTGGCTCTCATTCTTGTCAATTTCCAGGGCTCTGAAATTGTCGGTCTTGCAGCTGCAGAGACTCAGAACCCAGACAAAATAGTTCCAAAGGCATGCCGCCAGGTTGTATACCGTATCCTTCGGGTCGACATTATACCCATTCTGTTACTGGTCATGATTCTCCCGTATTCTGAAGCTGATCTCTCAGACAGTGTATTTTCCCTTGCTCTCTCAAAGTATGGATTTACTGAGGTTGCTGGAATTTTATCATTCATCGTTCTTACTGCAGCATTCTCCTGTGCAAACTCAGGATTTTATGGTTCGGTCAGAGCACTGTATGGCCTTTCACTTGAAGGGATGGCTCCAAAAATATTCTCCCGGCTCAATAAACAATGCACCCCGATGTATGCCACTTTGTTCACTCTTCTCATGTGCTGGGCTGTTTTAAGCATGTGGTGGTTTTCCAATGGAGAAGGAGAACTTTATCTCTGGCTCCTGTCGGTATCAGCGTTTACGGGGGCAATCTGCTGGATATCTATCTGCTATTCACAGGTGGTTTTTCGAAGACGGGTATATGAGAGAGGATATTCAAAACAGGATATTAAAGCTCCTGCACCGCTCAGTCCATGGTTACCTCTGATGATAGGAGTTATTCTGGAGATATTTGCACTCGTCATCCTTGCATTCAATGAAGACCTGAGAGGGTCATTATATCTATCAATTCCCGCTGTAGCGGTTCCTATGCTCATATATTACATCGGAATAAAAACAGGAAAGATTAGTGGGATAAAAATCCGGCATGAAGATGAAAAGCCATTTGAAGAACTCTTCCCGGAAAAGCATAACACCTCCTAATCTTAATTTTCTGTTATTCGATTACAGGAGATGCAGGGTGTGACATATGAGGAACATATCTCTATAAAGACTGGACTTCCACCTGGAATCCCGATCTACATAGGCAGACATGAACCTGAACAAACACAGATCTCTGCCCTGGTGTACACACCTGAAAACACACAGGTTTATCCGGAGATCAGCCCGGCTGATATCATACCGATCCGATCAAAACCCGGCATCTGCTGGATTCATATATCCGGACTTCGGGATAGTGAAAAAATCAATCAGATATTCTCTGATGCAGAACTTCATTCATTAATAACAGAAGACGTGTTCAATACCAAGGGACGGGCAAAATTTGAAGATTTTGGCGACACCCTCTTTGTAACCCTTGATATTATCCTTACTTCCGGGAAGGAATGGCATTCACGGAAGATAAATATTATTACAAAAAAAGGTTTTCTCATATCAATATCAGAAACACCTCATCCGTTTGAAAATATTAAAACAAGAATACTGCACCCAAATGGAAAATTCAGAACTCATGGAATCGATTATCTGATGTATTCTCTTATCGACTCGGTCGTTGATACCTATTTTTATGGGCTTGAAAGGATTGAAGATATTGCAGAAAGACTGGAAGAAGAGGTCGTCCATGATCCGTCACCGGAAATAATTCAGGAGATCCAGTCATTTAGGCATATGCTTATTAATTTTAAACGGCAGGTATGGTCTCTTCGTGATGTCATAATGCACCTTGAGCGATCGGATTCTGATATTTTAACCGATTCAATCAGGGTTTTTTTAAGAGATGTTCATGATCATGTGATAAAAATTTCTGAAGATCTCGATATCCATCGTGAAATGGCTGAAGGAATTATGGAGATCTACCTCTCTTCAGTCTCAAACAGGACAAATGAAATAGTTCGCGTTTTAACGGTCATTGCGGTGATATTTATCCCGTTGACATTTATAACCGGAGTCTATGGTATGAATTTTGCATATCTGCCCGGTATTGACCATCCTGCAGGACCCCTTATTATCTTTGGGATTATGATCCTGGTAATGACATGCATGGTCGGAATCTTCAAATGGAAAAAATGGATTTGATCAGAAAACGTTGATAGCATCACGTAATTTTTTGTTTGATACCCCATACGAACTTTTTACTGTCAGGGATATAGTGTATGTTCCCGGTTTTGTATAGATATGAGTCGGATTCTGCTCAATGGAATGAGTGCCATCTCCAAAGTCCCATGACCATGACTCTATTGTTCCTGTGGACCGGTCTTCACAGATGACGGAAAGAGGTGCCCTGCCGCTCTTTTTGCTGATGACAAAATCAGCAAAAGGTTTTGTTATATTTGAGATCTCAGAATCAAAATTGGCAGACGGATTCAGTTCTTTTGATGAAAATTTATAATAATATGGATAGGTATTGATTCGGGAGGGCTTTGTAAGAACCGGACCGACTGTTACCATCTGATCAGCAGAACTTACTCCTGCGGGCCCATATACCGTCAATTTGATAATATAAGAACCGGGTGATGTGTACCGGTGAGACGGATGTCTGGACTCTGAAACAGCTCCGTCACCGAAATCCCACAGATATCTGTTTACAGTCCCGGAGGACGTATCTGTACATTGAACTGATAAGGGAGCAATTCCTTCAGAGGGCTTTAATGTAAATCCAGCAATCAGAGGTTCTGGTGGTTTTGTTACTACGATATATCCCTTTCTGCTGACCTGATTAATTCCGTTCGGGCCTGATACGGTCAGTGAAACAGAAAATACCCCTGTTTCATTAAACACATGAACCGGGTTCTTTTCAGTTGCAGATGATCCGTCTCCAAAGTCCCAGGTCCAGTCTGTAACTTTCCCAAGGGACTGATCAGTAAACTGAACAGTTAAAGGAGCATAACCAGTTCTTTTATCGGTTCTGAATCGTGCCTGCGGCGGGGTGAGTGATGTTCCCACGGTAATGAGGTCCTCTCTCCTCTCAACAGAGGTTCCATCAGGCCCGCGGACCATCAGACTGACTGAATAGGTTCCTGGCTTAGTGTACGTATGGGTAACCGTCTCACCGATCCCTGTTGACGAGTCCCCAAAGTCCCAGCTCCATTCAGAGATTGTACCGTTTGATTCACTTTGGAATATGACATGAAGTGGGACCGGTCCGGTTACCGGATCAGCAGTGAATGATGCAAATGGGATGGATTCCGGTTCTGTTACACATATCAGATTGTTGTTGATAATCTCCTGGGTATTCCCATCATACACACGGGTGAGATGGATGGTGTAGTTCCCTGGTTTCTCAAACGTATGAATCACCTTTGATTCATTTGATGTGGTTCCATCACCAAAATTCCAAAGATATGTACCGTTCTCTTCTGACCATGTTGAACTGAACTGAACCATCAAGGGTGCCGGGCCGGACTTATTGGTGACGAAAATTTCCGGTATTGTACGTGGTTTTGCGTGTATTTGTGTATCTGCCATCTCTTGGTGTGCCAGTTCGGGAGAAATACGTGAGATGGTATCACTCCTCACAGGTGATGGTTCTTTTACAGGGCCCTCATAATCTGGTTCTGTTCCCTGAAGACTTATATTAGCAACTGATTCTGTAAGGACAGGTTTTTTCTGAGTAATCTCTGGAGTGACCAAAGTGGGTGCTGTATTATTGATGGTAGTTGGTGGAGAAATATTTCTATTCTCTATAATCTCTTCCAGCTGAGGCTGACCGGTTGGAACAGGAGATTCATTCACAATAACCGGAGCAGGAGTTGGAATTATCTCCTCAACAATAACCGGTTGTGGCGCAACATTCGTATCCTCACCACCCGGACCTGACACTTTCAGGGAGACATAAAATGATCCGGTTGTGTTGTATATGTGAATAATATCCTGTGAGTGTGCTTCATTCCCGTCACCAAACGACCAGTTCCATTGAGTAATCTCTCCCTGAGACTGATCTGTAAACCGGATCGTGCAGGGGACATATCCATGAGTACTATTACTGATAAATTTCGCAACTGGTGGAGGTATCGGCTGAGTTACGTTAATAAATTCATTTTTTGTTACAGTTCTGGTTTGCCCAAAGGAATCCTGAACTGTCAGACTAACATTATATACACCAGGTATGACGTAGGTATGAACCGGGTTTTCTTCATTGGATGT
>ERZ795060.2563-NODE-2563-length-18247-cov-5.160180_pt1 | contig 18247 bp, 28 predicted proteins | sample MGYA00375144_ERZ795060 | MGnify/ENA primary metagenome ERZ795060 (study PRJEB30189, sample SAMN05720157) | activated sludge metagenome | isolation source: anaerobic digester from wastewater treatment plant | place: Japan | collected 2015-05-15 ...
AGCCACGCAGTCAAGTATGACGCGACTAATGGACTGAACTTACAAACCTTCCACTCCCCCCCTTTATCTAAAGCAATCAACTGAAGCGCGTCGAGGTGCAGGTCCATCATTTGGAGATTGCACACCTCAGAGGCGCGGAGTCCAGTTTCGGAAATGAGCGCAAAGAGTGCCAAGTCTCGCGCACCGATTGGGGTCATTGTATTGAAGTATTCAAGCAAGACGTTGAATTGCTCTTGCGTAATCGTAATTTGCGGCTTGGCCTTCGGGCGTTTCATGCGCAGGTCTTTGAGTGGGTGATCTTCCCCGAACTTCCAGCGCAGAAATGAGCGGGTGACATTGTAGGCGAAGTATTGAGACACAGCCTTCCAAGGTTGATTTTTTACGAACTCTTTGAACATGCTTGGTGTGAGATTTTGAAACGATAAGTTTCGAACGGATAACCAGTCCACCAGGCGGCGCAAAACGTGGGAGTAAGAGTCAGCGGTGCGAGGTGACTTGCAGGTGGAAAGGAATTTGCGTACTTCGGTGTGCATTTCGATGAGCATATACCCTCTTTTTTGATTTGTCAGTTTTTCGTTTAGTTTTTGGTAAGCAATGAATGGAGCGATGATGGATAAATTTTATTTTTGGTGTGTCCTCCTTCTGCTGGCTTCGATATTTTACATGTATGCACGAAACAAGATGAAAACCAGAGAGAAGGATGAGAGGATTTCAAAGCTGGAACGCCAGCTAAACGAGATCAAAACCCGCCACATGACAGCAAAGGGCGGCCTCGGCAGAGATGACAAGTTGAAGCTGCTGGACCTGATTGCCAAGGCGGATCTGATCGAGGATGACAGTCAATTGGTGCAACTTCGGGTTGCCGACCTGAAGCGGAGCATGATCGAATTTTTGAATAAGGAGAAACGGAGAGTATGAATGACTTTTTCGCCGATGGTTTACGTTTACCTGGCTAATGGGATTACCTGTTTTTTCTGTGCCCTGCTTGCGGCGTGGAAAGGTAACGCAGAAAAGACGGTTGTGTATTTAGCCTCTATCTTGCTCAATGTGATCGGTTTTATGAGCGGGATGTATGTTGTGAAGTATTTTTGATAATTGGAGATGAAATGTATATAGAGTGGCACACCCCTAATCAATGCGCGACGTACTTGTCATGGTTCCTTTGGATCAAGCCCCATAAGACCAATAGTGGCTGGCGTGTTTATTTTCGCGTTTTTGGTTTTCAGTTCATTTTTGGAGCCGAGTAATGAGAAATTTGCTTATCAAAGAGCCGCCTCTTCAAGTGAGTCCTACGCTTGCGGTTAGGATCGGACTCAACGAGGCAATAGCATTACAGCAATTGCACTATTGGCTTGCTAATCCTAAGTCGGCGGGAGAAATAGACGCGGACGGAAATAAATGGGTATTCAATTCCTACGAAGAGTGGCAGGAAGATAATTTTCCATTTTGGAGTATTTCCACCATTCAGCGGATATTTATTAGCCTTGAAAAAATGGGGCTGGTTCTATCTTCTCAATTGTGGGCTACTCGTAGGGATATGCGGAAGTTTTATCGCATTGATTACCACCAACTTGACATGATGGATAACGTCAATTTGACGTCATCTAATCGCGTCAAGTTGACACCATCCAATACCCCAAAATGCGACGATGTTAATAAGGAATCAGAGACTACAACAGAGACTACAACAGAGACTACCGGGGGCGGCGACAATTTGGAGTGGCTTTACAAGAAATACACCGCTGTTATTGGCCTCATTCATTCCGCGATTTTGGCCGATGACATCAAAGAATATGCGCTTACTCCCCTGCCGTGGCTTGAATACGCTTTTGCACAGTTAGCAGAAAAGAATGCCAAAGAGCCTGTCCGTATGAAGTGGTCTTATGTGAAACGAGTCATACAGACATGCCATGAAAATGGCGGAATCCCCACACGGGCCGACAAACCTACTGGCAATTCAAAAGCACAGTCGGCGCTCAACTTTCTTGCAGGAGTCGAATAATGGCAACCCGAGATCAAATCAAAGCTATCTTGAACCTGCTGGCAACTCTTCCCAATTGCCCGATTACCAGCAAAGACACTGCTGATATTGTAACGAACATGTATGTTGTTGCGCTTTCGGATGTTCCCAATGAATATCTGCAAGCTGCATACCTGCAATATATCAGCAGCAACAATCCGTTCTTCCCTTCAAATCCCGGTACATTGCGTGAGATTGCCTATGACCTCGAAATGACCGCGCAGAACATTCCCACCGCGTCACAGGCATGGGCCATGTTATTACGCGGTCCTGAGCGCATTGTGGCACGGTTTTGCGACAAGGGCTTGGAATTGCGCGAGGCTGTTGAAAATGCTGCTGCTGGCACGTATTGGAATGCAGTCCATGAATATGGCAAGCACGTGGACAACTGCGATAAATGTATTCCTTCCAGCCGTGACGGGTCTTACGGTAGCGATGTGGTGGATGTGGTGGTACGCATGATGGGTGGTAGGGACGTGATCTTCACCGACAATGCGGCGGCAGATCGTGCCCGCTTCATCCTTGCCTATAACGAGTTGGTCATCAATGAGCGGCGCAAAATGCAGATGGTGCCTGAAGTGCGCGAGTTCATTGATTCTGAAAATCGCCCTGCACTAGTTGGTAAGGGTATTAGCCAGGTAGCGGCGCGTTTATCCGCAGGAGGTGGATAGCAGAGATACATACCTACATACCTCAGCAGAGTCTATTCAAATAAATCAACAGGAGTCTATACCATGTTAGTCACCACGAATGAACTGACACAAGAACAATTAAACAATGCTGCAACCCTTCCCCACCCACAAGCGCCGACCTTTAGCGAGTTGTGCGAGAAGCGTATTTTGGTAGAGCAGCGCGGCGACCCAGACGAGTACGACGCCCTTGCCGACGAATTCCTTGTCATTGGAGCTATTACCAATGCTCAGAGTCTGCACATGAAAGCCGTAGGTATGCGCCGAGAGTCTGTGCGATTTTGGGAGGTGGAATCATGAGTAGCCGTTTTATGTCCATTCTCAACGCAGCGCAGAATGACGAGGCCATTCACCCAAACGTTGCAGTGCGCCCATCGTCCAAAGTTATCCGCACTGGAATTGTTGCACTAACCGAAGAGACAGATAAGGCCGAGATCGTAGGACTCCGCTGTAACGTAATGGCAGAGACAGACAATATGGTGAAAGTGTATGTCTACAAGCCAGATAGTTACGGTGTCGACAAGCTCGAAGGCCCGTATTACTTGAAGCAGAAGGACGTTATCTGATGAGAAATCGCCAGTCACCCACCCCATTGCAGCTCAGCCTCTGGAAATTATTGGACGAATTGACTGCAAAGAACCTACGCCCGCCGACCATCCGTGAATTGATGGTTGAAGCTGGCGCAAAGTCCACCTCTACGATTATGCACAGACTCAATCGTGGTGTGGTGGCTGGAAGAGTTACACGATGTGACAAGGGCGATGGGACTCACGTGTACGTCCCTGCCTGGTGGGATCGAATGATCACTGAAAATGTACCTGTCTACTTCGGAGGACAAAAGAATGCCTAGTAATTTATTAGATGCTAAAAACTCTACTTCTACTGACCTGCACTTTGAAGCGGCTCTGCCCTCTGGCGGCAAGGTGAATGGTATTGTCTGGCAGACTCCAGACGGCACGTGGAACGCATCTATTGAGGATTGGTTCCATGCCACGGGAGGCACGCGAGAAGAAGCAATTGGAAACGTTGTAAAGGACTATACCGATGCTCACTAAAAAATACAATGTGATTCTTGCTGATCCGCCTTGGGACTTTGTTGTTTGGAACAAAGACACTGGTAGTGGGCGCTCGCCGAGCGCCCACTACCAAACGATGTCTCTTGATGAAATTTGCCGACTTCCAATTGCTGACTTGGCAGACAAGGACTGCGCTCTTTTTATTTGGACCGTGTGGCCCCGCATATTTGATACCCAGAAGGTAATTGAGTCTTGGGGTTTCAAATATAAGACTCTTGGCTTTGATTGGATAAAGCAGAATAAATCAGGAAATGGGTTTCACATGGGAATGGGATATTACACCCGTGCAAACCCTGAACCCTGTCTCTTGGCTATAAAAGGCAGAATGCCAGTTCAGACTCGTGCGGAACGTAATCTGTTATTTGCTCCTGTGGGTAGCCACTCGCAGAAACCAGATGAACAATACAACAAAATAGAAAGACTCTACCCAGGTATGAATTATTTGGAGTTATTCGCCCGTCGTCGGCGCGAAGGGTGGGACGCATTTGGCAATCAAGTCGATGGGTCTATCTCCCTCCCCCAAGGAATTGTTAATGCTTCCTAAAAACGTTGTCAAGACCTCAGAACATAACGAACAGGCCGCCTTGGTATCCACGGTCCTGCTCACCTATCGACACCGCACTGACTTTGTTCGAAAACTTTTCTTTTCCACATTATCAGGTGCGTGGATTGGTGGAAGTGGCAAACGTGGCAGAGGTGCATTGGTCGGTAAGTATAAGAGTGAGGGGTGGGTCAATGGCGTTGCCGACCTTCTTTATTTGCAGCCGCGTGGAGGGTATGCCTACCTCGCAATCGAGATGAAGACTCCAGAACGCATCGGTGAAAAGAATGGCGGTGCGTCTGATGATCAAATTGAATGGTTGAAAGCTGCGCGGTCTGCTGGTGCAATGGCTGAGATATGTCACGGTGCTGAGGCGGCGTGGGAGGTTTTCAGCAACTACATGGCATTGGACTTTGTGCCAAGATTGGATCAGGAATGAAAAGAAACCGAGGCATTATCAACGCTATTCTGATTATTGCAGGAATTGCAGCTTTCGCAGCAGGCATGTTTTACAGGAATATGACTGCTGTTTGGGCGGGGTTGAGCATTGCGCTCGGAACTTTGGCAAAGGAGGTGGTGTAGTTCCACGAATCAATTTTGTAAGATTTACTGTCCACTTTACATATCCTAAAAAATAAAATGACCTACCACGAAAGGTGAAAACATTATGTTATTCAAAAAGAAAGCAAACGACACTTCCGAATGGCTGAAAGACAACGCCCCCGCCCTCACGTTCTGGGTGGCTTCGATTGCGTTGGTGTTCTTTGAGGCTCGTGTTTTAGATGTGATGTACACTCTTACAAAGTCTTGGCTTCTTACTGTCGGCTCTATTTTTGCCACGGGTTTCATGTTCTTTATCTGGAAAACCGCTTTCCAGTACACCCTTGCAAATAGCCACCAAGTCACAATGTCCACCATTGGCATGACCATTTCCCTGCTTGCCTCTGCTATTTTCGGCGGAATGGACTTTTTTGTGAAAGGCGGCTTACTGATCGATACAGGCGCGGACAAGTTCAACGCGGTTGACCTGCTTTTTTGGGGAGTCCCTACCCTGTCGGTTGTACATGTAGTTTTGCTGTTGCTTTATTGGTATCTTGACCCTGTAATCAGCGCAGATCGTAAAAAGAAGGTCGCTGACGATGATGCCAAGTTTGCACAGGATGAAATGCTGCACGCAGGGAACCTTTTGGAAACCCGCCGTAAACTTGTTGACAACTTTGTATCTATGGCGCAAAAATACGGGAAAGAAGCGGCTTTAGAGCAGCTTGACGTTCTTGGGATTGACCGCGACTCCTTCAAGGATATTAAGGTTGAATCTGTCGATGACGGTCATGGAGGGGATGCAAGTCATGGAAATAGTGGTAATCTCCCGTCCATGACCGCTCCAAGACCTGCCATGACCGTCCCTCATCCGTCCATGACCGAGCCGATTTCCCCAATTCACCCGTCCATGACTCCTGTGCCTATTGCATTACGGACGAATGGAAACGGGAAGGAGCCAAACCCTACGAAGGCGGAGTAGAGACTCTACCTGCTCCGCTGGAAGACGAGTTTGCCATGACCGTCCGTGCTATGCTCCATGACCTGAAAAATGGTCATGGAGCGGTCATGGAAGAGGGCGTGTCGTATAACGCCCAATGTGACGGCAAGAACCATTATTTATACAAAATCGACAAACGGGCAATTAATCCCAAAACGGGACGCCCATACTCAAAAGGACGTGTATATGCAGGCAAATTTGACCGATCAAAATCCCCCGCTTACTGCGACCAATGGGCAAGTAAACATGTCTGCGGTCATGGAGGGAATGGCTCAGCTTCAGGACGGATTGAGAAAGATAACTCTGGCAGGGTGTCTGACACCAGCGCCGAGGTCGTTGTCCAATGGGTTGTGCCTAGTAGTAATATCCGTTCCTGACCACAACATAGTGGTCATGGACGGAGAGGAAAAGAACACGTTTGCGTTTGCTATTGACGGAATACCCGTTCGGCAAGGGTGGCCCGAATGAAGCGCGGTCATGGACGCCTCATGATTGCGGTCATGGCGCTGGTCATGGCAAGTCTAGCTTGCAGTGTACGGATGGAAGGCCCGACTCCAACACCTTCCATGACCGTCGCGCCGACCATTTCCCCGTCCATGACCGCCACTTTTTCCCCAAGCCAGTGCCTGGTAGTTCGCGCGCTGGCTGGCGGAGGCGGTGCGCTCAATTTGCGCGTTGGTCCGGGAACATCGTATGCGGTAATTACCACTCTCCATGACGGGCAAATTCTGGTCATGGATGGAGTCTATGGTGAATGGTTTGGGGTGCGCGTGGTCATGGACGGAAATACAAAGTCTGGCTTTGTTCATTCCAGTTATGTGGAGGCGTGTCCATGAACGATCAGGAGCGTAAAGAGTTCGAAGAAATGAAGCGTCGCATAGACAGATTGGAGAGTCAAATCGGACGGTTGAAGTTCTCTCTCCGTGAGCTACTTCAGCAGAACGGACGGCAGGCGCGTTCCAGTGCCCGCCGACTGCGTAACCTTCTGGATCGAGACGAGAAGTTCGCTCAGCTTTGTGATGATCTTGCGGCTAGTGTGGCGTGACAAAGGATAATTATGTACCCAACTGAAGAACAAATCGAAACAATAAAAAAATGGAACCCCGCCGACCTGCATGGTCTTATGGAATTTATCCAAAAAATTTGGACATTTGCAGATTGGGGATGGAGGCAAGAAGATCAGATTTATTACATCTCCACAGGCGGGTGGTCTGGAAATGAAGAAATTATTGAAGCCATGCGGGATAACCTTATCTGGTGGGCGTTCTTTTGGGAGCAGTCCAAACGCGGCGGCCACTATATCTTCGCAACCATAAAGGACTCCCTGCACATGAGAGGTGTAGACGTCAAAGTGAATCCAGAAGATAAAAAAGTAGTATAATTTTTTCAGTCTAATATTTCTTTCCCGCGTGCCGGCCTTCGTGGTGCTACCACTCGCCAGCTTGTGAGACAGCCAGAGCCCCAAAGCCCGCTGTACCGATTATCGGTGCGCGGGCTTTTTTGTTTGCTTGAAAGGAGCAAAACATGCAAATCGTACTTGAATTCTTGAAATTGCTGGCTGCCCTGATAGTTTTGGGATTGTCCACCGAACGCGGCGTTGAGTTGCTGAAGACCTTTTGGAACCTCTTGGTTTCAAGGGCTGCCTGGCTCAACTTGCAGAATAAACGAACGTTTATTTTTGCGGCTGCTGTTGCCTTTACCGTTTCTTACTTATTCAAAATCGACATTACCAAATACCTGTCGGTTTTGGACGGGTTCGATGCCAACCTTTTACAGCTGGTGAATGCGCTGCTTTTGACCTTTGCGTCCAACTATGTGCATGACTTGCTGCCAAAGGGTAACAAGTAATAATGGGAGTCGGTCAACCCGCATTATGCGGGTTGACCGCTTTTATTTATGACAGACCCGTTACTACCTCAGCAAATTATAAGTTTATTGATACAACTTCCTGTGGTGGGAGTTTTCGCGTGGTTGATGCTTGAAATTATGAAACGTCAGGATCAGCGCGAAGAACGGCGCGACGCTGCTCATGCAACCGAACGCAAAGAACGTGACGAGGCATGGAGGCAATTCTTGGCAGAGCAGCGAGAACAGAATAACGCTGCTGTGTCTCGAATAGCAGAAGAGGTGAAAATCATCTCTCAGGAAGTCGCCCGTATGAATACGGTGTTGACTTCGCACGATGCAGCCAGCCGCGAGTCTCGAAGGTCGGCATGAACACTTTGAAATGGGTAAATATGGCCGCCCCGCTGTTTGATTACAGTGGGGTGAAACTTGTCACCGTCCCACAAGGTACGGTGGTCGAGGCGTATGGATGGGAAGAGTCTTTTGTCGGCGTCCTTCGAGAAGCCGTTATCTACCAGACCGAAACCCATAAATACAACGGCTTTATCTATACCCAATACCTCGAACCGTATATTGAACTTTTGCCGCATGACTGCGTGAAGATCAGCAGTCCAACGCCAAACCCCAATGACGCAGAGCAATACGCCATTGTGCATGGTGTAAAGCAAACCAACCTCTGCGGAGAATTGTGCGTTGCTTATCTTCTGAAGGTGCCCCTCGATGACCTGCTTTCAGAGTGGCAAAAAGACGAACCGAGTCTGTACCAGCGTGTTTTCAATTTCTTCACGGACAAGCACGCGCGCGGGACCGGAGTGGGGGAGGTGCAGTCTATGCTCGACTCGTTCTCTAGGTCCTCGCAGTTACTGACAGACTCCCTGCGTGACCCTATTCTAAAAATCCCCAGGTACACCGTCACGGCCTTGAAGCAACTGGCCGGGCGTGTAATCGTGGGGGTGAAGATCAACAAATACACAGGCAGACTCCAGCCGTCTGGAGTCCCTCATTGGGTGGTTGTGGTCGATGTTCATCCCGAGCGCATTGGATATGGACTGGTCGAGGTTTACAACCCATTCCCTAACCGTGTAGAGGTCTATTCTTGGCAGGAATTTATCGCGTCGGCAGGGAATCCGTCAGGAGTGGTGATGGATGAGTAAGAAACCACCCATTGAAGAGTTGAAACCTCTCAGTAAAAGGCACCAAAAGGTGCTTGACGAATATCTAATCAGCTTTTCACAGACCAACTCTTATCTAAAGGCATATCCAAACGTCACTTATGACTCTGCCAAGGCTTCAGCTGCCCGTTTGTTTGCAGACGTTAACTTTAAATCCCATTTACAGTACCGCTTAGACGAAGTTCACATGTCAGCGGACGAGGCCGTGAAGTTATTGTCTGAACAGGCGCGTGCAGATATAGGGAAATTTGCCACTCCAAACGGCAATGGATGGATTTTTGACATGGAGGCCGCTAAAAAGGCCAACATGACAAAACTCATTAAGAAGATAAAGCAGAAAACCATAAACTTTCCAATTGCAGGTCGGCAGGAAACCGAACTTGAAATTGAGTTACACGACCCACAGGCCGCCCTCGACAAGATATTGAGAATTCACGGAAAGTATAAAGACTCAATAGCCCTTCAAAATTATGACTTGTCTAAGTTGACTGAAGAGCAATTGACCAGGCTTGCGAACGGAGAAGACCTTGTTACCGTCCTCCTTACAACTCAGGGCGCGGGCACAGCTGGAACTAACTCGCCGACAACGGACGGGTAATGTTCTTACGGCTCCCGCAAACTGGCGAGACAGACTCCCCTCTCTATTCCCACGGCATTTCAGCAAACCGTTTGCCCCACGTCATGGTGAATTGTGGGATTGGGTGACAGGAATACAGGCAGGAGCCCGTCCTAGACCATTTACTGCGTTTTGGGGCCGTGGTGGTGCCAAGTCGACAAACGCGGAAGCAGCAGTGATTGACCTTGGGGCGCGTGGAGTCCGTCGGTATTGCTGGTACGTGAGTGGCACGCAGGATAAAGCCGACAGTCATGTAGAGAATATCGGAGCCATGCTTGAGTCTGCGAACGTTTCGAAGTATTACCCAGAACTCAGTCGGCGCATGATCGGCAAATATGGAAATTCCAAAGGCTGGCGGCGCAACCGCTTACGCACGGCGTCAGGGTTGACCGTGGACTCTCTCGGCCTCGACACAGGTGCGCGCGGTATGAAAATCGAAGACGCCCGCCCTGACATCATTATTTTCGACGATGTGGACGAGTTACACGACACACTGGCAATCACAACCAAGAAAATACAGACAATTACTCAATCTGTTTTACCGTCTGGCTCCACGGATTGCGCGGTGATGTTCATCCAAAATCTAATACACCCGCAGTCCATCGCCTCGATGCTGGCAGATGGGCGCGCCGACTTCCTAACAGATCGTATTGTCAGCGGTCCACACCCTGCGGTGGAAGGGCTGGTGTACGAACAAAAAAACGGGCGCTTTGTCATTACAGGCGGAGTCGCTACGTGGGATGGTCAGAGTCTTGAAGTATGTCAGCAGCAAATTGACACATGGGGCTTGTCGGCCTTCCTCCAAGAAAGTCAGCATGACGTTGACCGCGCTGGCGGCATTTGGAACCATATTGAATTCCAGCATGAAGACTATGACAAACTGCCAGTCTTCACCAAGACCGCCGTGTGGGTTGACCCCGCTGTCACTACCACAGACGACTCGGATTCCATGGGCATTTCTGCTGGTGGGCTTGCTGCCAGTGACAAAATATACGGCTTGTACTGGTGGGAAGGCATCACCACCCCAGAGGATGCAATCTCACGCGCAATTCGTAAGGCGATTGAGGTCAAGAGTCTTACAGTCGGCGTGGAAACCGACCAAGGTGGCGATACGTGGCAATCTGTTTATGCCCGTTCGCTGGCAAGTGTAAAAGAAAAGATGCGCGGTGAAGTATCCGCTGAAGAGTATGCCAAGATCGTATGGCCGTCTTTTATTGAGGATAAAGCAGGCGCAGGCTACGGTTCCAAGGCTGAGAGAAACTTCAAAATGCTTGTGGATTACGAACACGGAAAGGTGATTCATGTCCTTGGCACGCATACGGTGATTGAGAAGAGTCTAAAGCGCTTTCCAAACAAGCCGCTCGACCTTGCCGACTCGTGGTTTTGGACATGGAACGACCTACGCAATGGGGCAGGTGGATTCGCTGAGTTCGCCCGCCGACGATTAGAGGCGATGAAGAAAAAGGAGTAGTTATGTCAAAAGTGGTTATCACCATTGAAAGTGACGGGTCGCAGTGGCTACCCTATCAGACGTCAGGTCCCAACGAAGGACTCCCGCCCGGTTACCACCGCGCAGGAACATTTTCCATACCCCATGAACTTATCGAAGAGGGTGACCCTTCAGTCTTTGCCGTCATGTCTCAGGTAGTAGTGGTGCGTTGTGAACATGAGTGGCAACGCGCTAAATTTATTTACCATGCGTTTTCTCCCCACTTTCGTCCTGTGGCAACAAGTGAAATAGCGCCAGAGTATTTGATTATTTTTCACAAAGATGAAAATAGGAGAATTGATAGTTTTGAATTCAAAGAGCCTCAACCTCTTAGTATATGCCCCGCATGTGGTGGGCGCGGTGGCTTTCATAAAGAGGACAACCTTAATCCGTGCCCTCTTAATATATTATCGTAAGGAGTAACCAATGGCCGACTTCAATGGTGCTACACAAATTGACCTAACCCCGCAGGCGCTGGCAATGATACGCCTAATACAGGCTGGACAGGGAACAAACAGCGACTCCCGCTTTACGGGACGCTTTGGCCCCGGTTTCCCTCCCATGCCCGTGGAGCCAGAGACTGAACCGCGTCTGTTCCAGTACCAGCCAGGCACAAACCTAATGATGATCCCGCGCATGGGATATAACTCTCTGCCATTTGCCACTCTTCGCGCTATGGCTGGCGCGTGCAAGGAAATCAGGATCAACATTGAACACATTAAGCGCATTATGCGCGGTGTGGATTGGGACATCATTCCCAATGACAAAAAAAAGACTGTGGTCGGCGGCAAAACGTATGTTGCCACACCAGAGACAGAGTCTGTCAAAAAGTTCTTTCAGCGTCCTGATGGAATAAACCCCTTTGACGCATGGTTGAACATGGTACTGGAAGAGGTGCTTGTCACGGACGCTCTGACATTCTGGCCCGTGCAGGAACGAGGGCGAGAACTACAAGCGGTTGAAGTGATTGACGGTACCACAATCAAGCCATTACTTGACATGCGTGGTGCGACTCCGCGCCCGCCCATGCCTGCATATTTGCAGATTATTTGGGGTACGCCTCAGTCGTCTTATCCTGCCAATACGCTCATTTATCGCCCTCTCAATACCAAGGTGAATTCTCCCTATGGTGAGAGTCCGATTGAGTGGGTACTTACTGCGATCAATACCGCTATTCGTAAGGACCTGAGTGCCGTCGGCTATTATGCTGATGGTAATATCCCCGGTGCGTTCTATACTGTCCCTGAGTCTTGGACTCCAGAACAGATCCAAACATTCCAAAGCTACATTGACGCGCTCATGGCTGGCGACCTATCCCGCTTTGCAAAGTTGCTGGCTGTACCTGGTGGGACAGGTTCACACGTGACCACTTTCCAGAACAATGACCCAGACAATCCCGCGCTCAATGAGTACCTCATGAAGGTGGCTTGTTGGGCATACGGCAATAACCCTGCTGAATTTGGGATTACTGGCGGTGCTGGTTTGGGTGGGGCAGGATTTATGGAAGGTAGCGAAAACATTCAGCAGCGCTCCCTTATTGGTCCCGTGTCTAATTTCCTTGCGGGTATCTTTACTGAAATTATCCATGATTGGATGCGCCGCCCTGACCTGCGCTTTTCGTGGACCGGCCTCGAACCCGTGGAAGACCGCGCGACGCAAGCCACAGCCGACCAAGCCAATATTGGATTGGGAGTCTATAACGTAGCGTATGTGCAGGACCGTGAGGGCATTCCACAGGAATATCGCCCCACGTCCGCGCCGTCGGCTGATCCCAAGGTCGGCTCTGGTACGTTGCCCATGCCTCTCCCTCCCGGATACGAGCAGTATTTGAAGAGGGCTATTGATGCCGACTTGAAGCAATGGGAAACCAAGGCATTGCGAAGTCTCAAAAAGGGGTGGGGTGCAGCTTCTTTTACCTCTGAGGTGATCCCTGAAGGAGTCCATGCGTCAATTTCTGAGAAACTGGAAAAGGCAACAACTGAAGCCGACGTGAAAGCGGCTTTTGTGGTTGACCTTGAACTACATAAGCGCTATGGTCCCGGAACTCATAAGTCGGCCTCTTCACCGCCTGACCTCTACAAGCGCGATGAGACCGAAAGAGTCATGGCCGACGAAATGACCGAGTATTTCACTGGCTTGGCCGACAGGATCACGTCGGCTGTGAGAGACGCCGACGGTGCAGTCTCTCGGATTGTGAACATTGGGGACGTGGAGGGCAAAGAAGAGAGCGGCCATTTTTTTAAGCGTGAGTTTGAAACTGACGATGAACGCAAAGCAGCGTTTGCCAACATGCGCGCCCGTGGGGCCTATGACCCATCCTATCGAAGTAAAGATGGTCCAGACTCCAGCGGAGTTTGATAAATTATTCAATTCCAAAGGATGGACAAAATGACAGAAATTAGCCTTTTAGAATACGCAAAGTTGAACGGGTGGGACGACGAGAGACTTGTAAAGTTCATGGTTGAAGAACTTGGCTTCGATGAGGGCGAAGCCTGGTTGAATATTGAATTAGAGCGGGGGACAAGTACAGGCGACGTAATTGAAGGCGGTGAATAATGCCGACTCCGCCGACCTTGCCTCCCAACTTTTGGGAGGACGAAATGCGCCGACTGGCGCTTATCTTGCTTCCACGCTTGAAAGACCTTGCCCTCGAAGGGATGCGTTCAGGGACCGCAAAGGTCGGCATTGGCTTTAACTACGCCATTTACTCTATCCTCTCCGAGCAATGGGCGAAGGAATATACCGACGAACTGCTGAAGCAGGTACGCACAACCAATGAAAAGGTTGTAGGGGACATCCTTGCAAATTGGATTGCAACACCCGGGCGAACCATTGGTGATCTGCGTGGGGCGTTGAGTCCATACTTTGGGGTGAAGCGTGCCGACGTGATTGCTATTACTGAGGCAACGCGCGCACTGGCAAGCGGTGAACTCATGGCCTTTCAGCGTGCAGGTGTTGAGGAAATACGATGGGGAACGAACCATGACGAATTGGTATGTCCGTATTGCGGAGCAATCAATGGACAGGTTCGTAAGATAGGGGAGCCGTTCGGATACTTCACGTGGCGCAAAGGTCAACCAGCAGAGCCAGTTTTCACACCGCCTTACCATCCTAATTGCCGCTGTGGTATCTCGCCCGTGGTACGCCTGCGCAGGTCGGCATTTGCAGGCATCCCGAATAGCCTTATTATTGCAAATACAATGGCGATGATCAGGCCAAGGACTTATGTGGTTATGGATGAACTACATAAGCACGCTGAGTCCGAGCATTAGAACGCCCGTACTCATTGACGCCTCCCTTCATTTTAAGTATTATCTACATTGTCATTGTTTGGGTGCCCCCCTCACTCCGACAATGGCCTGTCTAATTTTTTATTGGTTTCGCTGCGGTTTAGTCATCTCCTTTACCGCAGCACAGGATAAATGGCAGGGAGGCCGACCCCAAAGGGTCAGCCTCCCAAAATGCCAGACACTTACATGAACACCCAATTGAATAGGGGAGTCTGGTAGCACCCAGCATGTCTCAGACTCCCCGCCTTTTTTGCAGGCGACGGTAACCAATCCGTTTAGAAGCGCCCTGAATTGCTTATGCAGTTCAGGGCGCTTCTGTTTTGGAGATTTATGGCGGCTGTGATTGACCCCGATGGTGTGTTAGTGATCGAAAACCCAGAACTGTTCAAGGCATTGACGGAGTCTTTCGTTCACGTGCGGCCATTTATCGCTGACGCCATGATGGACTCCATGCTCATCATTCAGGGTGAACTCGGTTACGCAGGCTATCCCCCGTCAAGCGAGGCAAATCTGCCGGGCCGAATTGACGAGAACGGCGAACCAATGGGGTACTACGAGCGCAATAGAGGCTGGTGGTATCCCGTGAAGCGGCTTTCTACCCTCGCAGGGATCAGCGGTGTGGCTGAAGGCGCTCAGACTATCGAAGATGCCTACCGCCGCCATAAGATGCCGACAAAGAGCATCCCCGTTGTTGAGAACTTGCGCGTGCTGCCTGGTAGAGAGAGAAAACGCGGCGGAGTCGTGGTGGAGCAATCGGTCAATTATTACCGCGAACGTGAAAACGTGGTTGCAGGATACAAGCTGGCAAAAAACAAGAACGGTCAGCCTGGCACTTCCGAACAATTGGGGAAGTCATGGACTACCCAACTTACCAGCGGTGATGACTTTATTCAGGGTGAAGTCGGCACGCCCGTTTCTTATGCCGATTACGTGCAAGGCTACAAAGTCCCACAGTTTCACAAAGATCGTGGATGGGAAGACATGCCCGAACGTTTGAAACGCATTATGCCGCAGATCGACGCGCGGTTTGAACAAGCACTTGAAGATTACCTTGCGAAATTTGGAGAACAGTAATGAACGGTTTTTCGGCATTTTTACAACTACAAAAAGTTGATGTTTCCAAGCGGCAGGTGTGGGGCACTGCTGCAATTGAGCAGCCAGATCGTGCGCGTGAAATCATGGACTACGAAAAGTCCTTGCCTAACTTCCTAAACTGGTCCCGCGATATGGTGCAAGCCAGCGGTGGACTCTCAAAGGGCAATGTACGCGCCATGCACGGTGACATTGCTGCTGGAAAAGTTATCCACTTTGAGCCGCGTGACGATACCAAATCCATATATGTCGGGGCTGAAATCGTGGATGAGAACGAATGGCAAAAGGTTCTCAAAGGCGTTTACACAGGTTTCTCCGTCGGCGGTTCTTACGGTTCGAAATGGCCTGACCCTGTACTTGGTGGATATACCCGCTACGAGGCCAAGCCTGTCGAAATCTCTCTTGTCGATGTGCCTTGTATGCCAGGCGCACAGTTTGAGGTAGTTAAGGCCGACGGGTCGAGCGAGATGCGAAAGCTGCATAGCGCGGAGTCCATGGAGTCGGTGCAGGTGATGACCGCTCAGGTTGATCCTGAAAGTTTTATTTTTACGTCCGTCGGCGTGGCCGACTTAATCAAAGGAGCAGGTATGGAAACAAAAGAGCTATTGGAAAAACTGAATGCCAGCGCCGACCCTGCCATGCAGGAACTGGCAAAGGAATTACAGAAGGCTTTCCCGCCCGCCAAAAAGGAAAAGGACTCCGAAGAAGAGTCTGCACCTGAAGGCGGCGATAAAGAGCAGTCCAAGGGCAACCCGTTTGCAGCTAAAGACAAGAAGTCCAAGGCTGAAGACGCGGCTGCTGAAGGTGAGACAGTGGAACACGAAGAGTCCGAGACTGACGAAGAAGAGGCGCAGGAAGAGGCAACTGGCGAAGAGTCTGATGAGCAGACTGCTGGTGCAACTGACCCCGCCAAAAACGAGGAAGTCCGTGCGATTGTGATCCAACTGCTTGAAGAACTTGGATTTGTGCAGGAGCAAGGTGGTCAGCCTGGCGCACCCACTGCGATGAAGTTTGTCACTGTGGAAACCCTGCAAAAACGTATGAGTGACCGTGAGGGCGATCTGCAAAAAATGTATGACGAGGTCAACGCCCGTCAGAAAGATATTACAGCCGACCTTGCCAAGCTATCCACCACAGTCGACGAGATGGAAAAGCGCGGCGGCCCTGCTCCGGTTATCCGGGATCTCGGCTCACTTACTCCTGAATCAGCAGGCGCCATGCAAAAGGCTGCTCTTCTGAGAGACGTGATCGATAAGACAAGTGATCCTATTGCAAAGCAAGCCCTTCAAGCGGAATTGACCACGCTTGAAATCAAGAAAGTTCAAACCAACCAATCCAAATAAGAGGAACCATGCAAACCCTTAATTCCCTTTCCGAATTGACTCAGGATGCGGTGGAACAGTTCAAGAAACTGAACCGCGTCGATTCTGCTGAATTGCAGAAAGCGGGCGTAAACCTCGCTACTGGCTTAGTTGCCTATGATCTGCAAGCACCAGCGAAAAACCTTTTCCCCGTCCTTACCCCATTACGCAACATGATCCCGCGTGTGGCCGGCGGAGGTGGCACGGCTACCAATTGGCGACGTGTTACCGCAATCAATAGCGGAGTCCTGCGCGCTGCTGTACCAGAAGGCACCCGCAACGGTGTGCAGTCCATCACCACCGACAACAAGAGCGCCAACTATGCCAGCCTTGGCATGGAAGACAGCGTGACCTTTGAAGCGGAAGACGCTGCCAAGGGTTTCGAGGACATTCGCGCGACTGAAGCACAGCGCCTGTTATGGGCGACCATGATTCAGGAAGAGCGCTTTGACCTCGGCGGCAATGCCTCCGTAGCATTGGGCACACCCACCGCTCCCACAGTCACAGTCGTAAATGGCGGCGGGACCATCGCCGACGATGCAACTGGTTATTCTGTGAAAGTCGTGGCCCTGACTCATCACGGCGCAGAGGCTTCCAGTGTTGCCAATGGCGTTGTGGGGCAGGTGAGCGTTACCCCTGCTGACGGTTCTACCGCGTTCAACTATGGCGGTGGTTCGTCTGCGGCTTCCAGTGGCACCGCTACTGGCGCAGTATCCAACGGTAATGACAGTGCAATCCGTGCTTCCACTCCTGTGGTCGCTGGCGCTGTGGCTTATGCCTGGTACGTCGGTGTCACTGGTGGAAACCTGACACTCCAAGCCATTACCTATATCAACTCCGTCGAGTTGACCAGCCTTGCCACAACTCACCAGAACGTGACCGCAATTTCCGCCGACTACTCCAAGAACGAACTTGGTTATGACGGCCTTTTGTATCATGCCTGGTTATCTGGCTCCAATGCCTATATCAAGAATATGGCAACTGGTACCGCTGGTACTGGTACTGGTTTGACCGCCAGCGGCAAGGGCACGATTGACGAAATCGATGCCATGATTGAGTCCATGTGGGTCAATTACAAGTTGATCCCTGACAAGATTTATGTGTCGGCTCAGGAAATCAATAACATCGCCTCCAAAATCTTCGGTGGCACCGCAAATGGCGCGCTGCGCTATACGGTCCCATTGCAGGGCGAGGAAATGGTCTTGTCTGCTGGTATCAGCCGTATCAAGTACCAATCCTTGCTTGGTCGCGTTATCCCCATCGAAGTCCACCCCGATATGCCCAAGGGCACCCTCGAAGCTGTGACTTCCGCTCTTCCGTACCCGATCAACAACGTGCCCAACGTTTTTGAAATGCGCTTGCAGCGCGACTACATGCAATATGAGTGGCCGCTGCGCACCCGCAAGTATGAAACAGGCGTGTATTTCCGTGGTGTCCTCGCGCACTACTTCCCGCCTTCCCTCGGCATCATCACCAACATTGCCGACGCCTAACAATGAACCTACTCAGCAGGGAC
>ERZ795060.2565-NODE-2565-length-18241-cov-6.114759_pt1 | contig 18241 bp, 16 predicted proteins | sample MGYA00375144_ERZ795060 | MGnify/ENA primary metagenome ERZ795060 (study PRJEB30189, sample SAMN05720157) | activated sludge metagenome | isolation source: anaerobic digester from wastewater treatment plant | place: Japan | collected 2015-05-15 ...
CGCCGGCCGAGCCAGCTCTGCGCCGGATGGCGAGTCCACCGCCGTCACCGCCATCGCCACCGTCGCCGGCGCCGGCGCCCGAGGCTGCTCCAGAGCCACCGCCAGTGGCTGTGCCCAGCCAGCCATCGCCTGTCCAGCAAGGTCAGGAACTCGACCTGGACTCGGTGCTCGCCCGGTGGGCGCTGGTCATGGAGCACGTGGGCCGGGGGAGGTTGCGTGGAATCCTGAGCGATGTGCGGCCTGTCGGCGTCAGCGCCCGCGAGTTGGTCCTACAAGTGCGCCAGGGCTACGTCTTCCATCAGGAGCAGCTGGAGAAGCCCGAGAACATCAAAGTGATCGCCGAAGCGGTGCATCGCGCCCTTGGGGTGCCACTCGCCGTGCGGGTCGTGATGGAGGGCGAGGCGGCCGGGCGCGAAAGCCCGCCGGTGACCGCCGCGGCCCCTGGCCCGGCGGCAGGCGGCACCCCCGCTTCCGGGCAGCCGGCGCACGCGGCCGAACCGGACCCGTTCGACGCGGAGACGATGAGCGTGAAGGATGTCCTGGATCTCTTTCATGGCCGGGTGATCCAGAGCAAAGATGACAACTAGGGGAATGGGCCGGTTGAGTGGGCACGAGGAGGCGCTCCGCGCGCCCGTTTTGCCCGCGCAATCGTGCATTCCCCTTCGGTTCAAGGTTTGGCGAGCCGCGCGAGGCTGTTGGGCCGCGAGCCAACCCAGCCACCTTGAACATCCAGTAGAGAGCAACCGGAGGGGAGGAACCGATGTCTAGAAAGGGTGGTTTCGGCGGGCTGGGCGGGCTCGGTGGCGGCGGCATGCAGGGCATGATTATGAAGCAGGTGCAGAAGTTCCAGGAGGAACAGGAGCGCCTGATGGCCGAGCTCGAGGAGATGCAGGTCCAGGGTAGCGCCGGCGGCGGCGTCGTCAACGCCACGGTGACCGGCACTGGCGATCTCGTCGCGGTCAAGATCGACCCGGATGCCGTCGACCCCGACGATGTCGAGATGCTGGAGGATATGGTGGTGGCCGCCGTTCGCGACGCGCTCGCCAAGGCCCAAAAGGTGCGCGAGGAGAAGCTCGGCTCGCTCATGTCCGGCCTCCCGAAGATCCCCGGCCTCTCCTTCTAGGGCGCGACAGACAAGCGAGGGGGGGACGGATGGAGTACGCGAAATCACTGGCGCGGTTGATCGGGCAGCTAGAGCGCCTCCCGGGCGTTGGCCCGAAATCCGCGCAGCGCATGGCGTTTTGGATACTGAGCCACCCGCGCGAGGATGCCGCCGCCCTCGCAGAGGCGATCCTGGAAGTGAAAGAGCGCATCCGCCTTTGTCCCGTCTGCTTCAACTTCACCGACGAGGAGATCTGCGCCATCGACCGGGATCCCCGGCGCGACCGCTCTCTGCTCTGCGTGGTGGCAGAGACGCGCGACCTGGTGGCGATGGAGAAGACGAACGAGTATAAGGGTGTCTACCACGTGTTGCAGGGCGTGATTTCGCCGATGGATGGCATCGGCCCGGAGCTGTTGAAGATCCGCGAGTTGATCCGCCGCCTCGAGGATGGCCAGGTGAAGGAGGTGATCCTGGCGACAAATCCAACGGTGGAGGGGGATGCCACGGCGCTCTATCTCGCCCGGTTGATCAAGCCTATGGGCATCCGCGTCACGCGCATCGCCCACGGGCTGCCTGTCGGCGGCGACCTTGATTACGCGGATCAGGCAACGCTGATCCAGGCGCTGGAATGGCGGCGCGAGATCTGAGCGCCGGGCAGGGTGTGGTATCGTAGGGCCATTGAAATACGGAAAGGGGGATGCCTGGCACCTCGTCGCGTGTCTCCCCTATTTCCCAAATCAATGCTTGTGTGTTCCTAATCAGGGAGGGTTAGCAACCAATGTCCGATAGCAATGCTGCTTTGCCAGAGAAATCCACCTGGCGCACCAAGGTGGGGTTGGCCGAGATGCTGCGCGGCGGCGTGATCATGGATGTCACCACGCCGGAGCAGGCGAAGATCGCGGAAGAGGCCGGTGCCGTGGCGGTCATGGCGCTGGAGCGCGTTCCTGCCGATATCCGTCGCGAAGGCGGCGTGGCCCGCATGAGCGACCCGTTGGTCATCAAGAAGATCATGGACGCCGTCTCGATCCCCGTGATGGCGAAGTGCCGCATCGGCCACTTCGTCGAGGCGCAGATCCTGGAGGCGATCGGCGTCGATTTCATTGATGAGAGCGAAGTGCTCACCCCTGCGGATGAGCAGTTCCACGTAGACAAGTTTGCCTTCAAGGTGCCTTTCGTCTGCGGCGCGCGCGACCTGGGCGAGGCTCTGCGCCGCATCGGCGAGGGCGCGGCGATGATTCGCACCAAGGGCGAGGCCGGCAGCGGCAATATCGTCGAGGCCGTGCGCCACATGCGCGCCATCATGTCCGGTATCCGCCGCATTCAGACGCTGCGGGAAGATGAGCTGATGGCCGAGGCCAAGAGCCTCGGAGCGCCCTATGATCTGGTGCGCTATATCCACGAGCATGGCAAGCTGCCGGTGCCCAACTTCTCCGCGGGCGGCGTGGCGACCCCCGCCGACGCTGCGCTCGTGATGCAGCTGGGCGCCGAGGCGGTCTTCGTCGGCTCGGGCATCTTCAAGAGCGACGATCCCGCGCCGCGCGCGAAGGCGATCGTGGATGCGGTCACGAATTTCCGCCGCCCCGATATCCTGGCGAAGGTCTCCGAGGGCCTCGGCCGCGCGATGTCCGGCATCGACGTGCGCCAGCTCGACGAGAAGGATCAGCTCGCGACCCGGGGGTGGTAAGTGAGAATCGGCGTTCTCGCCCTGCAGGGAAACTTCCGCGAGCACCTCGCCATGCTGGCGCACTGCGGCGTCCAGGGCAGCGAAGTGCGCACTGTCGAGGAGTTGGCGGCAACGGATGGCCTGATCATCCCGGGTGGCGAAAGCACTACCGTGGGCAAGCTGATGGCCCGCTACGGCCTGGATGCGGCGATCCGCGAGCGCGTCGCCCGCGGAATGCCGGTTTTCGGCACCTGCATGGGGCTTATCCTCATAGCGCGCGAGATCGAGGGGAGCGATCAGCCCTGCCTCGGCCTCATGGATGTGACCGTGCGCCGCAACGCCTTCGGGCGGCAGGTCGACTCCTTCGAATGTGACCTGGAGGTGGCGGGCTTCGCGCCGCCACCCGTCCGCGCGGTCTTCATCCGCGCGCCCTACATCACGCGCGTGGGCGAGAACGTCGAAGTCCTGGCCACCTTCGAGGGTCGGGTTGTGTTGGCCCGACAGAAGAATATCCTGGGGGCTGCCTTTCACCCGGAGCTGACGAGTGATCGGCGCATCCACCAGTTCTTCCTCGACCTCATCGCCGGTAGCAGATAGATGGCGGTGCATCTCGGTGGCGCCCTCAAATGGTTCACGATCATCGCCCTGGCAACCTGGGCGGGCATCTGGTGGCAGACTGATCTGACGCGCTGGCAGGCAGGAACGCTCCCGGCAGCCAATGGGCAGGCCGGGGCGTTCCTGCGCCCGCTTTGCACTGTGCGCGCGGATCACGCCTCCGAGATCGCCCTGGATGCTTCGGCAAACCACATCGGCATCATCGGCCCGGCGGGCCAGATTCGCATCCTGGATGCGACCGGCCACCCCCTCACGGACGTTTCGGTTCCCGGCGCGGACGCCTTCGCTTTCACCCCCGAGGGCCAACGCGTCGTTGCCTACGCGCGTGCCAACGCATCCCATACCGAGGTCGTTTTCATGCGTCTCGATGGCTCGGTACTCTGGCGGCACGATCCCGGCACGGCGATTCTGGACGTGGCAGTCGCCCAATCTGGCCAGCGCGCCGCGTGCGTTACCGCCGATGGCTACGTCTATTCGTACCAGCTGGATGAGGCGCCCAGCTTCCGGCGCTGGCGCAGCGTGGGCAATCCCACCGGCACCTATGTCACCCCCGACGGGGCGCTCGTGCTCGTCGCCACCGCCGATCCGCCCAGCGTGTGGGCCTACACGCCGGCGGGCGTTTTCCTCTGGAAGGCGCCGAACAGTGATCCCAAGGGCGATGCGCAGATCTTCGCGAGTCCGGATGGGCAGTTTCTGGCGTGCGCCACGATGCCCAAGGATGCTCGCTCGGGCAGCTACACCAGCCGCTTCGTCGTTCTCAGCCGCAGTGGTCGCCAGCAGTGGGGCGCCAAACTGCGCGCCTCACATCCCCGGGTGGCGCTCTCTACCGATGGCAAGTGGGCGGCGGTAACCTATACCAAGAGTGTTTCCACCAGCCCGGAACCCACCTACGAGCGGAAGGTGGTGCTCTTCAGAACGAGCAGCGCGGGCTCCAGCGTCCCTGACCAGCTCTGGCAGCACGGCGGCCCGCTCTATGACCCGCGCCTCGTCTGCATTGCCGGCGACGGCTCCTTCGTGGCCACCCACGATGGGAAGCGGAGCATCTTCTTCTTCGGCCCCACCGGACAGCTCCTTTGGCGGCACAAGATGGCACATCCCATCGTACGCACCTGCGCCTCGGCGGATGGGCTCTCCATCCTCGTCCACTGCGCCGATGGCTCGCTCTCATTGCTCCGCGTCACGGACGCCCTCTAGCCGGCCAGCAGGCCACCTCACCCGCAGCGTCCTGACCTTCCCCTGGGCCGTCTCGCCCCGGTTCGCGACCCGAGTGAGTGCGAGAGTCTCTCTGGAGGGGCCGGACGACGGGAAAGCTCAGAATCGCGTTATCACTGTTTGCGTCACATGGCCTCGTATGGTATAATGAGGATGCGAGTTTGGTCCGTTGCCAATTCGATTCGTGGGGGCGACGGGTTTCGACAGGGGCGAGAGAGACAGAGAATGCGAGCCGAGGCGCCGCTGGCCTCGTAAAAAGCGGCAAACAAACAAACGCCGAGAATCAACTCGCACTCGCTGCCTAAGGGCAGCCATCCGGCCGATCCCCATCCGGCGGGATCGGTACTGGGTGTTACCAAAGCCGGATTACCTGGCGTGTCAGGGTACGCGGGCTGCCAGGGACATTTAGCGACCTAGCGCCGGAGGATCCCGTCTGCGGGAGCCGATGGGGCGAAACGAAAAACGCAGACTACGCTCGTAGGGGTCTCTGCCGATCTCCCTTTGGACGGCGGTTCAACTCCGCCCGCCTCCACCAAAGACAACGCATCAAGGCACGAGGGGCTGGTCTGCCGCTGTGCGGGTGCGTTCCCCGTCACCGAGACGGCATGCCGGCGGGGCAGCTGGCGGCCATTAGGAGCGATGAGCTTCTCGCGGCTTGCCTGCCGTTCTTCCCTGCCCTAGCGCCTCCTCTTCCACGTGCATCGCCAGCGTGGACCATTACATTCTTTCTCTGAATCATATCATGCCGCTGCCCTTACCGCGATCATCTTCCTTTTGAATTCACTTTGGGCACTCGCGGAGGCGGTACCTTCATACCAGAACACGCGCAGAGGCATTGACTCTGCTCCCTTATCGAACAATATCGGCCGGAGGCTCGTCACAGGAGTCACCGTTTGTGTAAGGAGGTGCCGTCACGATTCCACGTCTACCAATTCGTCTCGCGTTGCTCTGCATCATCCTCCTGGCGGGTGGGCCGCTTCTGGCCGCGCCATCGCCTCATATCTACATCGGCGGCCGGGAGGTTCCCTGCACCCCATCGCCGGCGGTGATAGACGGGCAGGTCTACGTGCCTGTCTCCTTCCACTACGAAGGGCTGTCCGTGCTGGTCCGAACTGAAGACGGAAAGGTCGTCCTCCGCGGCATGGGGGAAGCAGAAGCGCGCGTGCCCTTCGTCATGCATCAGGGAATGATCTACTACCCCATCGTGCCAGCATGTACGGGCATTCGTCTCGGCGCCCGGTGGGTTGAGAAGACGCAAAAGCTTTACATCGCTCCGCGCATCGATTCGATCCGCCCGGAGGTGTTTGACCGGATGTTGACGCTGCGCATCACCGCCGGCTACCCGGTCACCCCAAAAGTGTCGGTCGTCTCCGATCCGTGGCGGCTGCTGATCGAGGTACCCAACGCACAGCTCTTCACCGAGTCGACGACCATACCGATTGGCCAGGGGGAGATCACGCGCATCCGCGCGGCTCAATACTCCTACGAGCCGCCGATGGTGCGCATTGTGGTCGATGTGGAGGGCCGGCCGCAATACCGCGTCCTCAGCGGTCTGGAGACCACGCAAATCCGGCTGCGCATGGGAGTACCCGAGGCGCCCACCCCAGAGGCGTGTACCCTGCTCGACCAACTCCTCGACTCTCCCGATTCCGAAGGGGCGGCCTGGGAAGTCGTGGGCGTTCAAGTAGAGCCCGTGGATGAGAAAAGCACGCGAATCGTGGTGCGCACCACTGCCCCGGTCGATGGCAGCGTTCACCCCCTCTCGTCTCCGCCTCGCCTAGCGCTGGATATTCCGAATACGACGCTGCGCGCGCCGCAACCCGACGTTCCACCGGAGACCCCGCTCGTGCAGGGCGTGCGCCTGGGCCAGTTTACGGAGAGAATCTCGCGCGTGGTGGTGGATCTGGCCGAGGAAGTGGAGTACACTCTGAGTAAGGGAGCCGATCCGGGCACCCTGGTGCTCATCCTGCGCAGCGCCCTCGGTCTGGAGCCGGTCCGCGGCATCCAGGGGCTGAAGGTCATGCTGGATCCGGGCCACGGCGGCAGCCTGCACGGCACCACCGGGCTTTCGGGAAGGCGCGAGCAGGATATCAACCTGGATGTGGCCCTCCGCCTCTACAAGATGCTGGAACAGGCCAAGGCACGCCCGATGATGACGCGCTTCGGAGACGACACCGTCAGTCTCCACGCCCGGCCGGCAATGGCCAACGCCAAGGGAGCGCACATCTTCATCAGCATTCATGCTAACTCCAATGGACGGCCCAACAGCGCCCGCGGCATCGAGACGTACTACGGTCACGACCGCAGTTACCGGCTCGCGCGCACCCTCCACCAACAGCTCGTCAAGGAACTGGGCGCGCCTGACCGCCGGGTACGCAAGCGCCCGGGACTCGTCGTCACCCGCGAGACGAAAATGCCTTCCGTCCTCCTGGAAATTGGGTATATGAACCATCGCGAAGAGGATCGATTGCTGGGATTGCCCGAATACCGGCAGCGGGTGGCCAAGGCCATCTTCAACGGCATTGTCAAGTACATGGGCGGTGAGGCGGCGCTCGATAGCCGCAACGCAGGGAGCCCGCAGGCGGAGGAGAGCGAAGTCGGCGCGATTGAGCTAACCGTATCGCTCGCTGGAGAGGAGCAGCACTGAGATGCGCCGCACCACACTGATTGCTCTCCTTGCGCTCATTGCCGCCGCGGGCGCGCTCCTGTGGTGGAGTCGGACCAGCACGCCACCGATGGAACCGCCCCGGGCGGAGACGCCGCCCGCGAATGCGCCCGAAGGGCCTTCGCAGGAGGTCACGCTCTACTTCGCACGCGAGGTATCGAGCGCGGAGTTCGTGGGGTGGGTCTTGGTGCCCGTGCAACGTCCGGTCGCGCCATCGGCGTCTCCAGAGCAGGCCGTTCTCGAGGCGTTGGCCGCGGGTCCGACGTCTGAGGAGCGACAGGCCGGCCTCGTTGCCACCTTGCCGAATGGCACGCGGGTATTGGGCGTCCAGCGGGAGGACGGCGTGATCACCGCGAACTTCAGCCGGGAACTGCAAGAGAATTTCAACGGAGGCGCCGAGTGGGAAGAGGTTGTTCTCTACTCCATCGTGAATACTTTGGTGGAGGCGGGGAACGCGGGCTCGGTGCGCATCCGGATTGAGGGCGAGCCGGTGGAGAGCATCGGAGGGCACCTGGCCGCCGATGAGCCGCTCCAGCGCAACGACGACATCGTATTCCACGGGAACCAGCGGTGAACCCGGCAGATCCTGACGACGGTCCTATTGGCCTGTTCGACTCTGGGGTCGGCGGGCTGACCGTGGTGGCACACCTCCTGCAGAGGCTCCCCGAGGAGTCGGTGCTGTACTTCGGCGACACGGCGCATCTGCCGTATGGGCCACGCCCCCTGGAGGAAGTGCGCGACTATGCCATCCGCATTGGGCGGTATCTGGCCGCCCAGGGCGCCAAGATCGTGGTGATGGCGTGCAACACCTCCACGTCGGCAGCATTCGACGCCGTCCAGGAGGACCTTCCCGTACCCGTGCTCGGGATGGTGGAATATGGAGTGCATGCCGCGCTGGCGGTGGCGCGTAACGGCAAAGTGGGCGTGATTGCCACCCAGGGAACCGTTCTCTCGGGCGCTTACGAACGTGCCTTCCGGGCGGTCCGGGAGGATCTTCAGGTGGTGCAACAGGCGTGCCCCGAGTTCGTGCCGCTCGTCGAGAGTGGAGCGACCGATAGTCCCGAGGCGTTGGCCGCGATCCAGCAGTACATCGCGCCGTTGAGCGCCCAGGGGATCGATACGCTCGTCCTGGGCTGCACGCATTATCCCTACCTCGCGGGCACGATCCAGCAGGTGGTGGGCCCGAATGTGGTGCTGGTCGACCCGGCCGAGGCGTTAGTCCAGGCGCTGGAACGGCTTCTGGACGAGAAGGGGCTGCGCCGCCGCTCCCCCGACCCGCCGACACATCGGTTCTTGGTGAGTGGCGATCCGGCTGCGTTCGTGGCTGCCGCACACCGATTGTTGCACCGCGAGATCCTCGTGGAGAAGGTGGATATATTCGATGCCGAGAATTGACGGGCGGGCGCCCGACCAGATGCGCCCAGTAAAGTTCACGCGCCACTACAATAAGTACGCCGAGGGTTCCTGCCTGATCGAGGTGGGCGACACGCGAGTGATCTGCACGGCTTCGATTGAAGAGCGTGTTCCCCTCTTCCTGCGCAACACCGGCAGCGGCTGGATCAGCGCCGAGTATGGCATGCTCCCGCGCGCTTGCTCGACGCGCAACCCGCGCGACACCCGCGATCGGAGCAGCGGACGCACCTCCGAGATCCAGCGCCTTGTCGGACGGGCGCTCCGCGCCGCCGTGGACCTCAAGGCGATTGGCGAACGCACTATCTGGCTGGACTGCGACGTGATTCAGGCCGATGGCGGCACGCGCACCGCTTCGGTCACGGGCGCCTACGTCGCGCTCATGGACGCGCTCACGCACCTGCGAAAGAACGGCCAGATCACCCGCCTGGCGATGTACGAGCCGATGGCCGCCGTGAGCGTCGGGATCATCGGCGGCGTGCCAATGCTCGACCTCAACTACGCCGAAGACTCGCAGGCCGCCGTCGATATGAATGTGGTGATGACCGCCTCCGGCAAGCTCATCGAAATACAGGGAACGGCCGAGCACATGCCCTTCACCCGCTCCGAGATGAATGCCCTGCTCAGCCTGGCCGAGAAAGGTACCCAGGAGCTCATCGCCCGGCTCAAAGAGATGTTCCCCGAGCCAGTGTAGGTTGTACCCATGTCGCAGAAGTTCCCCATTGTCGTGGCATCGCGCAACCCTGGCAAGGTGAGAGAGATCCGGGCGTTGCTCGCCGATCTCCCGGTTGAAGTGGAGTCGCTCCTCGACCACCCGGAAGTGCCCGCCATCGAGGAGACGGGAGTCACCTTCACGGAGAACTCGATCCAAAAGGCGTGTGCCGTCGCCAAGGCCACTGGCCGGCTGGCCCTCGCGGATGACTCTGGTCTGGAGGTGGACGCCCTCGATGGGGCACCCGGCGTCTACTCCGCGCGCTTTGCCGGCCCCAACGCGACGGATTCCGAGCGCAACGCTCGCTTGCTCGAGATGCTCGCCGGAATCCCCCCCGAGAGGCGCATGGCGCGCTATGTCGCCGCGATCACCATCGCATCCCCGGAGGGCGAGGTGCGCTCCACCGTGGCCACCTGCGAGGGCGTGATCACCGAGGCCCCTCGGGGCACCAACGGCTTCGGCTACGACCCCCTCTTCCTGGTGCCCGAGCTTGGGCGCACGATGGCCGAGCTCTCTCCAGAAGAGAAAAACCGCATCTCGCACCGCGGGCGGGCGCTCCGACAGGCGCGCGAGCTCCTGCTGGCGATGCTCCCGGATGCCGCTCCCGAGCAAGCCTGAAAGCACGCGGCCGGCGGGGCACGCCCGGCGTTTCTCTCGCGGGCAGCGTGGGTAAAGCAAAGGCGGGAGGAGCGGTGATGAAGCGGTGGCGCTGGGTGCTTGGAGCAGTCCTGCTGGCCGGCCTCTGCATGGGGATGAGCGCGGCAGGTGCGCCGGTGCGCGTTGTCGTGAATGGCGAGGAGGTCACCTTCACGAGCGCGCAGCCGGTGATCCTATCCGGCCGGGTGATGCTCCCGTTGCGCGAGGTGGCGATGCGCCTCGGGGCCGAGGCGGTGCGCTGGGACCCGGAGACCCAAACCGCAGCCATCACCTATGAGGAGCGCATCATCCGTTTGAGAGTCGGACGGCCCTGGGCCACGGTGGATCGGGCGGCGATCCCGATGGAGACCGCCCCCATCCTGCGTGCCGGCCGCATGTTCGTGCCGCTCCGCTCTCTCGCCGAGACACTCGGGGCGAAGGTGCACTGGCTCCCGGAGGAGCGCACCGCGGTGATCTCTGCTCCGGAGACATCCCGATAAGAGATCCCGATGCGCCCATAGCACGAGGCCCTTTCCCCTGGCTCTCCTTCCCTCGGCCGCGCATCCCACGGGCTTCGGTACCCAGGAGAATAGCCGGCGGGTGGCGAAGCCGAGAGTATGCTGCAGCGAACTCTTTTCCATCTGGGGGAGCTCTCCCTCCCGGTGTACTCCACCAACACGGTGATCGTCGGCTCCGGCGCCGCGGCGCTCAACTGCGCCGAGCACCTCTACCGCTTCTTCCAGGAGCGTGGCGAGACTCGCCCGGAGGAGCTCCTCTGCATCGTCACCGCCGGTCTGGGCGCCGGCGCATCCAACTGCTCTGGCTCCGACAAGCAGACTTACTACAAGCTGGGCATACAGGGGAAGACGCCGGACACGCCGCACGACTTTGCCCTGACTCTCACCCAGGGCGGATGCACCCACGGCGACCTCGCCCTGATCGAGGGAGAGAACTCGCTGCGCGAGTTCTACCACCTCGTTGAAAAGGGCGTGCCCTTCCCGCACAACGAGCGCGGCGGCTTTGTCGGCTACAAGACCGACCATGATCCGCGCCAGCGCGCCACGTCGGCCGGGCCATGGACCTCGCGCTTCATGGTGCAGAAGTCGCTGGCGCAGGTGCGCCGCTTCGGCATCCCCATCCTCGCGCCCTACGAAGCGATTGCTCTCCTCACCGTGGGCGAAGGCAAGGCCAGGCGCTGCATCGGCGTGCTGGCGGTTAACCACAAAGATGCCGAAGAAGAGGGCTTTGGGCTCACGCTCTTCAACGCCGAGAACGTCGTGATGGCCACCGGCGGCCCAGGCGAGATGTATGCCGTTTCGGTGTACCCGCGGTATCAGATGGGCGCGCACGGCATCTGCTTCGAAGCAGGGGCTGTTGCGCACAACCTCACTGAATCACAGTTCGGACTGGCGTCGCTCACGCCGCGCTGGAACCTCTCTGGCACCTATCAGCAGGTCATCCCGCGGTACTACAGCACCGACCCGGACGGGAGCAACCCGCGCGAGTTCCTCAACGATTACTTCCCTAGCATGCGCGCCCTGGCGACCGCTATCTTCCTCAAGGGCTACCAGTGGCCGTTCGATCCGGACAAAGTGGCCGGGTTTGGCTCCTCGCTCATCGATATTCTGGTGGAGCACGAGCGCCGCGACCTCGGCCGGCGCGTCTGGATGGATTTCACGCGCAACCCGATGGCAACGGGCCGGCTGGAACCGTTCTCCCTCTCGGACCTGGAGCCCGAGGCCCGCCTCTACCTGGAGCGCTCTGGTGCCCTGCAAGAGACACCGATCCAGCGCCTGGAGCGGATGAACCCGCCGAGCATCGAGCTGTATCGCAACCGCGGCGTGGACCTGACGCGAGAGCCGCTGGAGATTGCCGTCTGCGCCCAGCACAACAATGGCGGGTTTGCCGTGGACCGCTGGTGGGAGAGCAACGTATCTCACCTCTTCGTCATCGGTGAGCAGGCAGGCACGCACGGCGTGAAGCGCCCCGGCGGCTCGGCGCTCAACGCCGGGCAGGTGGGCGGACTGCGCGCCGCCCAGCGGATCGCGCACGCCTATGGCCCCCGCGTGCCCTCCGTTTCCGAGTTCCTGAGCGCCGTTGGAGATACCGTAGCCGCCAAGCTGGAGGCGATCCGCGCCGGGATCCGCCGCGCCGAAAGCGCCCCGCGCCGCGCTGAAGAAGTGCAGCGAGAGATTCAGCAGCGCATGACCGACTTCGGCGGCGTCTCGCGCAGCCTGGAGGGAGCCTCGCGCGCGGTGGACGCCGCCCGCCGCCTCCTGGTCGAGATTCGCCGTGACGGCCTCCGGATCGAACGGCGCCGGCATTTCCTGCGCCAGCTCCGCGTCGAGGCGATGTGCGTGGCGCATCTGGGCTACCTGACCGCCATTCGCGATCTGATTGCGCGCGGGAGCGGCAGCCGCGGCTCGCACCTCGTCGCCGATCCGAAAGGGATCCTCCCCCACCCCGCGTTGGGCAGCGAGTGGCGCTTTGGTCCGGAAAACCCCGCCCTGCGCGAGGAGATTCTAGAGGTCTGGCTCGGTGAGGACGGCGAGTTCCACACCCGCGCCGTACCCGTGCGCCCCATTCCCGAGTCGGAGTTCTGGTTCGAGAACACCTGGGAGGCGTATCGCTCCGGGCGCGTTTTCGAGTAGCCCTCTCCCCGAACGCCTGTCGAACAACGCCCCTGCCGGCGCGCGAAGCCGCGATTACAGCCGCGTTGTCGCGGAGGCGCGCGCCCGCGGCTCGCCCAAGTAGAAGGCAGCGATGGCGGCGGCGCACAAGATCGCGGCCGCGGTGAGCATGATGACGGGATAGCCCGCGTATCCGGCGATCATGCCGAGGATGAGCGGCGAGCCCACCGTCACCAGGAGAATTGTGTTTGCCGTGCCGAGCGCGAGCGCATGGTCTTCCTGAGGAACGATCTCGAGCAGGTAGTTGGTGATCACGTCGAAGACGGGGAAGCGCAGGCCCACCATGCAGTACACCAGCAGGTAAGCGGGGGTACCTGGAAAGAGCGTCGCTGTCAGCACGGTGCTCACCGGTGTCATGGCCTCCACCCACAGGAGGCTGCGGATCACCGCGCGGTTGCCCCGGCGGTCGGCAACTCGCCCGAGGAAGGCGGCGGCGCTGGATTGGAAGAGGACCTGCAGGAAGGTGGCCAGGAGGACGTTGGAGTCGTGAATGCTGCCCACCTGCTTGCCGTAGGCGGTATAGAAGGAGAGCGCTCCCCCGCCGAACCCCAGCAGGATCTGGATGAGCAGCAGGATGCGGTAGTCGCGGTTGGTGTCCACCATCTTCCGCGCGTACCTGAGGCGCGCGCGTAGCCCGGCGCTCCCATCCCGGCAATCCGAGGGCTTCTCATGCGCCCGCACGATCGCCAGTCCGGAGAGCACGAAGAGGAACGTGGTCACGGTGAAGGAAAACGCGTAGTTCCGCGGCGTGGGAAACGCCCCCGAGCGCAGAAGTGAATAGACGCCGAGGATCGCCAGGAGATTCACGGGGCCTGAGATCGTGTGTGCCGCGCTAAGCGCGGAGCCGCGCCGACCCGCGGGGATGATCTTGCCCAGGAGCGCCCCCTGCGCCACGCCCGCGCATCCGAGGAAGGTGAAAAAGAGGGAGTAGGTGATAAAGAACCACCACAGTGCGGCGGCACGATCCTCAGCCTGTGGGAGCCAGAAATAGACCGCGCCGGCACCCCATGAGACGACCACTCCCGCCCAAAGCCAGAGGACGCACCGTTTTTTCAGCGGTGAGCGATCCACCCAAGGGGTGACCAGGAACGGACCCGCGCAGCGCCCGATGGAACTCGCCGTCGAGAAGATGCCGATGATCGCCGGCGAGCTGGAGAGGTAGCTCACCAGCCCGGCGATCATCGTCGCCTCCATCTTGAACTGCCAGCCAACGCGGTAGAGCGCCTGGTGAAGCACCCACGCCCAGAAGTTGCGCCGCGCGATCTGCTTTCCCGGGCCCGCCGGCTCCCATTTCTCTGTCACTGTTCGGTTCTGCCCATCCATGCACCCGCGACCGGGCGCAGCTGCCCATCCCGAATCGCGACACCACTCACCACCGGCCCCCGAAAAGAGTCACGCCACGCCGTGCGCGCTCGAGGGGGCCCATAGGCCTAATACGACACCGGCGTCCCTCTTCCTGCAAGCCAGGGCGATAGGCGGCAGCCTGGGTCGCGCGGGGCGCCCACACCTTCTCCAGGCCCCAGGCGCACCATCCCGTCCCATCCGTGCCCGTCCCCTTCCTCCGTGGTATCACGGCCGGCGCGAGGTGCGCAGGGTCGCAGGTTGACTTTCCTCGAGTCTGGCTGCTAGAATGAGCGTGGGAGAGTTCATGAATTCGATCACTGCAACCGAGTTGTCGCGTATACTGGAAGATGAAATCCTGCCCCGGGTGGAGAAGCCGAGCCGCTATCTGGGGTGCGAGGTGAACGCCACCCGTAAAGAAGCCGCGCCGGGTGACGTGCGGATCGCACTCGCCTTTCCGGACCTGTACGACCTCGGGCTGCCGAACCTGGGGCTCCTGATCCTGTACGATATCCTTAATCGACGCGAGGGCGTGCATGCAGAGCGCGTCTATGCCCCCGGGCTTGACCTGGAGGCGATCCTGCGCGAGCGGCGCCTGCCACTCTTCTCGCTAGAGAGCCGGACGCCGTTGGCCCAGTTTGACTGCATCGGCTTTACACTGCAGTATGAGCTCTGCTATACGAACCTGCTCAACATGCTCGATCTGGCCGGGATTCCGCTCCAGTCGAGCCAGCGGGAGGATCGCCACCCGATCATCCTGGCCGGCGGCCCGTGCGCGCTCAACCCCGAGCCACTCGCCGATTTCATCGATGCCTTCGCGATTGGCGATGGCGAGGAGGTGATCGTCGAGATCGCGGAGGCCCTGCGCGCCACGAAAGGCGTCCCTCGCGCCGAGCGCCTGCGCCGGCTGGCCGAAATCGAGGGGGTCTACGTCCCCGCGCTCTACGAGACGCGGACGTTGCCAGACGGCACGGTTCTCCCCGTCGGCCCGAAGGTGCGAAAGCGCGTCGTCGCCCTGGAGGGCGCCCCTTTTCCCACGGAGTACGTGGTGCCCTTCACCCAGCAGGTGCATGATCGCGTCTCGCTGGAGGTCCTCCGGGGCTGCACGCAGGGGTGCCGCTTCTGCCAGGCGGGGATGATGAACCGACCCGTGCGCGAGCGCTCCCTGAAGACGCTGCGCGAGCTGCAAGAGGCCGCGCTGCGCGCCACCGGCTACGAGGAGATCGCCCTCGCCAGCCTGAGCACGTGCGACTACTCGCGCGTGCGCTCGCTGGTGGCCCAGACGGTAGAGGCAGCCACGCCCTGGGGTACCGCCGTCTCGCTCCCATCGCTCCGCCTCGACTCCTTCTCCGTGGACCTGGTGGAGATGGTGCAGAGCATGCGCAAATCGGGGCTCACCTTCGCGCCTGAAGCGGCCACACCGCGCCTGCGCGCCGTGATCAACAAGGGGATCACCGATGAGGATCTCCTAGAGACGACCGCCGAGGTGTTCCGTCGCGGCTGGGAGGTGGTGAAGCTCTACTTCATGATCGGCCTCCCCACGGAGACGGAGGAGGACGTGGCCGCCATCGCGGAGCTATCGCGGCGCGTGCTTGCCGGCGGGCGCAGCTTCCGTCGCAACGCGCGCATCAACCTGGGCGTCTCCACTTTCGTGCCGCGGCCGCACACGCCGTTCCAGTGGGAGCGGCAGATCTCCCTCGAGGAAACACAGGCGAAGCAGCGTCTCCTGGCCGAGCGCCTGCGCGGCGGCGTGAAGTTCGGTCGGCATGATGCCTTCGCGTCCTATCTGGAAGGCGTCTTCGCGCGAGGCGACCGCCGTGTCGGGGGCGCCCTGTTGGAGGCGTGGCGCCGTGGCGCCCGCATGGATGCCTGGAGTGAGCACTTCGACTTCGCGCGCTGGCAGGAGGCGTTCGCCACGGTCGGCCTCAATCCCGATGACTACCTGCGCGAGCGCGATCCGGAAGCGCCTCTTCCCTGGGAGCACCTGGATATCCTGGTCACGCGCGACTACCTCCTGGCCGAACGCGAGCGCTCGCGTTGCGGGGAGCTGACTCTGGATTGCCGGCGCGACCGCTGCCACCAGTGCGGCGTTCTGGAACACACACCTCACCTTTGCGCCGAGATGCGCAGGAATAGCCGCGAGGGAGCCCAGGAAGAGCGGGAGTGGACGCCCATCCCCCTCCCGGACCGGCCGGCGCTCGATCCTGCGCAGCGGATCCGCTTCCGGTTTGCGAAAGAGAAGCGCGCCCGGCTCCTCTCCCACCTCGAGACCGTAGGCGTGTGGACGCGCGCCTTGCGCCGCGCCCAGGCGCCCCTGGCCTATTCGCAGGGGTACCATCCCCAGCCCAAACTCGCCTTCGGCACCGCGCTCGCCGTCGGCGTGGAGAGCATCGCCGAATACGCCGATGTCGTCCTGAATGAACGTCTGGACCCGGTCGCGTTTGCGCAGAGGATCAACGCGCTGCTCCCGGACGGAATCCGCGTGCTGGAGGCGAGAGAGGTGCCGCTGCGCGCACCTTCCCTCTCCGCGGCGATCCGCGCCGTGCGGTACGAGGTGACCGTGCCGCGGGAAGTGGTGGACGGGCGCGTGGCCCATGAACGTGTGGAGAGCTTCCTCGCGCGGAAAGAGTATCCGATCACCCGCGAGCGCCCCAAAGGGCCACAGCAGATCGACCTGCGTGCCGGCGTCCTGGAGCTTTCCGCCTGCCCGGCGCCAGATGGCTCCGTTCTCCTGGAGATGCTGCTACGCGAGGGCAACGGGGCAAGCATCCGACCAGCCGATCTGGTCGCCGTGCTCTTCTCCCCCGGCCAGGCGCCGCTGCGCGTGCGCAAGCTGGAGAGCTACCTGGGTGATGGCGACCGCCTGGAGCCCGTGATGCCACGCGAGGAAAGCGTCCCGTAGGAGCTGAGACAAGGAATCCGAAGCCTCGAAGCCGGCGGACGGCGCTAAATCACCGCGCTGTTTGTGAGCAAAGCCCGTCCGGGCTGGGCCAGCCTACACGCCCGGATAACCCGGGAAGGCACGGGCCAGGAGTGGGAGCCCCGCAGGGGCTTTGTAGAGAAGCAGCGCGGAGCTTTGAGCTCCGCGCGCGCAGCTTTCCGGGTAGCGGCCGCGTGCGGCGGGCAATGTTACGACACCACGATGGTGCCGGCACGCGGGCCGGGAGGCACTGGGCCCACGGGAGCACGGCAGGTGATTCGGATCCGGTCGACATGCTCCTCGCGCTCTGTGTGCCCGCCAAGGAGGGCGATCCACTCCTCCAGCTCGCCGACGGGATCGCCCATGCCGCCGCTGCTAAAGCGGAGCCGCTCGAACTCGATGACGGCCACCGCCTGCTCACCCTCCACCGAGAGGTAGATGCACGCGTTCCGGTCCGCTTCGCTGTTTCCGATACCCCGCATCAACGACTGGAGCGCGCGGAAGAGGCCAAGCGCCGTCTGATTGGACATGCGCAGGTCATCACTGCGCAGGCCGATTTCGAGATTGCCTCCATAGCAGGTGTGGTAGTGAGCGGCATACTGCTTCAGGAGGGTTAGCAGGTTCCCCTCCTCCAGGGCGGCCGGCGCGAGTTCGACGGAATAGTAGCCCAGCTCGCGTACCACAACCGAGAGCTGCTCCCAGATCTGGCGGAGCACGCCATCGATGCCCGCCGGTTCCTCTGCCAGCGTCTTGCGCGCGGCATCGATCTGCAGGCCCATCCCTCCCAACAACTGGCAGACGTCCTGCACATCCTTGGCGATCCGGCGCATCTCGCGCTCATGGAGCTGGAAGAAGCGCCAGGCGACCTCCGGGGAGGCAGTCGCCAGCACATCCATGGCGCCCTGCCTTCCCTTGATGACCGCCAGTCTCTGCGCCAGTGGCGTGCGCCTCTGCTGCGCCTCCAGCGCCCCCCGGATGTCGTCGTCCGTGCATGCCCCCAACTTGACCAGCACCTGACCGAGCATCCCACCGTACTGCTTCTGGTACTCGAGAGCTTGCGCGAGCTGATCTCTGCTGATGATGCCGACGCTGACCAGTAGATCCCCGAGTTGCGGGGCTCGTTCCATCATGCCCCTCCTGTAAGTTCAATCCATATGCAGTCGGCCGCAGTATGCAGGCAGCCACAGTATAGCCTAGCCTCGCGCATGCTGTCAACCGGATGCCAGTCAACCCTGGGATTCCGAGATAAGGAGAAGGCCGCCCGCACGCGCGGAG
>ERZ795060.2580-NODE-2580-length-18121-cov-4.256725_pt1 | contig 18121 bp, 11 predicted proteins | sample MGYA00375144_ERZ795060 | MGnify/ENA primary metagenome ERZ795060 (study PRJEB30189, sample SAMN05720157) | activated sludge metagenome | isolation source: anaerobic digester from wastewater treatment plant | place: Japan | collected 2015-05-15 ...
AAAAGGAGAAAAAAAATGAAAAAAAATGTCCTCGTAATTCTCATCGGAAAACGCAAGACCGCCGCCGTAAATGTGCAGAAAACTCTTACTGCATGGGGTTGCTTAATCAAAACAAGATTGGGAATTCACGATGGCGTCCTCAAAAATTGCTCCGAGAAAGGATTAATCATTTGCGAACTCGTTGGCGAAGAAAAAAAACATAAAGAACTTACAAGAAAACTTAACCTCATAAAGGGCGTAAAAGCTGAACTCGTCTCTTTAGAAATTGATTGATCTGAATTTTTACTCACTTCATCAACAGCGTAGCGATACAGGAAATTGCAAAAAAAATATATTCGAGTCAAAAAAGAACTAAGCAAGTTCATAAAATGATTCGAATGTCGAAGGTGATTCATTCTGAAATTTGCATCTTTTGCCTCGTTATTTCATAACGTTTTATAAGAAATAATCTTTTAATCCTTTTCCTCGTAGTCAAAGCAATAGGGGGGGTATTATTTTCAGCAAATTCCTATCACAGGAGAAAATATAATCCTAAAAAAACAGTTGGTGTTTAAGTTGAAAGGAGTGGGGGACTGCTTGCTCTCTGTGATGGTTGATAGGGGGCATTTTCTTATAGAATTTTCTGAAAGCCCGCTCAAGGATGTGTGCCAATCTGGTTTTCTGAGTAAACTGCGCGGTATAGAAAATTTCTTAGCCCAGAAAGCAATTTGCTAAATGCTCGATTTTTTACATTTTTTTTATCCTAAATTAAGCAGTTGGGCGCATTTGCCGTAGATAGCAGGCAGGCAGTGAGACGAAGCTGTAGTAACTAGTAGTCGAAGCTAACGAAGTGGATACGATAAATGCGGGCACCCCCTCGCGGTTTGAAAATCGTAAAAAAATCGTCAACTCAAAAGTTTGATGAAACATAATCCATAACAACATTATTCTCATATACATAGAAATAAAAACGATTTTCAATTGTTTTTTTAGGATAAAAAATTCAGGGGGCATTAGAGGAGAAATAGACTAAGCTATATTTTGCTTCTTTGGGAGAGAGATTTTGAATATACTACCTTTACCTATCTGACTTTCTAAAGATATTTCTCCCCCATGCATTCTTACAAATCTCCTACTTAGAGCTAAACCAAGTCCTGCACCTTCATAATTTGACGTCAGACCACTTTCTACTCTGTGAAAGTCTTTAAATATTTTTTTCTGATCCTCTTCTGATATACCTATGCCGCTGTCTTCTATTTCAATTTCTACATTTTCACTTGTCTCAATTAGTCGAATTTTTATGCCTCCCTCATGCGTAAATTTAATGGCATTATTTATAAGGTTTATAAGGACCTGTTTTATTAATTTTTCATCGTAATAGAATTCGATGTTTGAGGACGATTGCAACTCAAGATAGAGTTTTTTCCTTTCTACGATTGGTTTTAACATATCAACTACCATATTAAGAGTGTTTGATATATTGTTTTTTTCCATTATTGGTTTTAAGACGCCTGCATCAGATTTCGCAATATCGAGTAGTCCGCTGATTAATGATAAGAGGTGTTCAGCGGCAATTAAAATTTTCTTAGAATTATCAATTAGTTTCTCTCCGGAATAATCGGTTCTCGCTATATTTAGGTCTGCAAATCCAATTATGGAATTAAGCGGGGTTCGCAACTCATGACTCATATTAGCGAAGAACCTATCTTTATGTTGATTTGCCTCAAGAAGTTCTTCGGCTTTTTTTTCAAGTTCTTCATTTATTTTTTTTAACTGATGAGTTTGACGTTCCAACCTTGAAGCCATTGAATTGAAGTCAGCCATTAATTCTCCCATTTCATCAGTTTCAATGCCTGAAAAACGGTATCTTAGATTGCCCGAACTGATTTGCTTTGTTCCTTCACTTAACTTCCTTAGATATTTTTTTAAAAGAAGTCCTGAATAAGAAGAAGAGAGCACAATGAAAAAGATTGTGAGTATGAAAAAAGTAACAAGCATGTATTGGAGACGTTTAAAGAAAAAGAAACTTTGTCTTTGCCAGTATTCGGATTTTTCATATTCTGTAAAAAATAAATTATGAAGTATCTCTCCTGTGTCAATTAGAGACAGGTAAATTGTTTTTAAATCATTTTGCAGAATAATTTTTCTATCGAAGTAAAACAGGTTTGTTTCAGGATAATTTTTATGGATGGAATTTAATGCGGAGTCTATCAATCTGCATTTTTCTTTTAACTTTTCTGTGATTTCTGAATAGTTTTTTCCCCTCGAGTCCAATGGTATTTTATTTAACGATTTTTTCAGATCAGTAAGTTTTTCTGAAAATAAAGTAATTCTATCATTACTTAATGCCTCTATAGATAAAGGGAAAATTTTTATTGTAGCATCTAATATGTTGGATGATTTTATCAGGCTTTCACTGTATGAACGTTCTTTGTCTGCGAAATTCGCAATACGTTCAATATCATTCATTCCGAGTTTGATTATAAAGCAAGCAAATAAAACGGATATTAAAATATATATAGCAAATGATAATCTCCTAACTTTGTTATAGCTTGTCATAACTTGAAATTTTATTATCTAATTGTTATCGTAATTTTATCTAAGTCAGAAAAATTCAGGATTTTTTCTTTGGTTACGCAGAAAAAAAAACTATATTTTTTATTTTTTTCAAGAACTATATCATCAGGATGTTCTGTATTTAATTTTCTTGAAAAGATAATTTTCCAATGTCCATCTTTCCATATTCCTTTTACTGATACATCAGCATAACTTCCTGAGGGAGTTTTATGTTTAAATCGTGGTAATTTTTCCCCCTTAAAATTTTCGTAGTAAATAGGTTCCCAGCATAATGCACCGGCATCTCTTTCTAATTTACTTATTCTATTGTTTTTGATTATGGCATAAAAATCTTCAGCCAATTCTGCTGGATCGCTCATAAATGCTCTCCATAACCAGATATCTGCTGTATCAGAGGAATTATTATTCTCTTCGCTTCTTAATATTATTGCAAAAATGCTTTCCTCATCATTTGATTCAATATATGACTGATTTATCGCATCCCATTGCCAGCTTTTATAGGTTCTTTTTTCTGTTTCATCAAGAAAATCCACATATAAAAAAATCCTATCCTCTTCTTGCTTGATTGAAACAGAATAATTTGAAAAAGAATATCTATATTCATATGGCGATGAAGGCATTTCGTTAGAAGCGATTTTCCTGAAAGTCTCCTCTTCTGTTTTTACAGTAATTTGAGATAAAGGCAGAGTAAAGATTGAGAACAGAAGAAGTCTTTGAATTAGATTAGACATAATTTCAGGCTTCTATGCTATTTCAGTTTCATACCGGTGCACTTTTCTATTGCTGCAACCAGGGTAGTGAGACGAACAGGTTTTTCAAGGATAATGTTAATCTTTAGAGACTGTATTTGTTTTTTTATTTCTTCTGAGAGATAAGCACTTGCTATAATTACTTCAACATCATTGGTATCTTCATTTTTCCTGAGCATTTTACAAAAATCTATGCCATTCATATTTGGCATTCTAAGGTCTGCTATCACAAGATCAGGATTCCATGAACCTATAATTAAAGCCCCCTCCATACCATCTGAGGCTTCGCGTAATTCATACCCATCAAAGACTTCAAGTGCTTCAGAGACGAATTTTCTGAACATTTTATCATCATCAATAACTAAAATTTTCGTATCTTCATTCTCTAAATTTCCAACTGTCTCAAAACCTCTTTTCTGGGCGAATTTATCAAGTTCCTCTTGTAGAAATCTGTAATGCCCTCCGGGAGTTATTGCGGCATTGAGTAATTTTTGTCTGGCCCAATTTGAAAGGCTTGATCTTGAAATACCAAGATATTTTGCAGCTTCTGTAGATTTTAAATACTTTTTCATATTATTATAGTTTTTTCTTTCAAGGGCTTTTTTTAGTAATTTTTTTTCTGAGAAAAAATATCCTCCTGATAAAATACCTGAAAGCAAATTTTCTGTTATTCTGTTATATTATATTCATTCTTCTTATAATAGTAGGTTAAACTGCAAAACAGAGGAGGGAATTATCCTCCTCCGCTTGCTATCTTGAAGAACTCTATAACTGTGGCATTTTTAACCATTTTTTGAGTTTTGAGCTTTTCACTACTGTATCAATAAATGCCATTCCTCTTACACCTTCTTCTATACTTGGAAAATCAAGGTATTCAGAAGGTACCTTTTTCCCTTCTATCTTACATAAGAGAGTATCAGCGAAATTGAGATAATTATTTGCAAATGCTTCCAAAAACGCTTCCGGATGTCCAAATGGAATTCTTGTACAACGTGCAGCAGCGGGACTTTTTTTGGCAACATAGTTATTACCGCGTCTCCATATCTGAACGGGAGCGTCTATCTCTTTCACATAAAGGTAGTTGGGATGTTCCTGATGCCATTCGAGGCTTCTCTTTTCTCCGTATACCCAGATTGCAAGATTATTTTCTTCACCAATAGAGACTTGACTGGCATGTAAAATTCCTTTTGCTCCTTTCTCAAAGTGTAGCAAACAATTTCCATCGTCATCGAGTAATCTTCCTTTTACATATGTTGTTAAATCAGCGCAAATTTCTGTGATTTTGAGCCCAGTTATGTACTCGGCGAGGTTTGCCGCGTGTGTGCCAATATCGCCTATGCAGCCTGCAGCTCCGCTTTGTTTGGGATCAGTTCGCCATGCAGCTTGTTGTTGCCCCTCTCTCTCAATAGGTTTTATTAGCCATCCTTGAGGATACTGAACGACAACTTTATATATTTTTCCCAGATCCCCCTGTTTTACCATATCTCTTGCTAATTTCACCATCGGGTAACCAGTGTAATTGTGCATTAACCCAAAGACCTTACCGCTTTTTTTGGCGATTTCTCTGAGCTTTTTTGCTTCAGCAAGAGTTATTGTCATTGGTTTTTCACACATTACATTGAATCCAGCTTCTAAAAAATCTTTTGCAATGGGAAAGTGCCAGTTATTAGGAGTGGTAATTGCAACAAAATCTATTGCATCATCACCTAAGGCTTTTTCTTTTTTTATCATCTCTTTATAGTTATTATACGTTCTTTCGGGCGATATACATAGTTCTCTTCCCATTTGTTGGCTTTTTTCTGGAATGATGTCAAAAGCACCTGCAACAATTTCAATCTTTCCATCGAGCCTTGCTGCTTTTCTGTGGACTTCTCCGATGAATGCCCCAGGACCTCCTCCCACCATTCCCATACGAAGTTTTCTTTTCATATTTTCACCTTTTTATTTGTGTTTCCTCTTTTTTTATATGACTAAATAATAAAAATCAGGCTCTCATTGCCATTGGAGAAAAAAGGAAAATAAGTCTTCCCTTAATTTGCCCATAATGACATGTTAATTCAAGTCCAATTAAAGTACCTGGCTCTACAGGTATTTTATAATCTCCAGATTCTTTGAGTAATTCTTTCACACAGGAACTTATATCTGGTTCATGACATACAGCGAGAATCCAATCCTCTTCTGAACATTCGACTCGTGATTTTATGGCTTTTAGAATTTCATCCAGACCAGCTCCAGGCATAATTGAATGTGCTATTTGAACAGGAGGTGGATCATCGAGATTATCAGCGAGGGTTTGAGCTGTTTCTACTGTTCTTTTGAAGGGACTACAGATAATAACTTTAGGTTCAAGGCCAAGGGCTTTCATAAATTCAGCCGCATAAGCAGCATCCCCTCTGCCTGATTCTGTAATGCTACGCTCTGAGTCGCGGATTTCTCCTGAAAAATTTTCCGCTTCCACAGTTCTCATTAGCATTAAGAGCATATAAAAAAACCTTTTTTCTATTTGTTTTTTTCTTGAGAAGTTAAATAATATAGTTTGTAAAATTTAAAAATCCAATAGAAAAAAATGAATGTTTTAATAATTCCAAATTCCTTTAAGGGGTCTCTTTCTGCTGTCTCAGTTGCAAAAATAGCTGCTAAAGGAATTCTAAAAGTAAAAGAAAAATTGAATTATAATCTGGAATTAATACCTATTTCAGATGGTGGAGATGGATTAATAGATGCATTTTTATTTTCAAAACGGGCAAAGAAAGTAGAATGCATAGTTTCAGATCCTCTTAATCGAAAAATAAAAACTCATTATGCTTATGATATAAAAAACTCGGTGGCAATACTTGAAATGGCTTCTGCTTCTGGACTTGTCTTATTGAATAATGCAGAGAGAAATCCTTTAACTGCAACTTCCAAAGGAACTGGAGAACTTCTCCTCAATGCGATGAAGAAGGCAAAAAAAATAATTATTGGAATAGGAGGAAGTGCAACTTGTGACTGTGGGGTAGGGGCTCTTTCTGCTCTTGGTTTTCAGTTTTTAAATCATCAAGGAGAAAAACTTGAACCACTCGCAAAAAATTTATCCAGAATTCAGAAAATATTGTATCCTTGTAATTTCCAAAAATTTTCTTCCTTAGATATTCAAATCGCATATGATGTAAAAAATCCTCTTATCGGGAAAAATGGAGCGGCGAGAGTTTATTCTCCACAAAAAGGAGCATCTCCAGAAGATGTTTTATTTCTTGAAAGAGGACTTGCGAATTTCGCAAAAGTAATAAAAGAAAGAACAGGCATTGATATCTCCCATATGAGAGGTGCCGGGGCTGCAGGTGGAATTGGCGCAGCTTTTCACGCTCTTTTGGGGGCAAAACTTAGGCCTGGAACTCAAATCGTTTTTAGAGAACTTCAAATTGAGGAAAAAATCAAAAATGCAGATCTTATAATTACCGGTGAAGGTCGAATTGATTTTCAAACGATTTTTGGAAAGGCTCCTATCGAAGTTGCGAAAATCGCAAAAAAATATAAGCTGCCTTGTATAGCATTATGCGGATCTTTAGAGCCCTCAGTCACCAGCAAACTTTATAAAAAAGGACTTACCGCGGTATTCTCTATTTGTACAGGACCTTCAGATATTGAATTCTGCATAAAAAATGCTGAAATACTACTTGGAAACATCACTGAACAACTATTTAAAACTTTTACCAGCCTGCTTATTTCAAGAAGAACGAAAAGGAGATATCTTTTTTAGAGACTATGATTATTTACAAAAATCACAATTTATGATATTTCATTTTTTCGCATTTTTCGCTCTGATGGTGAGCCATTGTGCGCCAGTTTCGTTGTCTGCAACTCCCATTAGTAAAACTGTGTTTTGATGCCTCTGCTAAGGCAAACAGACTTCGTGAAATATTGCGGGGTAGTGGGGCTTAGCGTTTTGCTTCAGCGAATTTGTTCTCTGGTATATAGATTTTTAATAATTCAATAAGAGATTTTACATCATTTTTTCTAACTAATTCCGAAATTTTTTCTATTGATACAGGTTCAGAATTAAATGATGCCTTTTTAGCAACAAATATCCTGTCATAAGGAGTTCTATGCACCTTTTCTTCATCAGTAAGTAATTCTTCATATTCCTTCTCGCCAGGACGAAGTCCTGTAATCTTGATTTCAATATCTTTGTCAGGAATAAATCCAGATAGTTCTATAAGTTTTTTTGCCATATCATAAATCTTCACCGGTTCACCCATATCAAGGACCATAATTTCTCCATTTTTCCCTATTGCCCCGGCTTGAAGAGCAAGATCTACAGCTTCCGGGATAGACATAAAATATCTGACGACGTTTTTTGAAGTTACTGTAACAGGTCCACCTTTTTTTATTTGCTCCTTAAAAAGTGGAATAACACTTCCACTGCTATCAAGGACGTTGCCGAATCTGACGACTACGAATTCAGTATTTTTGAATGTTCTTTCGAGAGCTATTCTCTCAGACAACCTTTTTGATGCACCCATTATACTGGTGGGGCAGATCGCTTTATCAGTAGAAATTATAACTACCCTCTTCACATTGTATTTTTCAGCGACATTAAAGACATTTGCTGAACCAATGACATTTGTTTCCATTGCCATGAAAGGATTTTCTTCCATTATAGGAACATGCTTATACGCTGCAGCATGGTAAATAATATCTACCTGATGTTCGGCTAAAACATTACTTAAATGTCTTTCTACTCGAATATCACCTATTACAGCTTTAAACTCTATATCAGGATAATCTGCTTTTATTTTTTTTGATATTTCATATATATTAAATTCCGAGATATCGAAAGCAATTAATTTAGCGGGGGTATAAGAAGCTATTTGTCTGCATAATTCAGCTCCAATGCTACCACCAGCTCCAGTTACAAAAACATTTTTGCCTTTTATAAATTTTGCAACTTCGGAATTGTCCAGTTTTATTGGTTTTCGGCCAAGAAGGTCTTCTATTTCAACATTTTTTATAGTTGAAACATCTATTACACCTGAGGCAATATCAGTATAAGTTGGCAACATTCTAAGCTTACATTTTAGATTTTTGCTTTCAAGTTTATCAAGCACATCCTTAATCGCTGCAGGGCTTGAATAAGGAGGCAAGAGCAGAATCTCATCTATTAAATATTTTTCAGCAAAATTCGCTATTGACTCAAATTTACCCAATACTTTTACTCCACGAATATGTGAATTAGGTTTGATTTCATCACTTACAATCCCAAAAAATTCTCTTCTATCACGGTATGCCGAAAATGAATGAATGAGAGTATTTGCAGAAGAAGCAGAGCCCACTATTATTGTCTTAATAGCTCCGCCACCTTTTTCAATTGATGCCTGTTCACGAATTACTCTTACCAAAACTCTTTTTCCAGACATAGCAAGAAAACAGAGGATAAAATCAAGGATAATCACTGACCTGGAAAAACCAGCAAAATACGTCGTATGCCAGGTCTCCACAATCAAGAACAAAATTAGACTTGCCAGTAAGTTAGCGAGAAAAATCTGGATCATATCGTAAATACTTACATATCTCCATAACCCACTGTAAATTCTAAATAAGAGAAATACCAAAAGTTTTACTATAATAAATATCGGTATAGCTCGCTCTAAGGAACTAATCTCCTTAACAGGAAACTGAAATTCAAAACGCAAATAAAAAGCAAGTAATAATGACAACGTAACTGTCATGGCAGTAGTAATAAAAGCAAAAAAGCTTTTCATCGGAAAAAAAGCTTCTACTATTTTTTCAACATTCTTATTTAATCTGGAAACTAAATTGAAATTCATCCTCTTAAAACTCTCTTTATTGTTTTAACTATATAATCGAGATCTGTTTTTCTTAAATCCGGATAGATTGGCAAGGAGACACATTCTCTTGATAATTTTTCTGAAACAGGAAAATCCCCATCAGAAAAAAAATATTTTTCCTTGTAGTATTTATGCATATGCAAAGGAATATAGTGAACGCTTGTTATAATGCCATTTTTTTTGAGTTTTTCGATAAAAGAGTCTCTGTTAACTTTATTTTTTCCTTCTCTTATTCGAATCGGATATAAATGCCAGGAACTAATTATTCCTTCTCTTTCATATGGCAACGTTATAATATCGGAAAGATCTGAAAGCATCAAATTATATAACTTTGCGATTTTCGCACGCTTTTCCATGAAAACATCAGCTTTTTTGAGTTGATGAATCCCGATTGCAGCCATTATATCAGGCATATTATATTTATAACCTGGAGCAATAATTTCATATCGCCATGACCCACTCGCTGTAAAACGTTTCCAGGCATCTTTGCTTATCCCGTGGAGCGACATTATCCTTATACGCTCATCATATTCAGGATTATTGCACACGGCCATTCCACCTTCACCAGTAGTTATGGTCTTATTGGCGTAAAAAGAGTAACACGCTATATCTGCTTCAGTTCCAGCCTTTACAAATTTTCCAACAGCATTTTTGTAAAATGCAGGGCATGCGTGCGCGCAATCTTCGATTAATTTTGCATTTATTGTTTTTGCGATTTTCGCAATTTCAGGGATATTTGCTGGCGCCCCTCCAAAATGAACCGGTATTATTGCTCTTATATCACCGTGTTTATCTGGCACCCCTTTTAATTTTTTTCCCATGATGATTTTCTCAACAGTCTCTTTAAGAGAATCTACACTCATACAAAAGTCATCTTCATTGCAGTCAACAAAGACTGGTATTGCATTAAAATACCTTACCACTTCGGCAGTAGCAGCAAAAGTCATTGAAGGAACAATAACAATCTCATTTTCCTTCAGTCCTATTGCTTCAAGAGCAAGGTGTAGAGCCGCAGTGCATGAATTCAGTGCAATTGCAAATTTTGCCCCAATATATGATGCAAAATCAGTTTCAAATTTCCTGACCCGAGCCCCAGTTGTAAGCCAACCTGATTTAAGACAATCTACTACTTCTTTTATTTCATCTTTTCCCAATGATGCTTTATGAAAACTAATTTGCCTGATTTCTGACATTAAAATCCTCTTTTTTAGGTTATTAATTATGCCACAAGATTCAACGACTTCAAATTTACAAAAAGGTATTTCTTAAAAGACTTTGCTTTTTATTGCTGTTATCTTATATTTATAACATATGAAATTTCCAGAAAAAAATGAGAAATACATATCTCGTGATGAATATTTGTCTATGAGTGACAGTGAACTCTTGAAAAATTGTGAAATTTCTATGCTTCGGCGAACAGGAAAGGGCGGACAAAAAGTAAATAAATGTTCTTCCTCTGTCAGATTGAAACACATCCCCACAAAGATAACCGTAATAAGTTCTGAAAGTAGGTATCAAGCAGAAAATCGTTCAATAGCTCTAAAAAAGTTAAGACGCCAGATAGCATTTCAATTAAGGGCCCCGACAGGTGATTTTAAAATAAATTTTCCTATCCCTTCCCTCAAAAATCCCAATTACCCACAATGGATTGCAAAAATCCTTGATGTTTTAGAGGAAAATTCTTATTCCGTATCGGATGCGGCTGCGAAACTCGCAATTTCGACAGGACAATTAATAAAATTATTATCAAGAGACCCCGAATTATGCCAAAAAGTAAATATAGAAAGAAAAAAATTCTTTATGAAACCTCTGAATTTTTAGAATAGAAAATTAAATAATAAAGGAGAATTTTATGAAAAAATTATATCTGTGCAAAATAATTTTGTTTTTTGCGATTTTCGCAAGTGGATGCTTCACAATTTTTGCTGAGAATATTAACGAGCTCAGAGAAAAGGCAAATAGGCTCTTTAAAGAAGGGAATTACAATGATGCTCTCGAAATTTATAAAGAACTCTTATCGGGAAAAATTGAGAATTCATCTCCTGAAATAGATTTTACGAACGCTATGCCTTGTTTTTATAAATTAAGAAAAAACAGCGAGATAGATGAATTTAGAGAAAATGTAATCGATAATTTCAAAGGAAATTGGAAGCTACTCTGGGTAGCTGGAAAAAGTTTTCTTGAACAATATCATATTGGACTCCTCATTGATGGCAAATTTGTTAGAGGCATAGGAGGCATTGGAAAAAGAGTAAGTGCATATCGGCGTGATAGAGTAATGGGACTCCAGCTTTTCAATCAAGCATATGAAATTGTGAGTAAAACTAAAAAAGAGATACCAGAAGAAGAATTTTATAATTTTCTTATATCATTCGCAAACGCTATCAATTATTATGATAGTATATATCATCTTCAAGACCTCACAGATATCTCAACTTTACCCGATTATGATGAAGTTGACATTTATGGGATGAGAAGCTCTTTCGATAATATTTATATTGGAGCACCTGTAAACAAGGAGGGTAATCCAATCTATTACTCAATACCTGCGAATTTCGCAACTGCAAAATCTGATGGAGAAAGATGGCGCTTTTTATTGCATCAGGCATCTCTTATCGCTCCTAAATACAAGGCTCAGGTTGATATGATATATGCAAAATTTTTATTCAGAAATTTTGGAGTGCAAACCATCATAACTAATTCATTTTATAGAAATTCAGGAAATAATGAAATTCTATATGTAGTCCATACATTATCCGAAGAAGAAACAATTGCAAGATTTGCAACAGGAATAAAAAGATTCAAAATGCCCGATGAACATAATTATATAAAGATTATGAGAGAAGTTTCAAAAACAGACTATTTACCAGCTCAAGATGCATTAAATACCCTCGCAGAAATATTTAAAAATCGAAGGCAATACACTAAAGCCGTTGAATGTCTCCAGGAAGCTATTCAGAGATTTGCCGATAAATTAAACTTTCAGAATCAACTTATGGATATTGTTGGTGATTGGGGAGTCTTTCTCTCTGAAAAACCTTTTCCTGCCGGGAAAAATCCCATTTTAAGGCTTAGATACAGAAATGCGAAAATCGCAAATTTTGAAGCTTATCAGTTAAAAGTAGAAGAGCTCCTAAATGATATAAAAGAATATTTAAAGTCGAATCCTCCACAAGTAGAATGGGAAAAACTTGATCTTAATGACATTGGCAGTAGAGTTGTCTTGAAAAATGAAAATAAATATATTGGTGAAAAAGTCGCAGAATGGAAAGTAGATTTAAATCCTAAAAAAGGATATTATGATAAAATTGACAATATTGAAGTTCCGATATCAAAAGCAGGAGCATATCTGGTAACAGCCAAAATAGGTAATGGGAATATTGCGCGTATTACTTTGTTGTTAAATGATGTAGCAATCGTTCAGAAGTCAAACAAAAATTCTTACATAAATTTTATTGCAGATGCACTGACTGGGAAACCTATATCCAATATTGATATTGAACTTTTCGTTTTTGAGAGACAAGAAATTGATGAAAAATTATGGACTCCAGGTGGTAGACGTTATAATCTGGTAACAAAAAGCGTAAGAGGTAAAACTAATTCAGATGGTATTATCATTTTTAATAAAAAAGAATTGCTCAATTATTCAGAGAGTTTGCTAATCCTCAAGAGTCCTTCTGGTTTAATCTCATATCTTGACACAAAAAATATACTTTCTTTTTTTGAAATAGATGATAGTTATGATTCAAAGCCAAAGGGATATATTATTACTGATAGGCCAGTTTATCGTCCTGGACAGCAAGTAAATTTCAAAATATGGTTAGGAGAGGCTAATTATGAAAAGTTAACCGGAGAATTCTCTGAATCTGAATTTGCCGGAAGAAAAATAACAATAGTAATCAGTGATTCATTTGATAACAAGGTTTATGAAGAGACTCTAACGGCTGATAATTTTGGAGGACTTAGCGGAAATTTCAAACTAAAAGAAGGCTGTCATCTTGGAACATATCGTATTTCTTCAAGTCATTCAGATTTACACAATATAGGATTTTTTAGAGTTGAAGAATATAAAAAGCCAGAGTTTGAAGTAAGTATAGAAAGTCCAGAAGAACCTGTTGTTCTGGGAGAAAAGATAAAAGCAAAGATAAAAGCAAAGTATTATTTTGGGGAACCAGTCACAAACGCAACTGTAAGATATAAAGTTGAGCGGTATCAACACGATGCTTATTTTTTCGTTCCGCATCCGTGGGATTGGCTGTATGGAAAAGGTTATTGGTGGCAGGGGGAAAATTATGAATGGTATAGAGGATGGTTTAATTGGGGATGTCCGCCGCGCCCAAGACCCTTGTGGAAAACTTATGAACCACTTCCCCCTGAATTGATAGCGCAAAATGAAGTTCCACTCGATAAAAATGGAACAGCAGAAATTATAATAGATACCTCGCTTGCAAAAGATATTTATGGAGAAAAAGATCAGAAGTATGAAATAACTGCTGAAGTTGTAGATTCCTCGAGAAGAACAATTTACACAAAAGGGTCATGCATAGCTGCAACAAAACCATTCAGAATTATTGCCTGGGTTGACGAAGGTTGGCAACGGCCTGGAGAAACTATATCTGCGAATTTCGCAGCCCAAACTCCAAATGGGCGACCGGTTAAAGGAGAAGGAAAATTATCAATGTTCAAAATAAAATATAACGAAGATGGTGTGCCGTCAGAAAAACTAATTCAATCGTGGAATTTGGAAACAAATGAAGATGGGCGTGCATCAATTAAGATAAAAGCTCCTTCCGCAGGACAATACCGTTTATCCTATGTGATGGAGCAAAAGGGAAAAAAGGAAGAAGGCGGATGTATTTTTAACATATTTGGAAAGGAGCTGAATGAGAGCGAATATCGCTTCAATGATATCGAAATTATAAGCTCAAAAAGCGAATATAATGAAAATGAGAGAGCCTTGTTCAGAATAAACACAAAGAGAAAAAATTCTTTTGTCTTATTATTTGTAAGGCCTGAAAATACAGTATATCCTGAACCAATTTTGTTGTATCTAAAAGATGGAACTATTGAGTATGAAATAGCTGTTTCAAAAAAGGATATGCCTAATTTCTTCCTTGAAGCAATTACTGTGGCCGAAGGAAGAATTTATAAAACGGTAAAAGAGGTCTTTGTCCCCCCAGAAAAATACTCTCTTAATGTGGAAATCCTACCTAGCAAAGAAAAGTATAAACCAGGAGAAGATGCTAACGCAACTATAAAGGTTATGGATGCAAATGGGCATTCAATTGCGAATTCTTCAGTGGTAGTTTCTATTTACGATAAATCAATTGAATATATAAGCGGAGCTTCCAATGTGCCAGATATAAAGGAATTTTTCTGGAAATGGCGTAGACAATTTTACTCAATTACCAGGACAAATACAAATTACTATCTTACAAACATAGTTAAACCTGATGAAAAAGCTTTCCCTATCATAGGTATTTTTAGAAACATAGATTTAACTGCTGAAAGTTTCGAGGACGAACTAGATGGATTGCCTGTGAAAAGATATGGAGGGTCCCCATTTAAAAGAACTTTTTTAAGAAGCGAAGCGGCGGGATGGGCAACGATGGAAGCAAAAAATAGCATTACTCAGGGATCAGTTTTAGAAGAAATAGATGAGATAATGTTCAGTAATCCAGAGATGAAAGACGTAGCAGTCCGTAAAAATTTCCTCGACACAGCGTTATGGGTGGCTAACCTCACTACAGATGAAAACGGTGAAGCGTCTATAAAACTGAAAATGCCAGAAAATCTGACAACCTGGAAGGTAAAAGTCTGGACGCTCGCTTCCGGCACGCGTGTTGGACAGGGAGAAACAGAAGTTATTACCAACAAGGACTTTATCATCAGACCACAAGCTCCAAGATTTTTTATCCAGAACGATAAAGTAACCCTATCAGCAATTATACATAACTATCATAAATCAAGCAAAAAAGCAAAGGCAATAATCAAACTGAATTCCAATTGTCTCGTTATAACTGATAAGAATAAGTATCCCGAAAAGCAAGAGCTCGAAATAGGATCGGGAGAAGAAAAAAGAATAGATTGGAACGTATGTGCATTGTCTGATGGAGAAGCGGTAATTACAATGGAAACAGTTACAGATAATGACTCTGATGCCGTAGAAACAAAAATCCCTGTATATGTTCATGGAATGTTGAAGACAGAATCTTTCAGTTCATCTTTAGGAAATGACGATAATTATGGCGTAATAGAAATGCAAATTCCAGAGGACTGTCGTGAAGAGGAAAGTGTTTTGGAAATACATTATTCACCAAGTCTTGCGCTTGCAATTCTCGACCCAATACCATATCTATGTAACTATCCTCATGGTTGCACTGAACAGACATTAAATAAATTTCTTCCTCTTGTAATTACAAGAAAAACACTTTTAGATATGGGACTAAAGTTAGATGATATAACAAATAAACCGGTAAGTTTAGATGCACAACAAATAACGGAAGGAAACAAAAATTATGAATATTTTAATAAGGAAAAATTTGAAGATATATTTTCTGTTGAACTTAGAAGAATTCAAAATATGCAACTTTCTGATGGTGGGTGGGGGTGGTTTTCTGGCTATGGAGAATATTCTACTCCACATACCACAGCAATTGTAATGCATGGACTAATTCTTGCGAGAAATATTGGGATAGATGTTAGTAAAATAGTATTAGAAAATGGCTTGAAATGGTTGGAAAATTATCAAAAAAATCAAATTGAAAAACTTTGTAAACACGATTTCAAGGAAGGAGAAGAATGCAAAGAAGCACATCCATCCAATTATAAGATTTCGGCTGATAATATAGATGCACTCGTATACTACGTCCTTGCTGAGGGAAAAATATTAGATAAGGAAATGACGCGAATTTTATATATAGATAGAAATAAACTGAGTGTATATGGCAAGACATTACTTGCTTTAGGCCTCTATCTTAATGGAGAAGAGGAAAAACTTGCAATGCTCAAGAAAAATATTTCTCAATATCTTGTGCTTGATAATGAAAATCAAACTGCATATTTAAATCTGAATAATGGGTGGTATTGGTGGTATTGGTATGGTGATGAAGTAGAAGCAAATGCTTTCTATCTAAAACTTCTTTCTCTAACAGAACCAAACTCAGAACTAAGTCCCAAAATCGTAAAATACCTCATTAATAATAGAAAGAATGGAAGATACTGGAAATCAACAAGGGATACATCGTATTGTATCGAGGCAATTTCAGATTTTATAAGATCTTCGAAAGAAAAACAACCAGATATTGAAGTTGAAGTAATCCTTGATGGAAAAATGCTCAAGAAAGAAAAAATTACCGCAGAAAATTTATTTTCATTCAATAATTCAATTACGCTTAAAGCAAAAGAACTCAGCCCCGGTAAACATAAACTTGAATTCAAAAAAACAGGAAAAAATCCGTTATATTACAGTTCATACTTAACATATTATACTACAGAGGAATTTATCACGAAAACTGGACTCGAAATAAAAGTAACGCGAAACTATTACAAACTTATAAAAAAAGAAGAAGAAAATAACGCACCCGATAAAAATGGCCAGATAGTCCAGCAGAAGGTAGAAAAATATATGCGGATTCCAATCAAAAATTATGATGTCCTTAAAACTGGAGACATGATAGAAGTAGAATTAGTTATAGAAAGCAAAAATGATTATGAATATTTAGTTTTTGAAGATATGAAAGCTGCAGGATTAGAACCTTGCGAAATTCGCAGCGGATATAATGAAAATGAAATTGGAGCTTTCATCGAATTTAGAGATGAAAAAGTATTATTTTTTGTAAGGGGGCTTCCACGTGGTAGGCATAATGTATCATATAGGATGAGAGCAGAAATACCAGGAACATTTAGTGTTTTACCTGCAACTGGCTCAGCAATGTATTCCCCCGAACTTAAGGCAAATTCAGATGAAATAAAAATAAAAATAGAAGATTAAAATCATAATTTATTTGCAGTAATCTTTGTTTCATTTTATTTTTATATTTATGTTTGAATTATTTGTCTATTAAGCTAAATTTTTTAAAATCTAAAATTTTTCGGTTTTTTAATATGTCTAAAGTTCTTATTGTAGATGATGAAACAACTATAATTGAAGTTCTCAGAAGTCTCCTTGTTCGGAATGGACACATAGTTGAAACTGCAGTTGATGGAGAAGAGGCTTTGCGTAAATTGAAAGAAGGTGTGTTTGACCTGATGATAACAGACGTAAGGCTTCCTGGTGCTATTGATGGTTTCGAATTATTGCGCCAGGGAAAAGAACTGCAATCGCATATGGCAGTGATTGTAATTACCGCTTACGCTGATGTTGACAGTGCTGTCGAGGCTATCAAGAGGGGCGCTTTTCACTATATTGCAAAGCCATTTAAATTTGATGAACTCCTTTTAACTATAGATAAGGCTTTGAATTATGAGCTTACTCTTGCGGAAAATGAGATTTTACGTAAAACTATATCTACGAAGTATCATTTTGGATTTATTGTAGGGGATAGTCGGCCGATGCTCGAAATATACAGGTTGATTGAAAAAGTAGCGAAAACAAATAGCACTGTCCTAATTCTCGGAGAAAGCGGAACAGGAAAAGAGCTTGTTGCAAGAGCCATACATAAGGCAAGTCCTCGTTACCAAAAACAGTTTGTATCTATAAATTGCGCCGCAATACCAGCTAATTTACTTGAATCTGAATTATATGGACATGTAAGAGGGGCTTTTACAGGAGCACATGCCAATAAACAGGGATTATTTGAAACAGCCAGTGGAGGAACACTGTTGCTTGATGAAATAAGTTCAATGCCACTTGATATGCAGGCAAAACTCTTACGTACTTTGCAGGAAAAAGAAATACGTAGGGTAGGAGGGAATGAAAATATTCCAGTTGATATAAGAGTTGTGGCAGCTTCAAATTACGACCTTGAAAAAGCTGTAAAAGAAGGC
>ERZ795060.2583-NODE-2583-length-18114-cov-86.408716_pt1 | contig 18114 bp, 10 predicted proteins | sample MGYA00375144_ERZ795060 | MGnify/ENA primary metagenome ERZ795060 (study PRJEB30189, sample SAMN05720157) | activated sludge metagenome | isolation source: anaerobic digester from wastewater treatment plant | place: Japan | collected 2015-05-15 ...
TTATCTGATAATAATGGATAATAATAAAATTATAAGAACGGAAAAAATAATAAAATTTTAATCTAATAAATTATTAAAATAATAATAAAAAAATTGATTATTTTCAATTTTTTCTGTAATTTTACATTTAATGAACTTAAAATTTTTTTATTATGAAACACAAAATACTTTTAACACTGCTCTTTGCTGTCCTTGTGCAGTTTTGTTTTGGGCAAAATCAAAACGAGTGGGCACCAGAAGGAGCAACTTGGCATTACTCTTATAATAACTTGTCAATCACAGGATATATAGAAATAAAATACATAGGCGACAGTTTAATTGATGGAAAAGTATGTAAAGTTTTAGAAAAAAAACTTTATTCATATGATTATGTTACAACTATTTCTGACACGATTAATTTGGGGCTTGAATTTACTTACTCAGACAGCAACAAAGTATATTACTATAGATTTGATCAATTTTTTGTATTATATAATTTTAATGCACAACCAGGTGATTGGTGGGAAATAGCTGGTTGGAGTATTCCTGGAAGCTGTGATAGTATTGGAAAAATTGAGGTTGATAGTATAGGAACAATAGTTATTAATTCTGATACTTTAAAGTATTTGAAAATTAGCCGCAAAGACTCATCTGACTGGCAATTCGGTTCAATAATTGTGGAAAAAATTGGTTGTATAGATCATTATATGTTTCCCGAACCTTTTATGTGTGCGTTAGATATGGATGAAGGTGGACCATTTAGATGTTATTTTGATAACAATTTTGGTTTATACCAATCAGGGATTGCATCTGCTTGTGATTATATTACATCGATTGACTATTTAGATTACCCTGATAATAATTTAATAATATACCCTAACCCAGTTAATAATATATTAAATATAAATTGGGACGATAAAATAAATAGACAATTAAACATAAAAATATTCAATTTGACAGGTCAATTAGTATTAGAAACTAACATTGAAAAAGATAATAAGAGCCAATATATAGACTTATCAACACTACCATCAAATATTTATATGATTAAACTTACCGACATAGACGGAAATTATTGGATAAAAAAAATAATTGTTAACTAAAAATAATAATTCTTTAAAAAAACCATTCGTCTTCGTTACAAACAAGGACGCAATGCTGTAAACATTTGTAATGATGATAGCATAATTAAATTTGCAAAATATTTTTTTCTCTTAATTTTGTAATTCTTTAATTAAGATTCTTTAATATTTTTTTAGCAAGATGAATGAAAATGTATATGTTTTAGCTCTTAAGTTTATTCCTAAGATAGGAAATATAACTGCAAAAAAACTCATAGACTTATTCCCTAATTTAGAATTATTGTTTTCATTATCATCTATTGAATTGCAAAACCGCTTTTCCTTGTCTCCATTACTAGCTAATACTATAAATAAATATAAAACAACAGCTCTTCAAAAGGCAAAATCAGAGATAGAAATATCTCGACAAAATGGCATTAATATCATAACTATCGATAGCATAGACTATCCCAGTAAATTGAAAGAATGTATAGATGCTCCTATTTCTTTGTTTATCAAAGGTGATTTACCAGCTATAGACAAGTCTATTTCTTTTGTAGGTACGAGAAAGGCATCATATTATGGCAAGGATATTACAGAAAAGTTAATAAAGGAGGTGAGTGTAATATCGCCAACTATTGTAAGTGGTTTAGCCATAGGTATAGATACTTTTGCTCATAGGACTGCTCTAAATCATAATTTACCTACAATAGCTGTATTAGGTCATGGATTTTCTATTCTTTATCCTCCCGAGAATGCTAATTTAGCTAAAGAAATAATAAATAATAATGGTTGTTTGGTTACAGAATATTTATACAACGAGCCTCCACTGAAACAGCATTTCCCTGAAAGAAATAGAATAATAGCTGGACTTTCTGATGGTGTAGTAGTTGTGCAAACAAAAGAGCGAGGAGGTGCATTGATTACCGCTAATATTGCATTTTCTTATAATAGAGCCGTATTTGCTGTGCCAGGTAATATTACTGATCCATTAGCTCAAGGTTGTCTAAATCTCATAAAACATTATAAGGCAGAATTGATAACTGAAGGTAATGATATTTTGAAAACATTAAATTGGGATCTGATGCCTTTTAATAACCAATCTACTAGTACTATTCCATTTCCACTGAGCCAAGATGAAGAAAAAATATATCAATTTTTATTAAATGAAGGTGATAGCAGCATAGACCACATATGCAATAGCCTCAATATAGGAATAGATGTAGTGTCTATGGCACTTTTAAATTTAGAATTTGCAGAAATCATTCAATCTTTACCAGGTAAAAGATATCGCATTGCTAAATTTATCATAAATGATTGATGTTATTTGTTAGTTAATTCCAATAAATTTTTATTATCTTTGCAATCATGAAAACTCAACAATATTTAGTCTCAGCACGTAAATATAGACCTACAAGATTTGACGAAGTAGTAGGTCAAGAGGTAATAGTAAAAACATTAAAAAATGCTATTAAAACTAATCAACTAGGACAAGCATTTTTATTTACTGGTCCGAGAGGTATTGGCAAAACCACTACTGCACGTATTTTTGCTAAAACAATTAATTGCGAAAATATAACACCAGATGGTGAGGCTTGTAATGAGTGCCCATCGTGTATTTCGTTTAATCAAAATAATTCTTATAATATTTATGAATTAGATGCTGCATCTAATAACAAAGTAGATGACATAAGAGCATTGATAGATCAGGTAAATATACCACCACAAGTAGGTAAATATAAAGTGTATATTATCGATGAAGTGCATATGCTGTCTGATAGTGCTTTTAATGCTTTTTTGAAAACATTGGAAGAGCCACCCTCATATGCTAAATTTATTTTGGCTACTACTGAAAGACATAAGATTTTACCTACTATTCTGAGTCGTTGCCAAATATATAATTTCAAAAGAATTTCAAATGAAGATATAGTAAAACATTTAGAAAAAATTGCTAAAGATGAAAATATACCTTATGAAATAGAAGCTCTACACGTAATAGCAGAAAATAGCGATGGTGCTCTACGCGATGCATTGAGTATGTTTGATCAATTAGCTTCTTTTGGTGAGGGCAAAATTTCTTATAGCAATGCTATAGAAAATCTAAATGTGGTAGATTATGATCTCTATTTCCAATTGACAGATAATTTATTAAAAGGAGATTTATCTAAAACTCTAATGCTTGTCGATCAAATCATATCTAATGGATTCGAACCTATTCATATTATTAAAGGATTAGCAGAACACATTAGAAATTTACTTTTTATTTCTATGAATACTACGATAGATCTTTTAGAAATCAGTGAAGCACATAAGCAAAAATTGGTTAGCCAGGTGAAATATTGCTCCTATGATTTTTTATCTAATGTTCTCAAAATATTATCTGAGGCTGACGTATCATATATGAATACACAAAATAAAAGATTACTGCTAGAGGTTTCTCTGCTAAAAATCATTGATAACAATAAAAAACCTATTAGTGATAAAGCAGCTTCTATTTCTACTAATACATTAAATTTAGATCCTAATAAAAATTCTATTAATACACAAAATAATATTAAAAATTCTCCAAGTATAAATATTAATAAAACTCAGAAAATTGATAATCCATTAAAATATGCTAATGGCATTAGTACATCTAAAACTGTCAATTCTTTTAGTGTAAAAGAAAAATTTAACGAATATAAAACAAAAATAGAAAATAAAAAAGAACTCAACGAAGAAAACATAAAAGAATTATTAAAACATCTCGCTCGTGAATATGCAAATACATCACCTGTATTTTCTAATATTTTAGCTAATTTAAATCTAAGCTTTACTGATAATATTCTTACTTTAAACGTAAACAATATTTTAGATGCAGAAAATTTAAAAAATAATATAATTCCAATAAAACAATATCTTGCAAGTAATTTAGCAGAGAACGGATATGAAATACAAATAAATGTCTTAAATAATCCTGACAGTATTAATAAACCAATCAAAAAAGAAAGACCATTATCTACTGACAAATCAAAGCAACAAATTGATAATAATGATGATGAGAAATTTTTTCAACAATTGCAAGATAGATATCCATCATTGAAATTATTAAATGAGAAATTTAATTTGCAACCAATAAAACCAAATAAAATATGAAAAGACAAAGTAAAAAATTTTTATTAACCTTATTATTAATAATAGGCATAGGGCAGCTATTTGCTCAAGTAGGCAATTATAATTATGTAACAGTGCCCAATGATCCAATGAATACTCGAATATATACATTAGACAATGGATTAAAAGTATTCATGACAGTTTATAAGGCAGAGCCTAGGATACAAACCTACGTAGTAGTAGCTTCTGGTTCTAAATGCGATCCAATAGAGACAACTGGATTAGCACATTATTTCGAACATATGATGTTTAAAGGCACTCCTAATTATGGCACTACAAACTGGGAGGAAGAAAAAGTTTTACTAGATCAGATAGAAGAATTATTCGAAAAATATAGAACTCTGACAGACGAAAAAGAGCGTAAGGCCTTATATAAAACTATAGATAGCATTTCTTATGAAGCTTCTAAATATTTCATAGCTAATGAATATGATAAAATGATGAGTTTCATAGGAGCTACTGGCACTAACGCATTTACTTCATATGACCTCACTGCTTATCAAGAAAATATACCTAGTAATCAACTAGAAAATTGGGCAAAAATACAAGCAGATAGATTTTCAGAACCTGTACTACGCGGTTTTCATACTGAATTAGAAACTATTTATGAAGAAAAAAATATGACTCTTACTAATGATTCTCGAAAAATTTTTGACGCAATGTTTGAGTCATTATTTGCAGTCCATCCATATCGTGTACCGGTGATAGGCTATGCTGAACATATAAAAAATCCTTCTATGCGTAATATCAAAGCTTTCCATCAAACTTATTACGTAGCTAATAATATGGCTATTGCTTTGTCTGGAGATTTTAATCCAGATGAGGCAATTAAAATCATTGATAACTATTTCGGTAAATTGCCATCTCGACCTATACCATCACTAGACATTCCTGAAGAAAAACCTATTACAGCTCCTATAATAAAGGAAGTATTAGGACCTGATGCAGAAAATTTGCTAATCGGTTATCGCTTACCTGCAGCTGCACAAGTAGAACTACCAATATTAGAAATTTTTGATAGAATATTGAGTAATAGTGTTGCTGGATTGATAGATATAGATTTAGTAAAAAAACAAAAAGTCTTGAGAGCTAGCTCTGGCTCATATACGCTAAAAGATTATAGTGTTTATTTCCTCATGGGTAAACCCAAAGAAGGGCAATCTCTTGAAGAAGTTAAAGATTTACTATTACAACAAATAGAACGTGTGAAAAAAGGAGATTTCGAAGAATGGCTATTACAAGCTATAGTTAATGATGTGAAATTAGAAAGAATCAAACAATTAGAAAATAACGCTAGCCGTGCAATGATGTTTGTAGATGCATTCTCTCTGGGTATACCATGGGATAAATATTTAGAAACTTACGAAATATTAAATAAAGTTACTAAAAAAGATGTAATAGATTTTGCTAATAAATATTTTCAAAATAATTATGTAGTAATATACAAAAAAGTAGGTAAAGATCCTAATATTCAAAAAATTGCAAAAAATAAATTAACCACTATTGAGACAAATAAAGATGCTGAGTCAGAATTTTTCAAAAAAATCAAGGAAACACCTGTCCCTGACATAGCACCTGTATTTTTAGACTTCAAAAAAGATATCCAATTTGGAGAGTTTACACCAGATATTCCTATATGGTATATTAGAAATACAGAAAATCCAACTTTTAATTTAAAATTTGTTTATGATATTGGCTTAGAAAATTTTAAAGAATTACCTCTAGCAGCTAGATATATTAAATTGTTAGGCACTGATAAATATTCTCCAGAGGAGATATCAAATGAGTTTTATCGTTTAGGAATCTCTTATAGTATAAATATAGGCGAGGATAAAACATACATAAGTATTTCAGGACTTACAGAAAATTTACCAGCAGGTATTGATTTAGTTATGCACCTTTTAAATAATGCTAAATCTAATGATACAATTTATAAAAATTTTATTAATGATTTAGCAAAAGAAAGAACTGATGCTACAAAAAATATGATGTATATTATTAGTGCACTTGTCAGCTATAGTTTATATGGCCAAGATAATCCTATGATGCACACTCTTTCTACAAAAGAATTGAGTAAAATGAACCCTGATGATTTATTAGCATTTGTTAAAAATTTACCTAAATATTCTCAAAAGATTTATTTCTATGGAGATATTTCATTAGACGACTTGATCACTATTATGAAGGAACATTATCATGTGAATCCACCTTTTATTGCTTTAGAAAAGAACTACAAGTTTGAGATACAACCTACAGATAAAAATGTAATGTATTGGGTCAATTACGATATTCCTCAATCTCAATTATTTATGTTTTCTAGAGGTCCTAAAGGTTATAATCCTAAATTGGAACCCACAGTAGCATTATTTAATGAGTACTTCGGTGGTAGTATGAATAGTATAATTTTCCAAGAAATGCGTGAACGTAGAGCTTTAGCCTACACAGCTATGTCTATGTATCAGTTACCACCTAAAAAAGATGATTATGCCTTTTGCTTATCATTCATAGGAACACAATATGATAAAATGGATAGTGCAATAAATGGTTTTCTAACCTTGCTAAATAATGTACCTCGCTCAGATAATTCTCTACAACTAGCCAAAGATGGTATTATAAAATCACTTCGTACAGAGAGAATAATTAGAGATGATATATTCTATGCTTATGAACTTGCTTTAGATAGAGGAATAGACTTTGATGTAAGGCAAATAATTTTTGATAAAGTGCCTAATCTTACTTTTGACGATATTAATAATTTCGCAAACCAATATTTGAAAGATAATAAATATACTTATTCCATTATCGGTAATAAAAAAGATTTGCCTTTTAAAGATCTAAAAAAATATGGTAAAGCAAAAGAAATAAAAATTTCTAAAATTTTACCTAACTAAACTTATATAAAATATCTTTAAAAAAGAGAGGTAATATAAGAAAAATTGCCTCTCTTTTTATATTATAAAAATTATTATTTTTGACGTATAATTTAAAAATATATTTTTCTGAATAAAATAAATTATCTAATAAATCAATGAAAAAAATAACTGTTTCAGTAATTAATGATTTAGCAACAGATCAACGCGTATATCGAACTTGTTTAGTTTTACACGAAATGGGTTTCGAGGTTACATTGATAGGTAGAAAATTACCAGATAGCTTACCAATAGAGCGTCCATATAAGGTTAAAAGATTTAAATTTTTAATTAATAAAAGTCCAATTTTTTATTTAGCTTATAATTTAAGACTCTTTTTTTATCTACTTGGCACACATCAAGATATTTTATGGGCCAATGATTTAGATACTCTACTAGCAAACTCATTAATTAGCATTATAAAAAATAAACCATTAATATATGACAGTCATGAATTATTCACTGAATCTACTCAATTATATAAAAGAAATTTTGTTAAAAAAATGTGGGAAATTATTGAAAATTTTTGTTTCAATCATGTAGATACGTTTATCACTGTCAGTGAACCAATTGCTGCATTTTACAAAAAGAAATATAAAAAACCAATTTACGTTATTAGAAATTTACCAATAAGATTTTATGCTGATGACAAACTACACCATTCCAAAGACAAATTTACACTAGTGATGCAAGGTAATGTAAACATTCATAGAGGTTACGAAGAGGCAATTTTATCTTTAAAACAATTAGATGATGTTTTCATGTATATTATAGGAAATGGAGATGCCATTAACAAGCTAAAAGATATAATAGAAAAAGAAAAAATTAATGACAAAGTGCGACTAATAGCTAAACAGCCATATGAAGAGATGATGAGATATACAAGTTCTGCTGACGTAGGATTGTGCATAGAAAACGCAAATTTTTTAAATTCATACTATAGCTTACCAAATAAAATATTTGAATATATTCAAGCAGGGATACCTATCATTGCTACAAATCTACCAGAAATAAAAAAAATCATAGATACTTATGAAATAGGAATATTAATTGACGAGCTAACACCAGATGCTATAGCTGAAGCAGTGAATAAATTAAAAAACGATCATAATTTATATAACAAATTAAAAGAAAACGTAAATAAAGCAGCTGCAGAACTAACATGGGAAAATGAAAGGAAGAAATTGCAGGGACTATTAGAAAAATATCTTTAGTATTTTGCTGAAAAGGAAGTTGATAAAAAGGGCAATAAAAATTAATTTTTGTTAAACTTTACATGATATTTAATATTTCAACTTCATTAATCTAAAATACCGCTCCCACGCCCACCTATCGTGTGATGACAAGTTTAATAGTCGCCCAATATCTGATTGTACCTCATCTTTCAAGTACTTATTCATTACTACAAACCACATAAGGTAGTTCTGCAAATACTTTGTTGCTACTCCTCTGAATCTCATCATCCAAATTAGAAAATTAGTGATCTTTTTCTCTGCTACATTTACACTATAAACTGCTAATCCCTTTGTTTTACGTCTTACTAATACTTTTTTGCTTGGTGATTCTTTCACTGCTTGCGTGAACTCTTCATTTGGCTTAAAACATATCAAATTTTTCTCTGATACTCTTCGCTTTAGCTCTTCTTTTATCTGACTATTCTGGACTCTATTTTCTCCAATGTGTTTGAAAAGCAAATTACCTTCCCTATCTGTCATTACCAATACAGCAACATTAGGATGGACAGTATTCATAGCTTGCTCTTTTTCTTCTAGAGTTTTGTATTTGCGACCTTTTTCTGAATATTGCATTAATAGCTCATCAGCTTCTGTTATTCCAGAGAAACTAATTCCTCCCTCTAATCCTCGAATGGCAGATAGAATTTTATGTCTCCATTTGAAACTTGTTGGTAAACTGATGCCAACTTCTCTAGCACAAGCCCTAAGACTTTTACCTTCTAACATACATTTTATATAATCCATTAAAAGGTAGTATTTATGCGAATAATAGACAAGTGATTTTGCAGTTTCTCTAAATCTATAGCCACATTTTCTGCATTTATAGACTTGTCTGCCATCACTCACACCAGCTTTAGTTACATATTCACAATCACATCTGGGACAAATAGGAGCAGTTGATAAAATCTTAATCCTCTGATAATCTAATGCAGTCAATTTATTCTCATTGAGGAATTCATAGAGATTATCTAGAAATTCACGTTTGCCCTCTTTGGTCAAAGCCAGCATTTTTTCTATGTTTTCTGCTGAATATTCCATAATTTTTATTTTTTCAAAATTAATAAAAATATTTAACATGAAAAGTTAAACATAAATATTAATTAAAGAATAGCAATATTGAAAAATATTGCTATTCTTTAACTTCTTATTCAAATCTCTTCTTCTACAAACTTAATATTAAATTCTTCTAATTTTTTTAATATCGGCTCGTAAATATCAGGTTCTATTGGCAGCAATACTCCTGTCTTTTGTAATTTACCTTGCATAAATAAATCTATTGCTATTGCCAATGGCAATCCTACTGTTGCTGCCATAGCTGTATTAATTTGATCTTTTCCTGTATATGTTAACGTAGATTTGATTTTATGATATTCTCCATTGATTTTATAGCCAATATTATGTTGCATAACGATTAAATCCTTGTCATTAACTTCTAATTTCCATTTTTCCTCGAGTAAATGTTGTAAAGCTTGAGCTGGGGTACCTTTTTGTAAACCTACTGGTTTTTCTGTAAATATCTCTAACCATTCAAATTTATTAAATTCTTGGCTATTGCGATTTATGCCAAGATAATCGCAAAAATTGTCTTCGATAGATTTATCAGGAATATTTGGTAGGTATGCGGATATAAGTTCTTTCCATGTCATTTTATCAATATTTTCTATTTCATAGCTATCATCAGTGAGCCCGAGTTGTACAAAGGCATTCCATGATTTGCAATAGCCTGGTCGTCTAATTGTACCTCTTAGCATTGTTTTAACATTTTCTAAACCATAGATATATCTGTATTTCAGAGAATCTCTATTAGGATAAACTTCGAAATCACCTAATCCAGCAATGTTTATTTGTGTTGTCCATTGAAAAATACGATGATATGGTATATATTTATATTTTCCATTATCTAAATATTTCGCTGGTTCCATACCTGCGAGGACAACATTTCTAGGATTCCATGTAAATTTATAATTCCATGGATTATTGTCATATTCAGGTGCTACTAATCCTCCCGTAGAGCTCTCAAATTCCAATATTTCACCACCCTTATTTTTAATATTATGTATTAATTTCATAGCAGACATATGATCGAGGCCTGGATCTAATCCACATTCGTTTAAAAATAATAAATTTTTTGCTTTTACTTCTTTTTCTAAAGCCTTCATTTCTGGTGAAATGTAGGAAGCTGTAAATAAATGTTTGCCCAGTGCCAAGCAATCTTTAGCTACTAAAAAATGAAAACGTGCAGGCACCATAGAGATTATCACATCAAAATTTTTGATACATTCATATCTGGCTTTATCATCTGTAACATCTAATTGTATTTTGGGTAAATCAATATATTCTATAGCCTGTAAGTTTTGTTCAGCTATCGTTATTTTCCAATCATTTTGTTTGGCTTGCTTTGATATATAATTTATTAATACTTTAGCTGATAAACCTGCACCAATTATTAAAATAGATTTCATATTTATAAAATTTTTTTATTAGTCTGAAATAAAATTTTCCATAAATTTATAATCTGGTGTAAGCTGCCCCTTATATAAAATTATAGATTTCTTTAGTGGATCAGGGATTTGTAATTTTTTAAATTCTTTATCCCAATTAGCTTTTAGCATTGCCTCTACAAAAGGTAGTAAACATCTAGAAAAATATTGACTGGCATCTAATGGAAGTTCGGCAGGTAATATATCTACTGCCATCACAGGGATACCATCAGAATATAGGTCTATAGTATACTCTTTTGTGTTAGGATTATAAACTAATACAGGATTATAAATTTCTGTAGCAATTTTAGTTATTTCCACTCCACCATTAATATCACAAGAAATATCACCTATACCCAAAAGTCTAAAATTAGGTTTTTGCCAATTATCTATAATAAATTGTTCCTCTACTACACGTGGATATCTATCATCCCAATATGAAGCATGAATTAAAAGATTTAAATAAGGTAAATATTGATGAAAAATACTCTCATAATTTTCTGGATGAGAATAATAATCGTTTAGATTAAATGGTGTTCCATCTTTTCTCTGAACCATATCTTTTTCATAAAAAACAACTTTATAAATATTATGTTTAGAATTAGGTAATTGAGAAAAATGAAGTAACTCCTCTGGTAAAATTTCTTTAGTGGGCAAAAAGCTTAGCATTTCTTGCACACCATTGCTTACATTCCCATATCCAGTTATACCAATAATAAAAGGTGATAAAGAATCTGGTAATCCTTTAGTTAATATATCTGTACCTATTTGCGAAAGTGCTTCTTTAGCTTTTTCTACAGATGAATATTCATATGCACGTTTAATTTTTTCAAATGGATTATTGATACCACTTTTGCTTAGTCTTTTACCTATCATCCATAGAGTATCTATTAATCCTGCATTACCAGCAAATTTCCCAAAAAATATTAATCTTTTACCGAAATCATCTATTATTCTTTCATGATCTAATAATGTTGCTTTCTGTTTTATTAATTCTCGTAACATTGGCATATTATGTTTTTGCCCTTTAACAGTATGAGAAAAAAATAAATATATCTTATTTGGATAAATCTCCTCTTCTGGTATCTCTTTAATACCAATTATAATATCTGCTTTTTCTAAAGAATTTACAATCTTGGCACCAACTTTTTCATATTCTTCATCTGAATAAATTCTTTTATTAGAACTTTGTACTAATACTGTATAGCCCTTTTTTATAAATTGTCCCACATGTTCTGGGATTAATACTACGCGTTTCTCACTTGGATATTTATTCTCGTCTCTTATACCTAATATCATATTCTTATTATTTAATTACAAATATATAAAAAATATTATTAATCAAAATATGTCTTTAAAGCTAATACTATATTTTTTTGATATTTTATTATAAAATTGGGAAGATTAAGAGGTAAAAGGTTAAAAACTAACCTTTTTCTCCCCCTCGTCTTCTTATCACCTATCACCTATCACTCATCACTTATCACCTCTTCTCCCCCTCACCTAGTCTCCCCATCATTTATCACTTATCACCCATCACCTATTCTCCCAGTCACCCCATCACCTATTCTCCCAGTCACCCCGTCTCCTCGTCTCCCAGTCTCCCAGTCACATCGACTCGTCATTAAATATTTATAGCCAGCGTACTAAGTAGAAATCTTGTTTATGAGCTAATAAAGGATGTTGCGGTCTCAATCTAATAGAGAAATTATAAACACCACTTTGCTCCATAGGTATAGTACATTCATAAATAGATTTAGAACCTTGGCAGCTAACAAAATCAAAAGCTTTAGTAAACTCTATATCTACTATACGGCCTTCTTCTTTTTTACCAAAAATTAATTCTATTATTACATCATCTGGTTTTAATCCTTTGAGATCTATTATAAGTTTTACATAAAATTTATCACCAAGAGGCAGATGACGTTCAGAGCTATCTAACATTTCGATATTTTCTAGTTTTATTTCATCCCAATTACGATAAATCTTTCTTTTCCAAGATATAAATCTGAAAAGATTCTGGTAATCATTGTCAGAAAGAGTTTTATAATAATTAAATAAATTATTATAGAATTTATTATCATATTCTAGAAGCATACGTTTAGTGATGAAATGAGGCGCAATGTGGAAATAAGCATTTTTAATCATTTCTATCCATTTTTGAGGTACACCTTCACTATCTCTTTCATAAAAAGTTGGTACTATTTCATCTTCTAAAATACTATATATCATTTCGGCATCTAATTGATCTTGAAGATCAGGATCATCATAAGTATTTTCTTGTCTGAGAGCCCAACCACCACCAGGTACATAGCCTTCTGCCCACCAACCATCAAGCACACTAAAGTTCAAAGTGCCATTCATAACTGCTTTCATTCCAGAGGTACCACTAGCTTCCAAAGGTCTAGTAGGCGTATTGAGCCATACATCTACACCTTTTAAAAGTAATTTAGCAAATTCTGTATCATAATTTTCGACAAAAATTATCTTACCAATAAACTCTGGCATTCTAGAAACCTCAATAATTCTTTTTATTAGATCTTCGCCAGCTTTGTCTGATGGATGAGCTTTACCACTAAAAATGAAACGTACAGGATATTGAGGATTATTTACTATACTTGCTAAACGTTTCAAATCAATAAATAACAAATGAGCACGTTTATAAGTAGCAAATCTACGAGCAAAACCTATGGTTAAAATTTCTGGTGTATTATTTAATTCTTCTAAAGTATGAATTATTTGACCAGGTAATTCTTGTCTCTGAGGCATTTGCTTAGCTAAACGTTCAACAAGTTTATCATAAAGTTCATGTTTCTGATCTGTTTTGATTTTCCAAATAGTTGAAGGTTTTAGTTTATCAATAAATTTCCAATAGTCGTGATTTTCGTGCATATGCTCGAAAAATTCATTACCAGCGACACTAAGAAATGCTTTTTGCCAATCTCCGCACATCCATGTTTTAGGATGCACAGCATTAGTTACATAATCGATAAAAAGTTCACTATTAAAAAATCCTCTATAAAGATCTTTGAACATGTCACGAGTAACATTTTGATGAATTTTACTAACAGCATTTACAAATACAGAAGTTTTAATAGCTAGATGTGTTACAGAAAACTCTTCATCAGTACGTTTTACTCTACCGAGATCCATAAATTCATCCCAACTAATATCTAGTGTTTCTGGTATATGAGCAAAATATGCACGCATTAGATTTTCAGAAAATTTATCATGACCTGCAGGTACAGGTGTATGTGTTGTAAAAATAGATGATTTACGAACTAATTCTAAAGCATGCTGAAAAGGTAAATGTTGCTCTTTAATATAATATCTCAATCTCGCAATATTAGCAAATGCTGCGTGACCTTCATTTAAATGAAAAATATTAGGACTAATGCCCATAGCACGCATAGCATATATAGAGCCGAACCCTAATAAATATTCTTGTTTTAGTCTCATTTCCCAATTTGCATCATATAGTCTAGCTGTTATTTCTTTATCATCATCTTCATTTTCTTCTATATCAGTATCTAATAAATACAAATGTATTCTACCTACATTTAATTGCCATAATTTAGCAAAAACATTTCTACCAGGAAATGGTAATTGTATTTTCATCCATTCATCATTACTATCTCTCACTGCTATTATAGGTAAATTAGTAAATTTTTGTGGTGTATATTGAGCTATTTGCTCACCTAAACGAGATAACATTTGTTTGAAATAACCATATCTAAAAAGTAATCCAAAGGCAACAATAGGGAAATTACTATCACTAGCTTCTTTTAGATAATCACCAGCTAATATTCCTAACCCACCACTATAAATTTTTAGAGAAGAATGTATTCCATATTCCATACATAGATAGGCAACTAATTTATCATCTTTTTTGTATGGAGATAAACTCATATAGTCTTTGAATCTTTTATAGATTGCATTTAATTTCTCAATAAAAGATTTATCTTGTGATAAATTAATAATCTCATCATAAGACATCATTTCGAGCATTGCTATTGGATTATAATCAGATTTTACCCAATAGACTGGATTTATGTTTTTCATAAATTCAGTAGCTTCATCATCCCAAGTCCACCATAGGTTTTGCGTTAATTCTACAAGTGGTAATAATGATTGTGGATACTCTGGTTTTACAAAAACTTTTCTCCATTCTGCTACATCTATCTCCTTTGGGCTAGTAACGACATAATCTTTTACAGTTTTGAAATAATATTGAACAATTCTTTTTTCAGATTCTTTAAGAGCTATATCATATAAATCAAAATAATAATTAATAAAATTATCCCAATGAGCCAATTTAGCTATTTGCCAGCATTTATTTCTTAATGAAATCCTTTGCTCATCATTTAGCTGTAAGTGTTCTCTGATGTAATTGGTAATGTTATCTATTACCTCATCATCATTATAATCATTTCTGTCAACGATTCTAATATATTCAGCGGTGTCATAATTAAGTGATTTCACCCAATTGCCATAACCAGCTAAAGTTGTCGTAAGAGTAGGAATACCAAATGCTGTACTCTCCATAGGAGTGTAGCCCCACGGTTCATAATATGATGGGAAAATTGTTAGGTCAAACCCCATGAGAAATTCATAATATGAAATATTTAAAAGACCATCATTACCATCTAAATAGCTAGGAATAAATAATACTTTTACTGGATTATCATCCTGATTGAGTAAACCTTCATTTCTAAAAGCATTAATTATAGGATCTGTATCTTCATCATTTAAATAATGTGAAGTTAAATATTTATGCTCTGAGGTAGTATCATTATTATAAGCATCTAAAACATCATGTATAGGTCCTTGAATTCCTGATGGTATTGCTATACAAGCAAATATATTTCGATTAGGATTTTGATTTTTTAATTTATTTAATGATTTAATGAATAAATCTATTCCTTTATTACGCATTTCATACCTACCAGACATCATAACTAATAAAGGATTCTCTGCCTGTGCACCTGCTGTGGCTTTGAAAAGTCTAATAATTTTTTCACGAGAGGCAGCTTTTATTTCGTCATATTCTTCATCTTTAGGTATAACATCTATATCGAAACTATTTGGGGTAATAACACTTGGTTCTTTACCCAAAAAATACTTACATTCATTAGCAGTGATAGGAGATACAGTAGAGAATGCATCAGCATTATTAGCTGCACATTTCTCCATTGAATATTTAGAAATAACGTTAAATTGCTTGCTCATTTGCTGCGGATCATAATTAGCTAATTCATTGTATAATGGCAATCCATTACCAGCAATAGTACGTCCTAAAGTGGTAGCATGAGTAGTAAAAGCAGTACCTACCTGTGGAACTTTATCTTCTAAATATAAAATACCAGCTCCAGTAAGCCATTCATGAAAATTAGCTACTATTTTATCCTGAGCAGTTACATGATGTTCATAGAAATGATGTATTACCTTACCAGCTTCATAACCAAATAATGCTGGCTCTATATAATCCCAACCTCCATATAAAGAATCCAATTTATATTTTATCCATAAATCTGTGAAGATTTTGTCGCGTTGATCAAATAAATGTCTAAAATCTACTAAAATAGTTATAGGATTACCTTTGGTTTGCCATCTTCCAATTCTGATTTTTAGACCATCCTCTCTAGCTTTTTTTACCCATTTATGATATAATCCATCATCCTGTATAAATAACCTTTCATTTGCAGCATCTTTTACAATATCAGGACCTACCAGAATGTATTGCGAGCCTAGCATAGCTTCTAATTTATATGCTTTGGTAGATAATACAGTATATATACCACCAACTTTATTACACACTTCCCAGCTAACCTCAAACAAAAAATTGGGCACAAGTTTTTTATTTTCCATTTTTTACCTTTATTTTATTCTTTACAAATTTAATATTAAATCGATAAAATGCTTATTTTTAAAAAATAATAAATACAAATATTTACTATTTTTATATTTAATATTATATAATTAATTGATTTATTTAAGTATTTTGTCTTAAAAAATTATTAATAATTTTTCTAGCTCTATGCAGTTTGCCTTTTACAGTTCCTATAGGCAGCTTAAGCTCTTCTGCAATTTCATCATATTTTTTTTCTTCAAAATAAAATTTTTCTATTAGAATGCGATAGTGAGGTTTTAGCAGTGAAATATAATTCCTTATTACCTCTTTTTCTTCTCTATTTATTACTATATTGTCTGGTTCTTTTTTGTTATCTTCTGCTAAATCATCGATGAAATTTCTAGATTTATCAGACAATACATCTGATTTACAATTATGCAATACATTTTTTTTAGCATTACGTATATAATCGATAGTATTATTTTTGGCTATAGTATATATCCAAGTACTAAAAGCATAATCGAATGAATAAGAAGAAATGCTCACAAATGCTTTATAAAAAGTTTCCATTAGTATATCCTCAGCTTCTACCTTATCTCCTATCATTTTGACAATAAAAAAATACAAACCATCTTTATAAAAATTCATCAAAGTAGTAAAAGCTACGCTATCACCTTGCTGTGCATTAGTTACTAAATTATCAATGTATTTTTTATCTTTTTTCATAAATAATTAACAAAATTTACTTCCATTTATTTTCTTTTTTAAAAATACTAAATATGTAAAAAACAAATAATATTCCTGAATTTAAAAAATCTAATATCGGAGATAAAATTATTAGATTTTTTTCTTTTAAATTATGATTAATTTTATATAATATCAATATTTGTATTATAGCTTTAAATATGAAAATACTTAATGGGAATAAATATGATTTTAATAAAACTATTTGTAAAATTATCAAAATTGGGAATAATATTTCCAGCAAATGCATAAGACCTAAATATATAGTAGCACCTAATTTGTAATGCGAAGAACTTTTGAAATGACGTTGTTTTTGTATGAAATATTTTTTTAATGTTTGTGGATTTCTAGATACAGTATGAGCTTGTGGGTCTATGCAAATAGCAGTATTCTTTTTGTTAGCTGCTTCTTTAATAAATAAATCATCATCACCAGACATTAAATGCATATGGTTTACAAAACCTTTAACCTTAAAAAATAATTCTTTTTTATAAGAAAGATTTCTTCCTACACCCATGTAGGGGAATCCCCACAATGCTGCCGAGAAATACATAACTGAATGTATAAATGTATCCCAACGAATTAAAATATTCAAAAAACCTTTTCTTTGTTCATATTTACCATAACCAAGAACTAATTCTGTCTGTGGAGCATATGATTCCATCATCTTCATTAACCATAAATCTGAAGTAGGTTTACAAT
>ERZ795060.2588-NODE-2588-length-18082-cov-4.628391_pt1 | contig 18082 bp, 14 predicted proteins | sample MGYA00375144_ERZ795060 | MGnify/ENA primary metagenome ERZ795060 (study PRJEB30189, sample SAMN05720157) | activated sludge metagenome | isolation source: anaerobic digester from wastewater treatment plant | place: Japan | collected 2015-05-15 ...
GGTGGCCTAATGGGTATGGAGCGCAAAAGCTTTATAAGCTTTCTGTTGAATTTGAATCCTGCGGGGAAATTCAAAGTTTAGATCAAAATATTGGTTTCAGAGAAATAAAGGTAATAAGAGAAAAAGATTCTGCTGGAGAAAGTTTTTATTTTCAGGTAAATGGAATAGCAATTTTTGCTAAAGGAAATAACTGGATACCGGGAGACAGCTTTGATTGTAGATTTACAAACGAAAAACTCGAATGGTTACTCAAATCTGCAAAAAACGCTCATAATAATATGATAAGAGTCTGGGGAGGAGGAATTTATGAAAGAGATAGATTTTATGAACTTTGCGATGAGCTCGGCTTACTTGTCTGGCAAGACTTTATGTTTGCATGTAATCTTTATCCTGTAGATAAAGACTTTCTTAAAAGTGTAGAAACTGAAATTACCCAGAATCTGAGAAGACTACAACATCACGCCTGTATTGCTATATGGTGTGGAAATAATGAGTGCGAAGAGGCCATTCGATGGAAAACTAATTCTCCTGAAAAATCTCATTTACAATTTACCGCATTAGCCGAATATGATCAGTTATATGTAACAACAATACATCCCATTGTAGAAAAGGAAGATCCTGACAGGCTTTACTGGCCGTCCTCGCCGTCGAATGGTTTACGAATATATGGAAATCCTCAAGACCAATCCAGAGGTGATGCTCATTTCTGGCAGGTCTGGCATGGAGGAAAACCTTATACAGATTATATAAATAATAAACCAAGATTTAGCTCAGAATTTGGTTTTCAGTCATTTGCAGCATCAGAGCTACTGGATAAATATACATTGCCTCAAGATAGAAATATAACTTCATTTGTAGGGGAACATTTTCAGAGATGCAATAAAGGAAATCAAAAAATTATTCACCACATATCGGAACATTTCAGAATGCCATGCGGATGGGAAAATACCATTTATATGTCTCAAGTCCTACAAACATTATGTATCAAAACCGCCTGTGAACACTGGAGAAGAATGAAACCTCACACAATGGGAACTCTAATATGGCAAATTAACGATATCTGGCCTGCAGCTTCGTGGTCTTCCATTGACTATGAAGGACGCTGGAAAATCCTTCATTATGCGGAAAAGAAATTTTTTGCCCCATTACTTGTATCATGTGTTCAAACAGAAAGAGGACTTGAAATATGGGGCACAAGCGATCTAACAAAAAGTCTAAAAGGCGAATTAAAATTAGCCTTAGAAAAGTTTGATGGTAGCAGACTAAAATCAGAAAAAGTCAAAGTAAATTTAAGAGCGCTGGAAAGTAAGATAATTAAAATCTTTGACACTACTGATATTCTAAAAGATGATAATCTAAAAAGGAGTATAATTCTACGTTTTTCACTTGAATGCGATTCGTTTAAAACAGAAAATTCTCATATATTCGATGAATGGAAATATCTGGAATTGGAAAAACCAAACATAAAATGGCAGATAACTGAGAATAGAGGAAAAATTACTCTAAAAATAAAAAGTTCTACATTTACCCCTTATGTATGGATAAGACATGGTGATGTAGAAGGAATTTTTGATGACAATGGAATGCATCTTTTTGCTGGCGAAGAATTGCACCTAAATTTTTACTCAAAATCTGAAAAAACAAGCTTAGACTATTTACAAAAAAATATAAAAATTCACAACCTTTATGATGCTGGTTTCTAAGAAGATAAGAAGAAATGAATTCAATTCTTGACCAAATAAATTCTGTCGATGATTTAAAACAACTACCTGTAGAAAAACTTCCTATTCTTGCAGAAGAAGTTAGAAAATTTATAATTGAAGTTGTTTCAGAAAATGGCGGACATCTCGCACCAAATCTCGGAGCAGTTGACTTTACTATTGCTTTACATAGAGTATTTGATTCTCCTACAGACAAAATCATATGGGACGTTGGCCACCAGTCATATACACATAAGATACTAACAGGAAGAAAAGAATTTTTCAAAACACTAAGAAAGTATAAGGGATGTTCAGGCTTTCCTTCACCGACAGAGTCCGCTCATGATCCATTTATTGCTGGACATGCAGGAACAGCGATTTCTGTTGCTCTTGGTTTTGCTAAAGCAAGAGACTTAAATAGAACTGACGAAAATATCATTGCCGTTATAGGAGATGGCTCTTTAACCTGCGGAACAACTCTCGAAGGATTAAATAACGTAAGTTCAATAACCAAAAAACTTATCATCATTTTGAATGACAATAAAATGTCTATCTCTAAAAATGTCGGAGCAATTTCAAAATCTCTTAATAGATTAATTTCGACACATGGTTATAATAAACTAAAATCTTTTTCGAAAGACATTTTACTGAAATTTCCTGGAATTGGCAAACAGATTATAAAAGCAATTGGTAGAATAGAAGAAGCCATAAAAAGCATAATCGTTCCAGGTGTATTTTTTGAAGAGCTCGGCATAAGATATATAGGCCCTGTTAATGGTCATGACATTCCAGAAATGATAAGAACATTCAATGCGGTAAAAGAATTTGAAACTCCCGTAATCATTCACTTAATAACAGAAAAAGGCAAAGGATATCGCCATGCTGAAAAAATGCCCGAAAAATTTCACGGTTTAAGCCCTTTTGATTTAGAATCAGGAAAAATTAACGGAAAGTTTTCCATTTCGTTTTCATCTGTATGTGGGAATGAGCTCTGCAAGTTAGCAGAAAAACAGAAAGAAGTTATAGCAATTACTGCGGCAATGAAAACAGGCACAGGTCTTACAGAATTTGCAGAAAAATATCCGGATAGATTCTTTGACGTAGGTATAGCGGAAGAACATGCCGTGGTTTTTGCAGCTTCACTTGCAAAAACTGGTTACAGGCCTTTTGTCGCGATTTACGCAACGTTTCTTCAAAGGGCTCTCGATTATATATACCATGACGTATGTCTACAGAACTTACCCGTTATATTTTGTGTTGACAGGGCGGGCGTTGTAGAAGATGGTCCCACTCACCACGGAATTTATGATATATCATTTTTAAGAGCTCTTCCTAATATTTCAATACTATCTCCAAAGGATGATTGCGAATTTCGCAAAATGATCATAGCTGCATATACGCAAAAAAATCCTTGCGTAATTAGATATCCACGTGGAGATGCATCGGATTTTGGAGAAACTCCTGAAATATCATGGGGAAAAGCTCAAATCTTAAAAGATGGTGCTGATATCTCAATATGGGCTTCCGGAAGGGAATCTTTAACAGCCTTAAAAGTATCAGAAATTCTCTCTGAAAAAGGAATAAAGGCAAAAGTCGTTAATGCAAGATTTTTAAAACCCTTTGACAAAGAATTGCTATTGTCAGATTCTCAATTCAAACTAATAGTGACAATAGAAGATAATTCATCGAGTGGCGGATTGACCTCCATTAGCAGAGAAATTCTTTCTGAAAATACTAAAAAAGCTAAGATTATAAATTTTTACTGGCCTGATAAAATAATAGAACACGGAAATATAGAAGAATTAAAATCAGAATATAAACTTTCTGCTGAAAAAATAGCAGAAAATATTGAAAAAAATCTATAATCCCCACTTCTTCATTAACTTAAATTTTGCAGTTCAATCAGCCAAAAACTTATCGCCCACGGCAGATATGCCTGCAAAGGAAGTTCCTGGAGTAGTTACCACACCAACGACTTTCCATGCTTCGTGAAATATGCAGGCCATCCCTTTCAGGACAATTTTTAGCTATTTTGTTTCTGTAACTTTCCTATAAAAATTAAGAAAAAAAATTTTTTTCTTGACTTTTTATTTAACGTTGGTATAATATAGATAATTAATTAAATAATTACGTAACTTTCCTAAAATAAAAAGTAAATAAAATGAAAAATACTATTTATGATGTGGCTAAGATGGCTGGTGTATCTGTTGCAACAGTATCACGTGTATTAAATAGAAAGGGACAATACAGCAAAGATATTGAAGACAAAGTTCTAAAAATTATAAAGAAAATCAATTATAGGCCACGAAAATCTAACTCAGTAAACTTTAGTGGGCATAAAAAAGTAGGTGGAGTTATTGGTCTTCTTTTTTGTTTTAGTGATGATCCTGAAGAAATTCACATATCGGAGCAAGAAATAAAAGTAAAGAAGGATCATTTTATTTTGCCGGAGCTTGTTTTTAATGATAGTAAACGTTTTGAATCTTCTTTTTACAGAGAAATCAGCAATGGAGTTATTGAGGAAGGTAGAACGCATGGCTTCACAACAATAATTCATTGTATAAATAAAGAAAAATTAAATGATCCTCTACTTATGAAAACGATAGAGAACGACAAAGTAGATGGAATCCTTCTTGCCGGAGAACATCCATCATTGGGAATTTCCGATTTTGTGAAGTCCAGCCCATTCCCTTTAGTGTTAATAGATATAATAGCAGGGGAAGGCGCTCTTGAGGTAACCACTGATAATTTCGATGGAATACGGCAGGCTTTTGAATATCTATTTTCCCTCGGGCATAGACAAATAGGATTTATAATAGGAAACGACATTCCAGAATATCGTGAAAGGTACAATGCATACGCCCAAATGATGATTGAGAACGGGCTTTTGATAAATCAATCATGGATTTACAAAGGAGTAAACCATGTTACAGAAGTTAGCAATTGGGCTATTGAGGTTCTGAAAAGGAAAGAACGCCCCACAGCTTTTATATGTTCAAATGATTTTGCGGCAATAGGAGTATTACGTGCTGCTTTAACATCTGGAATAAAAGTTCCAAAAGAATTAAGCATTATAGGTTTTGATGATATAGAAACTATCAAGTATGTAACCCCGCCATTGACAAGTGTTAGGGTTCCAAAATTTGAGATAGGAAGAATTTCTGTAAGAGAACTACTCAATATTATCAATTTTAAGGGATTTTCTGGAGAATTCCCTCAGTGTCGTATGAGATTAAGTCCATCACTTATTATCAGAGATTCCACATCAACGCCATCATAAAGAAAATTTAGATAAATAAAAATAATGTATAATAACTAAAAAATTATGGGAGGATGATATGAGAAGAAAACTAAAAGTAATTGTCGGACTATGGATTATTGGATTATTTCTACAAAGTAATGTGATATTTGGTTTTGATATAAAATTTACGAATTCTGGTATTTCAATAAATGTTAATGCTATGGGGAATTTTGAATTATCATATCCAAAACTAATACTCAAGGATAAACAGGAACTAAAACCAATAGAAGTTAAAATATCAGGTAATGATGCAATATTAAAATACAATTCCGATATTGGGCTTAGATTAGAAAAAAAATCTAACGATATTATAATGAATTTTGAAAACTCATCAAATATTGAGAAGTACAGGATGGACATGCTAATTCCATTTAACTTTAGAGATGGAGGTCGTTGGAAAGCCGGAAATCAAGAAGGTATTTTTCCAAATAAAAAGCCAGAAAAACCACAATTTTATCAAGGTAATTCAAATACATTAGAAATTACATCAGATACTGGTAAAACGATTTCAATAAAAATTCCTGAATGGTCTTATCAACAACTTCAAGACAACCGTGAATGGGGATGGAATATTTATCACTATTGTTTCTTCGCTCCTTTTAACAAAGATAATCCCAAAGGAGTAATAACCATAAAAGAAGGTTCTTTTACATCAGGCAATGATACAAAAAATACTAATCAGTCAAAGATTAAGGTAGATAAATTCGGTCAACCCGCCTTAAAAAATTTTCCAGGAAAAATTAATTCAGAGGAAGAATTAAAAAAAGATGCAGAAATAGAATCTTCATACTTTAATTCTTTATCTTTGAATGGTCTAAACTTAGATAAATTTGGGGGGCTGGAGAAAAGTGGAGAAAAATTTGCCCTACAAAAAACCGGATTCTTTCACGTAGAAAAAAAGGGAGAAAAATGGATTCTTGTGGATCCAGAAGGTAATGCATTTTTTCATTTAGGTATATGTTCGTTTAACGCAGGTAATGAAGATAGCACATATATAGAAGGACGAGAGGATATTTATGAATGGATTCCCTCCGTAGACGATCCATTTTTTGCATCCGCCAGATTAGAAGATGGCTGGTGGAAACCAAGAGCTATATCTTTTTATAAAGCAAATGTCGCAAGAAAATATGGGGCACCCTTTAATCACAAAGACCACACAAAAAGATTAGTTGATAGAGTTCGTAAAATCGGATTTAATTCCGTAGGAGCATTTTCACAACATTCTGATATTTTTGAAAACGAAAATTTTCCCTATGTATCTCATTTGCCACTTAATTTACCAGAAATACCTGGCTTAAGAGGCGTATTTGATCCATTTGACGAAATGAATAAAAAGAAAATTGATGAGAATTTTTCGAAATATATTGCGCCAAAAGCAGACAACCCTCTCATTATAGGTTATTTCCTTGCAAATGAACAAGGATGGGAAGATTTACCACGAGCAATTCCTGCTTTAGGAGCAAAATACCATTCTAAACAACACCTTGTAAAAATGTTAAAAGATAAATATAAAGACATTAAGACGCTCAATGAGGCATGGCAAGTAAATTTTGATTCTTTTGATGCTTTGTATGATAAAGGTTTGCCTATTTCAACAAAAGCAGCCTTTCAAGACATGCAAAAATTTAATGAAATATTCCTCGAAGAATACTATAAAGTCATTACAGATACTTTCCGTAAATATGATAAAAATCATATGTTACTTGGTAATCGCTGGCAACCCGGAACATCCAATAATGAAACTTTGTGCCGAATTGCCGGTAAATACATGGATATTATAAGCATAAATTATTATACAATGGGTATAGACGAGGGTTTTATAAAAAGAATATACGAGTGGACTGGAGAAAAGCCCCAATTCTGGAGCGAGTTTTACTATACATCAGAGGAAGAAAGCCCCGTTTCAGGCAGTGGAAATGATATGAAAACACAGAAAGAACGCGGACTCGCATATAGAAATTATGTGGAAGGCGCTGCTGCCCTTGGATTTGTGGTTGGAATAGAATGGTTTACAATGATAGATCAGGCCACAACAGGGCGTTTTTTTGAAAAATATAATGGAGAGAGAAATAATACCGGACTCTTCAGTGTAACGGATCGCCCATATAAAGACATGATTGCTGAAATGATTAAAACTCATAGTAATATATATAATGTGTGGCTTCTCAATAAAAAACCATATACCATTGAAGATCCAAGATTTTACACAAGTGCAAAAGCTCAAAAACGCAAAGTTCAAGCTGGACACGCAACGGGCGAAATGAAGATAGATGGAAATCTTGATAACTGGCCTACCCGCCCTCCTGAACGAATCAGTAAAGATAGAATAGTGCTCGGAAAAGAACTCGATAATTTTGATGCTACATTCAAAGTCGCATGGGATGAGGATAACCTTTACATTATTGTCAATGTAACAGATTCTACTCCTATGAAAAACGATTTGAATGGCGAACATTTATGGAGTGCTGATGCTATAGAAATTTTTATTGGATACGAAAAGCCTGAAACAAAAGGCCCCCTCCTATTCTCAGATCGACAAATACTTATAGGTGCTGGCAAGAATGATCAATTTCATGTGGTAAACTTAAATCCTCAACCAAAAATTACTTCGACAGTTGTTCCATCCGTAGATGGAAAAGGATATACGATTGAAGCGGCAATTCCATGGGATGTAATAGGAATAAAAGCAAAAGAAGGACAGGAATATCTCTTTGATATTGGTGTTGATAATAGTAATGATGGGAAAGGACGCTCATGTCAAATTATGTGGAGTGGGATTGCACGCAATTCAAGTGATCGTAGTGCGTGGGGAACCTTGAAACTTGTAAGATAATTACTATAGAATAAAGAAAAGGAGGCTGTTATATGAAAATTAAAAGGAAGTTCTTATTCGTAAGCAAAACAGCTCTCTTTGCAAAAATTATAAATTTCACACTAATCGAGTTACTTGTAGTTATTGCAATTATTGCTCTTCTTGCAGCAATTCTTTTACCCGCACTGAATACAGCAAAAAAAACGGCACAAACATCATTTTGCATGAATAATCAACATCAAGTAAGCATAGCATTAATGCAGTATGCTGGGGATTTTCAAGGTTGGATTCCCGGCAATAATATTTACGGGTCCTTACCCGGAGGTGCTAGAGCATGGAGTGTTATGCTAGCCATGCCAAAATCAGGCAACAGGTATGGAACTCCAGATGCAGGCATTTATCTACCTAATCCGATGGTATTATATTGCCCCAGTCTTAATCCGCCAAAACAATTTGAGTGGGGAGGAAGTGGAACAACTACCTGGTTCACATATGGTATACTATCAAACAACAACAGCGGCTCATGGAATGGATATCCATGGACTGATTGGACAAAAGTTCTAAGTGGTCCAGGATATTGGGACAGATGGCTTAACCTCGCAAGATGCCCTAAACCATCCTCATTTGTAATGATTGGTGATACGATAGCAAATACTGCAGGACCTCAAAGCACTCAGTATCAGTTCTTCGAACCAAATGGCAACGGAGGATGGCATGTTATGATACATACCAGACACAACAACGGTTCAAATTTTGCCTTTTTTGATGGACACGGGTCCCTCGTCAAAGAAGGGGATTTAAAAGATAAAGTTGCTATCAGATATTATTGCAAACAAAATTTCATTGAGGTTGTCTTACCTCCATAAAAATTAGGAAAAATTTATTTTGAAAAGATTTCAAAAAAATAGAATTATAAGCAAAATGAAGAAAATACACCGAAAATATTATTTCACATTAATTGAATTATTAATCGTAATTGCGATAATTTCAATCCTAGCAGCATTACTTCTTCCTGCATTGCAAAATGCAAAGAGAATGGCAAAGTTTGCTCTTTGCAAGAGTAATCTCAAACAAATCGGAACATGGGCATTAATGTATGCTGGAGATTATAATAACGTACTCCCTACTGATGGTAACTATTGGGGTGGATGCGGAGCTGCAGGATACACGTGGATTTCATCTACAACGTGGCCTGAAAAATGTGATTTAAGAGATCCTACAAAAGACCAGGGAACAGTCCTTCATTGTCCACAGGCAACCGATTCAGTAAAGCCAAGAGATACCAGCTGGACATTCAAATGTTATAATTATTCTCTAAATCGTTTTCTCGGCTCTAGTAATGAACCTACATCATGGTTTTATACACCAAGAATTCCAACTATAAAAGATTTAACTTCAGAAAAATTTTGGTTTTCTGATGGAAATGCATATCTTTATAGTGGAAAATGGCGCTGGGCAACAGGTGTTGATTTAAAAGAACCAAGTATGAGACCTTGGGCATGGAACTCAATTTTCATAAGCCATCCTGGAAAAAATTCAAATTTCCTCTTTGGAGATAATCATGTTGGTTGCATGACATTAAACGAATATCTTCCAATGAAAACAAGCACACCAGATAAATGGAAAAGATTTACGGGGTGTCCAAATCTTTAGAAAAAAATCTATATTTTTTTGATTTTTATTTGAAAAAAGAAAATCCCATTCTCAATTATTCGAGTTGTTGTTGAAATTATTTTATAAACAAATTATCATAGCAAAATATAAGGAGATACTTATGAAAAAACTATTGCAAAAAAGCGCTTTCCTAACATTCATTTTCTTCGCAATTTCTCTATTCTCCGCTGATTATTCGATACGAGGTTACACAGATAAAGAAGTCGCCATATACAAACCAGGAGAAAAAATGGAATTCACGCTCCGTGTTTATGATGGCGAAACAGTTGTAACAGGAAAAACATTGAAGTGGACGAGAACCGGGGATGATGGAAAAACTGAAAAAGGAGAAGGTATAGCAACTGAGGAAGGCCTGAAAATTACAACTTCAATGGACAAGCCAGGTTTTGTAAGAATACTCGCCTATGCATTTGGAGAAGATGGGAAAAATCTACAGGGATATGTCGGTGGTTGGGGAGCAAATAAAACGGGAAACATTTTCTTTGATGGAGGAGCATGTGTCGAACCTGAAAAACTTCAACCTGTAAGTGAACCTGAAGACTTCGACGAATTTTGGAAACAGGCAATAGAAGATTTAAATAAAGTTCCGTTAAAAGCTGAATTGAAAGAGATTCAATCGAAAACTCCTGAAGTAAAAATCTATGCAGTGAAAGTTGACTGTGCTGGGCCAAAACCAGTTACAGGATATTTATCCATACCTTCTAATGCAAAACCAAAATCACTTCCTGCAATAGCAACTTTTCACGGTTATGGAGTAAATAAGCACAATCCTCCTGGAAATCCTAATAAAGCGGCAATCGTTTTTGATGTAAATGCACACGGTATGGAACTTGGCAAAGAAGATGAATACTACACGAATTTAAAAAATGAATTAAAAAATTATTGTTTCAACAATGAGGAAAACAAAAATCCAAAGACAAGTTATTTCTATGGAATGGCTTTACGTGTTATAAGAAGTCTTCAATACCTTAAAAGCTTACCTGAATGGAATGGAAAAGATTTACAGTCTAATGGAGGAAGCCAGGGGGGATTGCAGGGACTCTGGGGAGCAGGACTCGATAAAGATGTAACCGCCTCTAACATATGGTCCCCATGGTGCTGTGACCTCGGAGGTATTACACTTGGAAGACTCCGTGGCTGGAGACCAGATTATCAGAGAGCTCTGGATTACTTTGACCCCGTTTTTCACGTAAAAAGGACCAATGCAAAAATTCATCTGATTGCAAATTATGGAGATTATACCTGCCCTCCATCAAGTGTATGGATTGTTTACAATAATATTCCACATAAGAATAAATCAATGGAAGTTAAACAGGGTTGCACCCATGGCTACCAGATGAAAGCTCATATGAAGTATGTAATATCTCCAGAAGGTATCACAAATATAGGCTTAGCCAACCGTTAAATTACTTAATAAAAATTTGAATTTTTCATAAAAAATTGATTTAAAGATGCCTATGGAAGCGATGAATAAAGTCGGTGATTTTTATTTCTCTTCGCCCATCAGGATGAATAACTAGAAGTTCAAGAGCATCTTTTCCACATGAAACGACAAAATTATCTCTTGTTATCAAAAAAATACCAGGCTGAGAGTTTATGGAGGCGACAACTTTTGCTTTGATAATTTTGAACCGATAATTTTCTCCAAATATTTGAAATTCAGTGTATGCAGAGGGCCAGGGATAATATGCTCTAATTTTTCTTTCAATAAGTTCAGCAGATTCATTCCAATTTATTAAACCATCATGCTTTTGTATTTTAGGAGCATACGAAGCTTGTCCCATTTTATCCTGAGAAACGGGTTGTAATTGATTCGAGTATATCTTCAGAATTACATCCACTACATTTTCAGATGCGATTTTCGCAAGTTTCTCTTCAAGAGTTATACTATTATCAGTAGAAGAAATTTTCACTGCGAATCTCGCAAAAACAGGCCCGGTATCGAGTCCTTTTTCCATTCGCATGAATGAAACACCGGTCTCATTTTCTCCATTTAATATTGCAGCTTGAATTGGCGCTGCCCCCCGATACTTTGGAAGAAGAGAACCATGAAGATTTAGAGGCTCTTTTAAGGGGATTGACAGGATTTCCGATTTTAGAAGTTGTCCAAAAGAAGCAAGAAAAATGAAATCAGGTTTAAGTGAGCGAATGTAAGATAAAATATCAGGTGAATTAATTGATTTAATCTTTATGACTTTTATTTTATTTGACTCAGCAAAAGCAGCCACAGGAGTTGGCGTTAAATGGAGTTTTCTGCCAGCTGGCTTGTCTTCCTGTGTAATTACACCGAGAAAATCAAGCTCATTCGAATTTGCGATTTTCGCAAGAGAAGGAATACCTAATTTACCAGATCCTACAAATAAAACTTTTGGCTTTTCTAACATATTGATTGGCCTTTAACATTGAACCTTTCCGATAATTTCTGAGACATTCCTTAATGAATTATTATCAAGATAATTATTAATACCATCTATAATTTTTAAAGGCAATTCTGGATCCGCAAAAATCGCTGTTCCAACAGCAATAGCATCAGCACCTGCAAGAAGAAATTCTATAGCGTCCTCAGAAGAAGATATCCCGCCCATACCAATTATTGGGACATCAACTGCCTTTGCAACTTCATAAACCATTCTTACAGCAACAGGTTTGATAGCAGGACCACTAAATCCCCCCATTACTGATGCTATTCTGGGTTTACGACTTTTTACATCAATTGCCATCCCTATTAAAGTATTTATTAATGAAATAATATCAGTTCCTGCGTCAACAACCGCACTGGCAAAGTCAGTAATTCTCGTAACATTAGGACTCAACTTTGTTATCAATGGCAAGCTCGTAACTGAACGAACAGCTGATACGACTCGCTGTGCAAGATGAAGATCCGTTCCAAAAGCAATTCCGCCTTCTTTTATATTTGGGCAGGAAATATTTATCTCAATTGCAGAGATTCCATCAGAATTTGCATCTAAAATTTCCGCAACATTTCTGTAATCATCTATAGTCCGCCCCCAGATATTGACAATTACAGTCGCGCCTCTTTTCTTTAATGCTGGCAGATAATTAGAATCATTGATAAATTTTTCCACACCAGGATTCTGAAGTCCAATCGAATTCAACATCCCACCAAACACCTCTGCCGTCCTGGGAGTTCTGTTTCCTTCCCATGGAAAAATAGAAATCCCTTTTACCGTCACAGCACCGAGTTTTTCAGGAGGACAATATTCAAGATACTCCATTCCATAACCAAATGTCCCTGAAGCTGTTATGACTGGATTTTTTAGCTTCAATTTTCCGAGATTTACTGTCAGGTCAGCCAAGATAAACTCCCCTTTTTAATTCTGAAACGAAATTTTTAATACTGTCTAATGTATCATATCCATGGAAAAATCTCTCAACTTTACGAACAATTGCACTTCCAACCACCACTCCATCAACACCAGTCCGAGCAGCTTTCTTTACATGATCGCTTGAGGATATTCCAAAACCCACTACAACAGGGAGAGAGGTGAATTTCTTTATATGTGAGATTTTACTTGCGAAATTCGCATTAAATTCCTTTGACTCACCGGTAACTCCCTCTCTCGAAACGTAATAAACAAATGAAGTTGCGAAATTCGCAAGAATAGGAATCCTCTCTAAAGGTGTCGTAGGAGCCACTAAACTTACAATACCAAGCTTATTTTTTTTAATAACTTCAGAATATGATTTCACTTTATTAATTTTATCTTCTTCTGGTGGTAAATCGAGGCATAAGAGGGCATCAACGCCAGAAAGATATACCTTTTTACAAAATCCCTCAAAAGTAAATTTTGCCGAATAAGCAATCGGATTAAGATAAGTAAAAATTACTATAGGTAAATCTGGATAACTTTGTCTTATTTTTGAAGCTAATTCAATTACAGTAAGAGGCGTTGCTCCAGACGATAAAGCCCGTTCTGCAGCAAGCTGATTTGCTTCCCCATCTGCAATAGGGTCCGAAAATGGAATTCCAAGCTCAAGAATATCTGCTCCGCCATTTATAACGGCATCTGCTACAGTGAAAGAAGAATCAGGATCAGGATCTCCACCCGTTATATATGCCACCAATGCACAACGTTTTTCTCTTTTACATTTATTAAAAGTTTGAATTATTCTTGTATTCATAATGTGGCAAAAAATATACCAAATATAAGATTATTCAATAGCAAACTTTCAAATGATAACTGAGATTTTACTGTTTACCCCCCATCTCCTCGCTACTTCAATTTCAAACTTCTTGGCTGCCAAAATCATATTAGCTTCTTTCATCATTAATTGTTAAACTTCGAAGCAGGTGGTACATGTTTACAATTCTCTAATGCTTTCACTTGCCGTAAAACTCGCAGTATGCACAATAGAACCATTCCTGTGGATTCGTAGCCACACCGGCACATATCATGTTCAGGTCTATGTAGAGAAAGCATCTTATAGGATCTTCTCCGTACTGTATCCTTGTCGAATAAGCTCCGCTCGTCCCACGTTGCGTATTCTGCCATTGAACAATCTGTTAACAGAGCTAACCTGCATATTTCATGAAAAATCATTAAAATTATATATAAGTATTTATAAAACAAAGAATTATTCTATAGGAAGAGGAAGATTTCATTGTCATAATTTGTAACTCGGACAAAAACAGATAAAAAATGATTTTTCATCCGCAAGGGACGAAGCCATTGCGGCACATCTGCTTCGTCAGCTGCGACTTGCAGTATTTAATACAGCGGCGTCTTGTTTCCTAACATCTATGCCGCACTGGCTTCGTGAAATATACAGGCTAATACAAATAGTAGTCGGATATATCATAGGTAAATATTCAAAGTTTTGGCGATAGCTACCGAAAAAATAATTGAAATAATTTAGAATATAGACTTCCCGAAAAAAATGCAGGAACAGCTCGAAAATATGAAACGGCGCCTTGCATAATAAAAAAAATATTTTTTGCGAAATATTTTACTATCGTTTCATCAAATAAATTTATCAATTATTTTTTCAAAACAGCATAGCTCATCTTTAGTTCCGCATATATTCTGAACAAACGGCACACCGGAATCGCCGCTCATAACTATATCGTGCTTAAACGGGATGCGCCCAAGAAAAGGAATATCCATTTCTATTGCGAGTTTTTCTCCACCTCCGCTTCCAAAAAGAGGAATTTCTTTTCCACATTGCGGGCATATGCAACCACTCATATTTTCAATCAGCCCCACAACTGGCAACGCGAGTTCGTTACAAAATTCGATGCTTCTACGAACATCATCAGTGGCAACTGATTGCGGGGTAGTTACAACAACGGCAAAACTGTTTTCGCCAAGCAGTTGAATGACCGAAAGCGATTCGTCTCCTGTGCCGGGATGGCAATCAACAACAAGAAAATCGAGTTCGCCCCAATTAGTTTGTTCAAGCAACTGCCTTATTGCACTATACTTCATTGGACCACGCCAGATGATTGCATCCCTTTCGGATTCAAGGAGAAAACCAAGCGATAAAACTTTGAGCCTCGAGTTAACCTGCGGAGGAATAATTTCGCCGCTTGATTGATTCATTCTTATTTTCACTTTTTTCATTCCAAGAATTCCTGGTATGCTCGGACCGTGCAAATCAACGTCAAAAAGTCCTGTTATTTTACCTTTCAGGGATAGCGCAACTGCGAAATTCGCAGATATCGTGCTTTTCCCGACACCGCCCTTACCGGATAGGACTATTATTTTCTTTTTAATTTTGCATAATTTAGATGCAAGCTTCTGACGTTTTTCACATTCCAAGTCTGATTCATTTTTTTGTTTTTCTTCTGCTGAACAGTTTTTTTGTTCGCATGATTCACAGGATTTATTTTGATCTTGCATATCTATGTGTCCTATTTTTTTTTGATAATTTAGTGCAATTTGCGCTTCAAAAAGGTGATTTTCAGGGAAATTTGATATTTAATATTTGCTATTTACAAAAAGTGTCAATGATCGCAAAGATTGTCACCTTGTTGAAGTTTGCCGTCAAGAAAATCAAGAACCAATTGTTTTGGCGATTCAATGCTTGCACCAACCAAAACCTTTATATTGTTTTGCATAAAAAGCGATTGCGCTCTTTGTCCCATTCCTCCGGCAATAATAATATTGACCTTTTTTTCTGCGAGCCAGCGAGGTAAAACTCCCGGTTCGTGCGGAGGCGGGATTTCCTTCGATGTTGAGATGATTTTTTTCTCTTTTTCATCAACTAGAACAAAGGTGAACTCTTCACAATGTCCGAAATGCGGACAAAGTTTTCCATTAGCGGTTGGAATTGCAATTTTCATTTTACTCCTTTCATATTTTAATTTGAGAGATAAAATTGAATATCATTCCATATTTTTTTTATTTCGCGAGAGACAAGACTGTCAGCGTATTCAACGATAGTTTTTCCATTTATTTGCGCGGCTGTTGCGTTTTTATCATAACTAATTCTACAAAAATATGTAACAAGTTTAGTTGAGTTTACAAAATTAATTATTTCCTTAGCAACTCTTTCATTGATATCGTATTTATTTACACAGACAGCGCAAGGAATCTTAAAGTGTTCAGCAAGCGATAGAATCCGTTTTAAATCATGAATTCCTGAAATAGTAGGTTCGGTTACAATAAAAAGATACGACGCTCCGGTTATTGAAGCAATAACAGGACAGGCAATACCAGGAGATCCATCTGTAATAATTAATTCGGCACCATTTATTTCAGCCAATTCTCTTGCTTTTCTACGAACAACGGATACTAATTTGCCGGAATTTCCGGAGCCAGGATTCAGAGAAGCATGTATCATTCTGCCAAAACGTGTTTCAGAATCGAATATTTTCCCGCAGTAGTTTTCATTCAAAAAAATTGCGTTGGCTGGGCATTCCCTAACACAAACACCACAACCTTCGCAGGATAATTCGTCTATGATAAATGAATGCTCGTTTGAGCTCTCGCCTGACGATTTCATTTTGACGGCGTCAAAACGGCAGAATGCGAGACAGGCTCCGCAAGAAATGCACTTCTTTTTATCTATAAAAGCCTTATATCCGGAAAAGAAATCTTCAGTTTTTTTAATTATAGGATTTAATACAAGATGTAAATCAGAAGCGTCCACATCGCAATCAGCAATCACTGCGTTTTTTGCGAGAACGGCGAAAGATGCGCTAACAGTTGTTTTACCTGTTCCTCCTTTACCGCTGATAAAGACGATTTCTTTCATATTTGCAATTTTTCTATTAGATCAATCAGTTTTTGTTTATATTCAGGCAGAGCATCAATCAACGTCAGTCCATTTGAATATAGTTCCGCGATTCTGCGCTCTTCCTTGATTTCCAATAAGATCGGGATGGATTTCAATGAACAGAAATGATTGACTCTGTCATCTCCTGAATCTGACTTGTTTAAAATAACTCCAAATGGAATATTTAATTTTGTAACGACATCAACAGCTATTTTCAAATCATGCAATCCAAATGCTGTTGGTTCAGTTACAAGCATTACAAAGTCAGCATCTTTTACTGCTGATACCATTGGGCAAGAAGCGCCGGGAGGAGAATCAATAATAACATATTCAGCTCCGAACTGGCATTCAAGCGTCGCCTGAATAACCGAAGAAGCAATAGGATAACCTATGTCTATTGCGCCCATAGCAAAATTAAGATTTCCCTGACTTCCTGATGAAACTGTCCCTATTTTTTTCTTTTTTTCAGATATTGCCTGCGTTGGGCAGACTCTTGCACACCCTCCACACGAATGGCATAATTCTTCAAAAATAAGAATCTTTGAACCAAGAGAAGCTATAGCGTTAAAACGGCAGAATTGCGCACAAGTTCCGCAAGCAATACATTTTGGTTCATTAATATAAGGGATATTGACTTCTACATTTTCTATTTTCTGAAAATCCATTTTTAGAAAAAGCTTGCAATTCGGCTCTTCAACGTCACAATCAAGCAGTGTAACAGATTTTTTTGAAGATAATGCGATTGCGATTGCCAATGCTAATGTTGTTTTTCCAGTTCCTCCTTTTCCGCTTGCTATTGCAATTTTCATTCTCTGTTTCTGCTTCCAATTTTCTTAGCTTTTTCTTTATCAATCCTATCCATCCACCCATTCTTTGTGGCGTCAATTTTATCAAAGAACTCAATATATGGTTTTATATCAAGAAGAGGTGTATCGTTGAGCATGTCTGCTCCGCACACATGAAGAATATTTCCATTCCTTTTTATCAATCTGACTATGCTCATTCCTATCGGATTAGGTCTTAACGAAGCTCGTGTGGCAAATATCCCGTGTTCAACATCTTCAAGAAAAGGTTTAACTATAAGCTTGAAAGAGATTACTCTATGAAAAAAATATAAAAGATATATATGAGAAAAGCCTTCAATATCTTTAAGTCCTTCAACAAAATCAGGAAATATTTCAATTTCAGCAGAAAATTTCTCCGCATAAACAGGTTGAATTGGCGTGTTGTCTGCCTCTATGTGTGGTGAACGTATGATCCCTATCTGTTTAAAAATAAACATAATTATATCATTTTTTTGAAATATCTGAATAACGCTTCCAGATCAGCTGCAAGCTCGAAAGAAATTTATTCCAA
>ERZ795060.2589-NODE-2589-length-18072-cov-5.490703_pt1 | contig 18072 bp, 11 predicted proteins | sample MGYA00375144_ERZ795060 | MGnify/ENA primary metagenome ERZ795060 (study PRJEB30189, sample SAMN05720157) | activated sludge metagenome | isolation source: anaerobic digester from wastewater treatment plant | place: Japan | collected 2015-05-15 ...
GTGAGGGAAAGGTGAAAAGAACCCCGGGAGGGGAGTGAAAGAGAACCTGAAACCATATGCCTACAGGCAGTCAGAGTTCCTTCTATGCCATGCTGTGGCGTAGAGTGGGAATGATGGCGTGCCTATTGCAGAAGGAACCGGCGAGTCACTGTCGCTGGCCTTGGTTAAGGCCGAGAGGCCGTAGCCGCAGCGAAAGCGAGTCTGAAGAGGGCGTAGTCGGCGGCAGTGGACCCGAAACCGCGTGATCTACCCATGGCCAGGGTGAAGCGAGGGTTACACCTCGTGGAGGCCCGAACCCGTTGGTGGTGCAATACCATGGGATGAGCTGTGGGGAGGGGTGAAATGCCAATCGAACGCGGCGATAGCTGGTTCTCCCCGAAATGCATGTCAGTGCAGCCTCGGGCGCATGGTGATGGGGGTAGAGCACTGGATGGCGCTAGGGACCATACCCGGCACCCGAACCCAACCAAACTCCGAATACCATCACCGGAAACCCGGGAGTGAGGCGATGGGGGATAAGCTCCATTGCCAAGAGGGAAACAACCCAGACCGCCGGCTAAGGCCCCTAAGTGCGGGCTCAGTGAGCAAAAGGATGTGGGACGGCGAAGACGCCCGGGATGTTGGCTTGAGAGCAGCCATCGTCCAAGGAGTGCGTAATAGCACACCGGGGGAGTCGCCCTGCGCCGAAAATTCACGGGTCTTAAGTCCGCCGCCGAAGCCGCGGGACTCGTAATACGTGACAGACACACTCCGTTGAGGAGATCTGGGCCGGGTGAGGCGGGTGATGACGAGCTTGCGGCTGCCGGCCCCCTTTTTCGGGGAGGAGCGCATGACGTATTACGAGTCGGTAGGGGAGCGTTCCGTCGTAGGGTGAAGCGCGCGTGAAAACGCGCGTGGACGAAACGGAAGTGCGAATGCCGGTATGAGTAGCGTTGCAGGGGTGAGAATCCCCTCCGCCGAAAGCCTAAGGTTTCCTATGCCGCAATGTTCGTCAGCGGCGGGTTAGGCGGGCCTAAGCTGAGGCCGAAAGGCGTAGGCGATGGACAGCCGGTCACATTCCGGCCCCACCAGGGGCAAGGTGGACCACAGGGCACAATGCCAGGCGGCCCTCCCGGGAAACCGGGATATCCGCAGCCTCGCAGCGCCCTCACTGCTCTCGCCAGAGTCTGCCAGAACACGCGGGGAGTATCCCTGCCATGGGCTGGCGGATGAACCAGGCGAGGGCTATCCCGCGGGGACGTGGGACCGTCCTTCCGGGGGGCGGCTGGTAGCCCACCCGGCAGGACCTAACCGCCAAGAAAAGCCGCGGGAGGAACCCCCTGGTGCCCGTACCTCAAACCGACACTGGTAGGCGAGGAGAGAATCCTCAGGCGAGCGGGAGAACCCTCGTTAAGGAACTCGGCAAATTGGCCCCGTAACTTCGGGAGAAGGGGCGCTCCACCCTCTCAACACACCCCAGCGCGGGTTGTGGGAGGACGAGGAGCCGCAGGAAAACGGCCTGGGCGACTGTTTACAAAAAACACAGGTCTCTGCTAAGTCGCAAGAAAGACGACGTATAGGGGCCGACGCCTGCCCAGCGCCAGGACCTAAGGGGATGGGTTCGCGAAACCCATCGCGGGCTCTGAACCGAAACCCTGGTTAGCGGCGGCCGCGACAGGAAGCGGTCCGAAGGTAGCAAGATTCCTTGACAGCTAAATACTGTCCTGCTCCAATGGCGTCACGACCCAGGCGCTGTCTCAACGAGGGACCCGGCGAAATTGCGATATCGGTGAACATGCCGATGACCCGCGGTAGGATGGAGAGACCCCGTGGAGCTTTACCGCAGCTAGCTGTTGGGTGCGGCTGAATGATGAAGAGATCTAGGTGGGAGCCCGATGTCGTCTCTGCCTGCGCGTCAAGCGCGCGGGTAGGCGTGAGTGATGGGCAGAAGTGGAATACCACCCTTCGTTCGGCGCGTGTCCTCATCGCCCCTGTGCAGGGGGCGAGACCGCGGCTGGTGAGCGGTTCCGGCTGGATCGGCATCCTCCCAAAAAGTAACGGAGGAGACCAAAGGTCGCCTCAGCCTGGTTGGAAATCAGGCAGTGACTTGCAAAGGGATAAGGCGGCTTGACTGTGAGAGCGACGGCTCGAGCAGGTGCGAAAGCAGGGCTTATCGACACGATGGTACCTCGTGGGAGGGCCATCGGACAACGGGTACAAGCTCCCCGGGAATACAGGGCTCACCTCGCCCGAGAGATCCCATCGACGGCGAGACGTGGCGCCTCGTTGCCGGCTCATCCCATCCTGGGGCTGAAGCAGGTCCCAAGGGTTGGACTTCTCGTCCATGAAAGGGGTCTGTGAGCTGGGAATAGACCGTCGTGAGACAGGTCGTGTCCTATCCACCGTGGGCGTGGGAGACTTGAGAGGGTCTGCCCCCAGTACGAGAGGACCGGGGCGGGCGGACCACCGGTGTATCTGTTGTGCCGCCAGGCGCACCGCAGAGTAGCTGACGTCCGTTACGGATAAGCGCTGAAAGCATCTAAGCGCGAAGCCGGCCTCAAGACAATAGGTCTCCATTCAGGCCCCTGGTAGACCACCAGGTTGATAGACCGGAGGTGTAAGGGTCGCGAGGCCTTTAGCTAACCGGCACTAATCGGCCGAAAACATGAGACGGCAGAGCTCTCTTTGGAGTCATCGCGGGCGTGCCCTCCGATAGGAAGGCGCGCCCGCTTGTCTATGCCCGGCTTATGGCACCGACCGTGGCAGCTCGGCTGGCCCATTCGCGTATGAAGGGACAGGCACGGATGGGGATGGGCCGGCAGCCCGGCATGCGGGCGCGGAGCTCGAAGCTCCGCGCTGCTTCTGAGCAAAGGCCCTTCGGGGCTCCCTCTCCCAGCCCTCGCCAGCACCGGTTGCCAGCGCGTGCAGGCTGGCCGAGCCCGATAGGGTTTCGCTTACACGCAGCGCGGTGATCTACCGCCGCGCGTTCCTTGGCCGGTTTTCGCCTGGGCGTCACCCGCGACCGTCGCGCGGTCGCTCCCCTTCCATAGGGCTGGCGCGGAGGGCGGGGCCGGTAACGACCCCGCCTGCCCGATTAGAGCGAGAGCGCGGCGAGGGCTCCCTCCGCGATCGCTTCTGTCACCTGGCGCGGCTTGACGGCGTCGCCCGCGCTGATCACGTGGCCGATGACGCCCTGCAGCTCGCGGACCAGCTCATCGTTGGCGCGCGAGCCCAGGCAGATCACCACGGTGTCTGCCGGCCATTCGTGCGTGCCCTGCGGATCCTCGACGGTCACCGATCCGGCTTTCATCTCGGTGATCTTCGTCCTCACCCGGAACTCGACGCCGCGCTTTCGCAGGCGCTCGAGCAGCAGCTCCCGGTCGGCGCGCGGCGCATCGACGGCGATCTCGTCGAGCATCTCGACGATCACCACGGGGTGCCCGCGCTCGGCCAGGTATTCGGCCGTTTGCGCCCCGGCGCAACCGCCGCCAGCCACGACCACGCGGCCCTTCGCCGTGGCTTTTCCCTCCAACAGGTCGCGGGCAATGACGACATTCGCGAGCTGCACCCCGGGGAAGTCCGGTGTGACGGCGGAGGAGCCGGTGGCGAGGATCACCGCGTCCGGTTTCTCCTGGCGCACGACGTCGGGCGTCACCTTCGTGTTCAAACGGACATCGATGCCCAGGCGGACCATCTCATCGATGAGGTAGTTGTCCAGCTCGGCCCACCCTGGCCGGAAGGGCGCCGCGGTGGCGGCGATGAGCTGGCCTCCCACGTGATCATCCTCTTCGAACAGCACGACCGAATGCCCGCGCTCTGTCGCGACTTTCGCGGCCTCCATGCCGGCCGGGCCGCCGCCGGCGATCAGAACGCGCTTTTTCGTGGCGGGCGCCGGTTTGGAAAACTCGAGCTCGCGCGCGGTGACCGGATTGACGGTGCACCAGACGTCCCGCTGGAGGAAGAGACGCGAGATGCATCCCTGGTTGCAGGCGATGCAGGGAGTGATCTCCTTGAGCCGGCCCTCGCGCGCCTTGTTTGGCCACTCCGGGTCGGCAAGAAGCGAGCGCCCGATAGCCACAAAGTCGGCCTTGCCGTCGCGAATGAGCTGGTCGCCCAGTTCGGGAGAGCGCAGCTTTCCCACAGCGATCACCGGAATGCCGACCGCCTGCTTCACGCCTTGCGCATAGGGAATCAGTGGGCCATCGGGGATCGCCATCGGCTGAATCATCAGGCCGGTGTTATACGAGTCGTAGCCCCCTGCAGAGATGTGCAGCGCGTCGACTCCCAACTCTTCCAGGCGCCGGGCAATGGCGATGGTGTCCTCCATCTTCAGGCCGTTCGGCAGCAACTCATCCCCCGAAAGGCGCACGATGATCGGGAAGCCGGCACCGACGGCGTCGCGCGTGGCCCGCACCACCTCCTCCAGGAAGCGCATCCGCTTCTCGCGGGAGCCGCCGTAGGCATCGTCGCGCGTGTTGGTGAGCGGCGAGAGAAACTGCATCAGCAGGTAGCCGTGGGCGCCGTGGAGCTCGACGAAGTCGAAGCCGGCCTCCTTGGCCCGGCGCGCCGCCTGCCCGAAGGCGTCCACGATCGTCTGGATCTCCTCCACGCTGAGCGCGCGCGGCTCCTCGCCGACGGTGGCGCAGGTCACCGCTGAGGGGGCAACCGGCTGCGTCCCGGTCACCGCGGCGGAGGTCTGCCGTCCGGCATGAAACAGCTGGGGACCGATCAGCGCCCCCTGGGCATGTGCGAGCTGCGCTAGCTCCGCCAATCCGGGGATCAGGTCATCGGAGTGAATGCCAAGCTGATTGGCAAAGCCTTTCCCTTCGGGAGTGACGTAAGACGCCTCCAGGATCATCGTGCCCACGCCGCCGCGGGCGATCCGCTCCATGTGCGCGAGGAACCTCGGGGTGACCCGGCCTTCGCGATCCGCGTAGTTGCGCACCATCGGCGCCATGACCAACCGATTCTTCGCCTCGCGCGAGCCGATGCGGCCCGGCGAGAACAGGGCTGAGTAAGTGGCCATCTCTCCTCCTGGTGCCAGTGGGCCGCGCGGGCGGGGAACGGCCCAGTGATGGGGGCGCCGCGTGTGGGAGAGCACGGTGGTGGCCTCCCAGATCAAGACTCCCCCTTTTTTCCTTATTGCCCGTAGAGCCAGCGCCTAACCCTCGGAGGAGCGATAACACCGCGCGGGACCACGGATTCGCTGACAAAGGGGCGATTCTGAAGGGAACCGCTGGGGGGAGCCGAATACCACGGGTGCGGCTTCCGCCTCGCCAATGAGGTCCGGCATGCGGAATGCGTCTCCGCAGGAGCCAGGGTGGGGGGCCGATGGATGGAGAGGAAAGGGGATTGGCGCAAGAGGAGAGGCGGTCGGTGGATGAGTATCAGCCCGTGGCCGCTCTGCTGCCGTTGCTCGATTGGGTGCTGGAGTGGTACCTGCGGGGAGTCCGGCGCGAGCTGGTGCGCCTGCTCGCCACGCGGGGCACCCGCGCGGCACTCGACGTCGGCTGTGGCACGGGCGCACTCTCGCGGCTCCTGGCCGATGCCGGGATCACAACCGTCTGCATGGATCCCTCGTCGACGATGCTCTCCCTGGCCGGGCGGCGCGCGGGGTCGCCACCGCGGTTCCGCGTTCTCGCCGGCAGCGCCGAGCAGCTCCCCTTCGGACGTGAGTTCGACGCGGTGGTCTTCAGTTTGGTGCTCCACGAGCTCGACACGGAGCAGCGCGAGCTGGCGTGGCGGGAGGCGCACCGCGTCTTGCAGCCGGGCGGAGTGGTGGTCGTGGTGGAGTTCACCCGGCCCGGGCGCGGGGGCCTCGCTGCTCGCCTGGGCGGGACGCTCATCCGCTTCATCGAGCGGCAGGCGGGGCGAATCCACCCGCCGCACTACGCCGGCTACCGGGAGCTCATGGATGCCGGCGGCTTCGCGGCGTGGCTGCGCGTGCGCGCCGCCCACGTGCTGGAGGAGCGCCGCTACTTCTGGGGCAACATCGGGCTGTTCGCGGTCGCCGCCCGCACGGAGTGAGCCGGCACGCCTGGCGGGATTCTCAATCCGCCCGAGCCGGATGGCTAACCCGGGGCCAGCACCTGCCCCGGCAGGGTGTGGCCGACTGAGCTCTTCACGCCAGAAAGGGCATGGCGCAGCTTCTCGGAAGCTTCTCCCATCAAGGGCACCCCATGATAGGGGATCGCCACATCAAAGGAGAGGGTCTCCACGATGGAGCGCATCGTCTCGATGGCATGCCCGGCATCCTGGGTGAAGACCGGCAGCGGGATATGGATCTCGCGACCGTTGTAGTAGAAGAGGTCGGCGGCGAAGAGCACCGAGCGCTGTGGCGCGAAGAGCGCGATATGCCCTGGGCTGTGCCCGGTATCGTGGAGCACCTGCAGCCCGCCGAGGATCGGCAGCATGTCGCCGCCTTGGAGCTCCTCGATCACCTTCACTGCCGGCGGGGTGAAGCTGGCCATCCACTGGCGCATCAACTGGTACTGGGCGTCGTCGATATCGATCCCCAGGGCGCGCAGGCCCTCTGGCGTGACGGGCCGCGCCGGCTCTGGCACGCGCCGCTCCAGGATCGAGACTTCCGCATAGTGCGCGGCCACCACCGCGCCGCTCTCCTGCGCCAGACGAGAGAGGCCTCCCGTATGGTCGCTGTGGTGGTGCGTTACGATGATCCTCTCGACGTCGCTCACCGAGAAGCCGAGCGCCTCGATATAGGCCCGAATCGGGCGCTCGCTCCCCACGGGCCCGGCATCGATCAGCGTCAACGCCCCATCCTCGACCAGCAGCAGGGGATGGACACGCAGCTCGGCGCCAGCCAGGTCGATGGCGACTCCATCAATGGCATGTATTCCGGGTAGCAGCTCCGCCATTCTCCACCTCCGCGTTCCATCTTCCCCGGGCGGCGCCGGGTGAAACGGGCTTCAGAGGCTATGGCCGAGGGGCGCGTGCTTTTCGCAGGATCAGCTGGAGCGCCATGACGAGCAGGGTGACGCAGGCTGCCAGGAGATAGGGAGAGCGGAGTCCGGCGTGTTGCGCCAGCGTGCCGCCGAGGATCGGCCCCAGAACTGATCCGCTCCCGAGGATCGCCTCGTGCAGGGCGCCCATCTTGCCACGGTCAGCGGGGCGGTTCAGGCTGTAGAAGAGGCTTGCGGTGTAGGTGAGCGCGCACGCCGCGCCCACCACAGCGAAAAGGAGCCCGAAGGCGATCGCGGAGGAGACGCGCGCGATCCCGAGGAGCGCCATGACCATCATCGCCTCGGCCACCAGGAAGGGGCCCAGCTGGTACTGCCAGCGGCGCCAGAAGGCAAACGGGATAAAGGCGACCGCCTGCGCGAGCGAGGTGATGGCGATCAACATGCCGATGCTCCCGCCGCTGAAACCGAGGTCGGTTGCGAGCTTGGGGAAGAGCGCCCGGAGACTCACCACGGCGAAGAAGGCGCTGAAGTTGGCAATCCGCGCCAGCGTCAGGTAGTGATCGACGACATGGGGCGCGACCTTCCCCTCTTCCGGCAGGGCTTCCTGGGTTGCTGAGGGTACCTGGCGCGGGGGCCAGAAGAACAGGAGAGGGAGCGCAGCGAGCGCGACCGCGGCACCCGCCGCGAAGGGGAGCTGTGAGCCCGCGTCGGCCAAGCGGCCGCTGGCCATCGCGCCCATCATCATGCCGCTGGTCCAGCCGACGTTGAAGAGAAGGAGCCCGCGGCCGAGCGGGCCGTGGCCGTAGGCATCCGCTATAGTCGCTTCCAGGGAGGGCCAGTAGAGGCCGCCTGCCGTGCCGATGGCCCCTGCCGCCGCGATCAGCGCGGTGAGTGAGTGGGCATGGTAGGCCCCGAGGAAGGCGAGCGCGTAGGCAAGCGCGCCGACGATCGTGGCCGGGCGCCGGCCCCAGCGGTCGGAGAGTCCCCCGAACAGCAGGCAGGAGAGGACAAAGCAGGCGGGAGAGGCACAGCCCAGCACCCCGAGGTGGAGCGGGGTGGCCCCCAGGCGGATTGCCGCCAGGGGGAAGCCCACGAAGCCGAAGGCGACCCCGGCATCCATCAGCAGGGGCAGCCCCAGCGTCCCCAGATCGAGCATGGCGGGATGGCGCCGGCGCTTCAAGTGATCCACCGAAGGGGCTTCTGTGGTTCGCACGCGTGTCCTTTCCTGCGTGCCGTGCCTGGACACGAGCCTGGCACGGGTGCGCTGTCTCGTCGCTCGCGCGGCGGCACTTGGGCCGGCAGCGGCACGCCTGAATCGTTCCTCGGTCCGGCGACCATCTCCTCTTTGCCCGGCGTTGCCCGGAGGGCCGTCCGCGCGTTCATCCGCGGTGTCGCCGCCGGCCCGGCCCCGCAGGGGTAGGGGATGGGACGCCCGATGTCGAATCTGTGAGCACCCGCGCGCCTCCCGCGTGGCTGAATGGAGTATCTGATGCGTGACGCTTTCCCTCTTGTGAAGAGCCTGAGTAGAAGAATTCGACCTGTTGCCTGCGCCACGTTCACACTGGTGCTTCTCGGATGGATGGGGTGCCCCGATGGAGTGGGCGCCGCCGAGGCGCCGGTGCCGCCAGGCCGTGTCTTCTATGCCTCCTTTGATGACGGGTTTGATGCCATCGAGGGGCGCGGCGGGAAGACCGCCCAGGTGGAGGGAAAGCCTCGCATTGTTCCCGGACGCGCCGGGCAGGCGGTCCTCGTGGGTGACCTGGAGGGGAGCGCCGGCCTCTCCTATCCAACCGAGGGCAACTTCTCGTTGGAGCGGGGCACGATCGCGCTCTGGGTGCAGCCGGTGAACTGGTCGGGCGATGACCGGCGAAACCACGTCTTCTTCAACGCCTGGCCGGAAGAGGGGGGACTCTTCAGCCTCTACAAGTACACCAGCGCCTCCTGGGGCCTCACCTTCTTCCTTGATCCGGGCGATGGCCCGCGCGGCAAGCTCTATTGCTATCAGCCGGTGGCCGATTGGAAGCCGGGCGAGTGGCACCACGTCGCCTGCGCTTGGTCTCACCGGGAAGGGATGCACCTCTATGTCGACGGTCGCCTGGTCAAGTCGGCGCTGGGCATCTCAATGCCCCGGAAGCGCCTGAAGCCCACGATCCGCTTTGGCGGCGTGTGGCAGGCGAATGAGAGCCGCACGCTCCTGGACGAGGCGATGATCTTCGACCGGATGCTCGATGCGCACGAGGTGGTCCGTCTCGCGGGGCAGCCGGCGGAGTTGCCGGATGCAGAGAGTCCGCGCGACGTGCCTGGGGTGGCGCTGGCGCACGCGATCCTGGGGCAGCGCGTGCTCGCCCACGTCTACCGCGATGCCCTGGGCGAAGCCGCGGAGTCGGCCCGGCTCGAGCTCCTTTCGGGGGATGGCCAGCGCGTGGCCGAACAGACCCTGCCGCTCAAGGAGACGACGACGCTCCTCGAGCTCGACATGAAGCCGCTTCCTCGGGGGCGCTACCAGGCCCGGCTGACGCTCTTCTCTGGCGGGAAGCCGCAGGCTGTCGAGACGCTTGCCCTGCGCAAGGAGACGGAGGAGACCTGGGAGAGCGCCGCGCGCATCGCAAAGAAGGACACGTTGCTGCCGCCCTTCACGCCGCTGAAGGTGACGCCGGCGCAGGGCGCGCAGCCGGCCCGCATTGCTCCGTATGGCCGCGAGTACCTCCTGGAAGGCTCGGGTCTGCCCTCCCAGATCCACTCCGACGGGCACCCCTTGCTCACCGGCGCGGTGCGCGTGGTCGCCGAGGGTGCGGGCGCGCTCGCCCCGAAGCGCGTCGCCTTGGAGAGGGCGACCGAGGTGCAGGCGCGCCTCACCGGTGGTCTGGATGGAGACGGGATCGGGGTAGAAACCGCCGTGGTGGCCCGTTACGATGGTACCCTGTGGACGACGCTTCGCTTCCAGCCCAAGAAGCCGGTCCGCCTGGAGCGGCTGCGCGTGGAGATTCCGATTCGGGAAGCCGAGGCGAGGTACCTGGCCTACATCGCTATGGGGCGCGTGGACAATAAGCGTCTTGGCTATGACGCGCTGCCGGCCGGCGATGGCGTGGTGTGGCGCCGCGAGTTTCTTCCCTCCATCTGGATCGGTACGGAAGAGCGCGGCCTGGGCTGGTATGCCGAAAGCGACGAGCACTGGGATACCGATGGCGAAGAGGCGCTAACCGTAGAGCGCCGCGGTGGTACGGCGCTCCTCTGCATGAACGTGATCCGCCAGCCGCGCGAGGTCACAGAGCCGTTTACCATCGAGTTTGGACTCCAGGCCACACCGGTCCGCCCCCTGGCGCCCGATTGGCGGGCGAACCAGTGGGTTTCCTCCGCGGAGATCACCCAGTTCTTCCTCCACCTGCGGAAAAACCCCTACCCGCGCCCTGAAGTAGAAGGGAAAAGCCCGAGCGGGAAGGTGTGCTATCTCTATGCGTACCACGACTACTTTACCAGCACGCTTCCCAAGGATCCCGAGGAGCTTCGCGAGATGATCTCGCGGGCGAAGGCGCATGGCCTCTTCTGCACGCCTTACACCGACACGACTTACCTTCCGGAGAGCTTCGGCGATCTGTGGATGCGCGAGGCGGAGCTCCGCTCGCTGCCGGGCGCGCGCGCCGTCTCTTACGGTCCTGTGTCGAACGCCTCTGTCTGCCACAACGGCCCCTTCGGCGATTGGTTTGTCTGGTATGTGGCCCACCTGGCGCGCGAGTATGGGAGCAACGGGATCTACCTGGATGACACCTGGACCTACGGCTGCATGAACGCCGCCCACGGCTGCGGCTATGTGGGCCGCGACGGAAAGCGCCGGCCCACCTATCCCTTGCGCGCGCGCCACGAAACCTACCGCCGCCTGCGTGAGGTGTTCGCGGCGACCGGCCAGCCCTTCTGGATCACCATGCATATGAGCGGTGGGCGCGTGCCACCCCTGCCCACCTATGGCGATTGCCTCTTGCTGGCCGAGGAGCGGTATCACGACGTGGCCAAGAATCCGGATTACTGCGAGAATACCACGCCGGAGGAGTGGCGCGCCAGCTTTGCCACCGAGGCGTGGGGCATTCCAGTGGTCGTCTTACCTCAGTTCAAGATGAACGCCAACTGGATGAAGGACCCGGAGCTGGCGCACCGCCTGATGGCCGCCGTGGTGCCTCACGACGCCATGATCTGGCCGATCTTCTCGGAGACGGAGACCGTGACGAGCTACCGCCGGGCGCTGATGGAGTTCGGCATTGGGGAAGCAGACACGCGCTTCATCCCCTACTGGAAGAAGGATGCCGGTCTGGAGTGCGCGCACCCGGGGGTGAAGCTGAGCGCCTACCAGCGCCCGGGCAAGCTCCTTCTTCTACTTGCCAACTGGACGGCTGAGGATGCCTCGGGGGTGACCGTCTCCCTGGCGCCGGCCCTCTTGGAAAAGGGCGCACCCACGCGGGCGAGGGATGCGCTCTCGGGAGAGGCGGTGCCGGTAACGGCTGGGGGCCGACTGGTGCTCGCCGTGCCCGCGAAGCGCGTCCGGCTCGTGGAAGTGGTTACGGGGCGGTAGGGCTCTTCTCCCCCTAGCGGCTTTCCTGCTGTATCCGGGCGGCGGATGGCAGGAGGAGCGGCTTGCCCTGGGACAGAGAAGAGCCCCGGGAGGGCCGGGTTCGCGCTGCCCGGACCCTTCCCGGGGGAGATCAGGAGGTTACTACTGGGCCTGGCCACCTCCGCGGCGCGCGCCTCCAGGACGTGCACCTCCAGGACGCGCGCCACCTTCCGGACGCCTGCCGCCCTCACGGGCACCTTCCGGGCGCCAGCCACCCTCGCCGCGGGGCCCGCGGAATCCCATCCCGTCGCGGCCCATGTCGCGCATCATCGCCTGCACGTCCGCCTGCGAAGCGCCCGTGACAGCGACGCGCGCTTGCAAGACGTCACGGTTATCCGGCTGGCCGAAGGCCGCGAAGTGCTCACCCTCTACCAGCTCCTGCACGCTGACCTGCTTGCGCTGGGCGATTTTCGTCTGCTCGTTGGTGATGACCGTGATCTTCGCATTGTTCGGCCCGGTCAGCACCAGGGGGTTGACCGCGGCGACGGTGGCCGTGATGGCGGTCCGGCCCTGCATCCAATCGCGCCCGGGGAAGCCCTGGCCGGCGGGAGCGCCGGGCGCGGGGGCACCGGGGGCTGCAGGGGCACCGGGGGCTGCGGCGGCGCCTGGCGTGGCAGCGCCGCCAGGCACGATCTCCAGGCTGTCGGCGAGGATCTCGGCCGGTATGCCGCTCACGGTGATCGTCTGGCCGACCGCGAGATCATTCAGGCTAACCGTCTCGCGCTTCGTGATCGTCATCCCTTGCGGGAGCTGCACCCAGCGCTGTCCCTGGGGCGTGTTGACCTGCACCGCATTGTGCTGCAGATCCGTCTGCACCACCGTGCCCATCACGAAGTTGCGACCGCCTCCCCCGGGCCGACCTGGGCCGGGAGGGCCGGCGGGCGGCTGTTGGGCAGTCGCCACTCCATAGGTGAGGACAATGCCCAGAGTGATCGCCGAGCCGGCGAATGTCCACGCTACTTTCTCGAGAGTCTTTTTCATGGTGGAAACCTCCTGCTTCCAGCATCTTCTGCCCCTTGCCAGGGGGCGGATCCCACCCCCCTGCCCGACGCGCCTGAGCGGTATCTCTCCGCTCCCTGCCGGCGAGCCGGGGCGTTCGGCTACAGGTTAGACGGGCGTGGTGCCCTTTGCGTTGACCCTCTTTTCGCGGCGAGTGTTAAGAAAGTGCTCACTCCTTCACAGGCGGCCTCGACGTGCCCATTCGGCGTATTGCGCTGGCCATATTTCCCGGGTGGCAAGCGTCATCTCCTTCATCATGGCGTAGAGGGGCGCGCGCTCCTCATCCTGATCTGGGTAGACGCGCTTCTCCCGGATGGCAGCAACCAATTCGCGCCCGAGGGCCGCCGCTTGCGCGAGGGCGGTTTCCGGCTCGCGCACGGAGTTGGCGCCATCGCTCAAGGCGCTGGCGGTACCTACCGTGTAGGCACCGCACATGCGCAGGAAGCCGTTGGCAAACTCCGCCGTCTCCTCCTGGTCGGCGCCGCCCGCCGTGGCTACTGCGGCGCCATACTTGCCCTCCAGCAAGAAGCAGTGGACGAAGTAGGCGCATCGATCCATGAGCACCTTGAGCTGCGCCGACACACTTCGGATGTAGACGGGGCTGCCCAGAACGATTCCATCGGCCGCGAGCATCTGCTCCTTGATCTGCTCCACGTCATCCTTGCGGACGCATCGGCCGGTTCGATAGCACTGCACGCAGCCACGGCAGAACTCCATCTTCAGGCCGGCGAGGTCCACGCGCTCTGTCTGCGCGCCTGCCTCCCGCGCGCTCGCAAGGAGCGCCTCAAGCAGCTTTGCCGTGCTACCGTTCGTGTGTGGGCTACCCAATATACCAAGGATTCTCATAAGCGTGACTTTCAATAGGCCGAGGGGGCACGGAACCCACGATACGTCTGAGGTGCCGGCCACCCCTCTATGAAGTGAACGGATCCGGGTGATGCCGGGGCATGAGCCGGTCCGAGCCGGATCCACCACACCCATTCGGCGCCAGAAAAGCCGGCTCCTCCCAAGGTGAGGGGCCGGCGATGCCCTCTAGCCCGAAGTATTCTGATGAATAATGCGGACTAGGAGCGGGCGCGGGAGCGCACGGCGGCTTTCAGCTCGTGAAGCCAGGGCTTGAACCCGTACCGGAGCATCTCGGCCCACGCACGCTCGAACGGCCATTTCTGCACCTGCACCCGGTAGATCCCGATCATGCACCCGGTGCGATCCGCGCCATGCTGGCAGTGGACGAAGACCGGCCTCTCGGGCGCCTTCGCGAGCGTGGCGAGAAAGGTGGCGACCTGCTTTTCCGTCGGTGCCTCGCGGCCCATCGGAATATGAATCCAGGTGAAGCCCATCTTCTCGGCGAGCGGCTTTTCAACCCTCTTCGCCTGCTTCTCGATCCGCAGGTCGATGATCGTGCGCACGCCCATCTTCGAGAGCGCTTTCAAGCCTTCGCGTGTCGGGGCACCCCCGCGGTAGATGCCGGGGGCGACCGTGTGGAAGTTTGGGATGCCGGCGAGTGCCTTGGTCGCGGGCGCGGCAAGCCCGCCCGCCGAGAAGGAGAAGAGCAGCAGGAGAAGCGAGATCCGTATGCAATACCTCATTGACGCTCCTCCAATTCGTCGAAAGCGGGGTGGGGCGCGAGCGCCGGCTTCATTCTACCCAACGCCCCGAGCCCGCGTCAAGGCGCTCCAAACCGGTCTGAAGGAGCAAGAGGAGCAGATGGGGAGTGCCCGCGCTGGCCGGGCTCGCTCCCGGCAGCAGGGCCTGAAAGGTACACATCGATGAGCGTACAACCGCAGATCGCTTCGACCGAGCACTTCTGGTACCGGCTTCAGCCAGAAGGCCCCTACATCGACACGCAGCGTGATAACAAGGCGTTTGGCTTCAAGGATGGGCGGATCTACCTTTCCGAGGATTGCGGCCACACCTGGCCCTACAGCTCCGAGTTTCCCGAGGCGGAGAAGATCACCTTCAGCGTCATCCTGAAGAATGGCAATATCCTCTTCGCCACCGGCGCGCAGCTCTACCTCAGCACTGATAACCTCAAGAGCTACCATCCGGTGACCGTGAAGAACCCGGATGGTTCCGATTACCTCCCGCACACCCCGCAGAATCCGGAGAACCCGGGCTGGTACTTCCACCCGCTGAACGGCGTGAAGTCGTGGGACGTGAACGGCATCGAGATGCTGGTGTGGGGAAACTACTGCAACGTCCTGGGCGGAGCTTCGCCGGCGAACATCTACTACTCGGTCGATGGCGGGGAGACGGTGAAGATCGCCTATGCCTTCGGCCAAAACCCCTATTTCCGCGATAACGGCTCGCCTGGCGGGGGCCGAGAGGGCACGCTCCTCGGCAATCCGGACAACCCGGTGATCTGCCGGCACGTCCACACCGTCGCCTACAACCCCGACGAGAACGCGTTCTACGCCTGCACCGGCGATGGCGACCGGCCCGAGGGCTTCGAGTGCCACTGGCTGCGGGGCACCTACGACGCCGCGGCGGATCGCTGGGATTGGAAGGTGGTGCACTCGGACCACCTCAACTCGCGGTATAAGGGAGGCGGGATCACCTTCGTCGACGGGATGCTCTACTGGATCAGCGACTCCAACGGGCCCGAGCCGTACGACCGGGGGATCTTCCGGTGCGCGCCCGAGGACCTGACGCATCCCGAGAGGCACGAGCGTCTCTTCAACCCCGAGGTGGAGTCTGCCAACATGGTCATCCAGGACAACGTCATCCTGGCCTCCCACTGCGCGCCGGCCTCGCCGATGGCTACCGGGATCATCGTCTCGCTGGACGGAGGCAAGACGTGGGCGCAGCACGACCTGGCGGAGCTTGGCCAGCGCTCGCCCTGCCGGTTCCATGAGAAGAACACCGAGGGTTGGTTCCGGGTGGACCTGCGCGCCGGCTGGATCGAGCGCGCTGAGGTGCTCTTCATCAAGCCGAAGGAGTGATCATGAGCAGGACCCACACGTGGGAGTTCCCGCTGCCGCGGACGCATACGGGCGTGCTCCTGGGCAACGGCACGCTTGGCGCGATCGTGTGGGGCGCTGGCCCGGAACTGCGGATCACGCTTGGCCGCGCCGACCACTGGGATCACCGCGGCGGGATGCCGTGGACCGAGAAGCACTCCTACCGGGCCATCCGCGAGTGCCTGGAACAGGGCGACGAGCAGCGCCTGCGCGCGCTGTTCGAGGAGAAAGTCCGCGAGGGCGAGCCGCGCCGGCCCACTGTCCTCCCCGTGGGTCGGGTGGACCTTCACCTGGGTGAGGGGGCCACCCTACAATCCGCCACGCTCGAGATGGAGCGCGGCGAGCTGGTGGTGACGCTCGAAAAAGCGGGCGAAACGTGCACGCTGCGCGTGGTGATGGCGATGGACCGGCCGGTGCTGCTCCTCTTGCTGCCGGACGCGCTGAAAGACGCGCGGGCGCGGAGCGTGCCCGCGTGGGAGTACGTGGGCGAGGAGCTGAAAAAAGTCTCTTACGAGCCGCCGGTGGTGCTCGAGGGAGGGGAGATCGCCGGGTGGGTGCAGGCCTGCCCGGCGGATCCCGCGCTCTGCGCCGGCTACCGCCAGGAAGGGAGCATCCTCTCTATCGCCGTCGAGCGCGGAGAGAGCGTGGCAGCTGCCCGCGACCGCGCCGCCCGTCGGGTGGCCGATGCCCTCGCCCGAGGCTACCGCGAGGAGGCGGAAGCGAGCCGGCTTTGGTGGCAGGCCTACTGGGATTCGGTGCCGCGCGTGGAGATCCCCAACGAGACCTTGTCCTTCCTGTACGATTACGGGATGTACAAGTTCGCGGCCTTCACCAATCCGGACGGCGTGCCGGCCACCTTGCAGGGCGCGTGGGTCGAGGAGTACCGGCTGCCCCCCTGGTCGAACGACTATCACTTCAACATCAACGTGCAGCTCTGCTACCAGCCTGCCTACCACGGGAACCGTCTGGAGAACCTCCGCCCTCTCTTCCAGATGATCGACTCGTGGCGCGAGGTGTTGCGGCACAATGCGAGGGTTTTCGTGGGCATCGACGACGGCGTGATGCTCCCGCACGCGGTGGATGACCGGTGTACCTGCATGGGCGGGTTCTGGACCGGGAGCATCGACCACGGGTGTACGGCGTGGGTGGCGCTGATGATGTACCGCTACTACCGCTACACCCTGGATCGCGACTTCTTGCGCGAGACCGCATACCCCTTCATGCACGGGGCGATGCGCGTTTATGAGGAGATGCTGGAGCGCGAGGGAGAGAGGCTCCTCCTCCCGGTGAGCGTGTCGCCGGAGTATCGAGGCGCGCAGATGAACGCATGGGGGCGCAATGCCAGCTTCCAGCTCGCCGCGATCCATGCGCTTTGCGAGGCGCTGGAGCAGGCCGCCGCCGATCTGGGCGAGGAGCCACGGCCGATCTGGCGGGAGATCCGAGAACGCCTGCCGCGGGCGTGCCTGATGGATGGCCAGATCATCCTCTGGGAGGGCACTCCTCTGGAGGAGAGCCACCGGCATCACTCGCACCTCGCCGGGATTACTCCCTTCGATATCCTCGACCTGGAAGACCCGGTGTGGCGGGGCCACATCGAGCGCTCTCTGCGCCACTGGATCTTGATGGGACCGGGGCTCTGGTCGGGGTGGTGCGTGCCATGGGCTTCGATGATCCACAGTCGCGTGGGGAACGCCGAGGCAGCGGAGCTCCTCCTGGAGGTGTTCGACCGGTTCTACACGAACGAGGGGCACGGCACGCTGCACGATGCCGCCGCAGCCGGATTCTCGCTGATGGGGATGCCGGCGATCCAGGGGCCCCCTAGCCGCCCGGACCTGATGCAGATGGATGGGGGGATGGGAGCGGTGGCGGCGATCCAGGAGATGCTGTTGCACACGCGCCGGGGGGTGAATTACCTTTTCGCCGGCGTGCCTGCCCGGTGGAAGCGCGTCTCGTTCGAGAGGATGCGCACCGACGGGGCTTTCCTGGTGAGCGCGGCACGAGAGAAAGGCGTCGTGGAGTACGTCACGGTGGAGAGCGAAGCGGGGGGTGTCTTCCGCGCGCGCAACCCGTGGCCGGGGGCGGCGCGAGTCCATCGGGCATCGGGCGAGGAGCGGGTCGAAGGCACGTTCCTGGAGATCGCGATGCACCCGGGCGAGCGCGTCGTGCTGCGCCCCGCCGGATAGGTGAGGAACTCCAGCGGCTCTGGGATACTAAGGCAGCCGCCTCGCGCAAGGCGGCTGCTGTTGCTACTTGTTTATTGCGCGCTGGGAAACTGGAGCCAGCCGGTCCCACCAGCGCGCAGAACCGTCTACGGCGCGTCGTAGCGCCAGAAGCGGCTGGATGTCGAGTACGCGGGCACCGCGTTGATCTTGATCCACTTCACGTGGCCGTCTGTGTAGCAGACGTTGGCGCCGTCGGAATGGCGCATATCGATCTTGTAGTCGTTGATCCCGTCGCCGTTGGTATCGGGATTGCCCGTGGTGATATCGAAGCGATACGAGTTTGATGCCGCCGTGTTCGAATCGGCGAAATACATCAGCTCCGAGGGATAGTTGATCGCGGCCATGGCCCGGCCCGCCGAACCGAAGGATTGCTCGTTGATGCCGTAGCACAT
>ERZ795060.2590-NODE-2590-length-18069-cov-4.949817_pt1 | contig 18069 bp, 17 predicted proteins | sample MGYA00375144_ERZ795060 | MGnify/ENA primary metagenome ERZ795060 (study PRJEB30189, sample SAMN05720157) | activated sludge metagenome | isolation source: anaerobic digester from wastewater treatment plant | place: Japan | collected 2015-05-15 ...
CCTTTGGGCAATAAAAAAGATCTATCCGAAATTCCGGACGAAATAAAAAAGGATATGAATTTAATACCCATATCGAGCGCTGAAGAAGCGTTTTCGCATGTAATAGAAGGATATAAAAAGAAAAAGGGGAAAGAAAAAATTAAATTATGAAATTAATAAAAAAGTTTTTTTGGGGTTTACTTTTGTTTTTTTCAATGTTCGCTTCGGGGTATTCTTACGAAGACGAACTCTCCGTTTCTTCCACAAGAGGCAGGCTTGAAGGAGCAAGATTGGATGAAATAATAGAAAAATATGTGGCTACGGTGGTCATGTATGACCCGGAAAGAGCCACCGAGCTCGGCGTGCATGACAACGATTATCTTTTGACCGATAGGGAATATAATACTCAGGCTAAGGAAATAGAATCTTTAAAGCTTTTGATTAAAGACCTTTCCAGAATAGATAAAGACGTTTTCAGCTACAAAAGACAAACGGACTACGATTTGATTTATTCGATAATAGAGAAAGACCTTTACGAATTTGAAAATCTGGATATTCTTGCTACAAGGCCTCAGTATTACCTTAAACCCGTAGATATAATATTTTTTATGATGGGAAAGGACTTCGACAATTATAACGTAAGAGCTTCAAACGCCTTGAAAAGGCTTTCTTTGGTTCCCTCCATTTTATACCAGGCGGAGAGAAATTTAACAAGACCCCCTAAAATATGGACCGAATATACCATTAAAAGAGCTCAACTAATGATAGATAATATAAGCGATTTATATCCGCTTTTTAGAAATTATATAGGGCTTGACCCGACAATAAAAGCTAATTTTGAGTCGAGCATCGATCAGGTTAAAAAAGCCCTGGAGAGATACAAGTCTTATCTTCAAAACGATATATTAAAAAAATCTGACGGGAAAAGTTATTGCGGACTTTATACCTACGGATTTTATTTGGAGAGATGGCATAAAATAAATTATAATCCGAGAAAAGCGCTTAGAATAGCCAGGAAAAATTTTGAGAAAAACTACAAAAAACTGATAGACGAAGCGGTTAAAATAAACCCGGAGGTCTATCAAAAAGACGGGGTAAAAGGAGTTTATGCGCTTGTTAGCGGAGACTATCCCAAATACGACGAAGTGGTTAAGTTCATATCGGACCAGATAGAAAAAGCCAAAAACCATTTCGACGAATATAAGGTGGTGACTTTTCCTTCTCAAAGGCTTTTGATAAAAAATTCTCCTATGTTTTTTCACTCGGTTTATCCTACAATATTCTATTATTCTTCTTATCCATTAGATAGAGAAAGAGCATCGGAGTTGTATATTTATCTTCCTTCCGACAAATCGAGCGAAATAAACTCCGTGCTTTCGGGGCTTTACTCTCAGCCGAAAATAGAATTTTTTATATCGGGTCTCGTTATGCCGGGACTTCATCTTAAGTCGGATTCGTTAAAGTCCGTAAATAAAATAAGGAAAATAGCCCAACAACCAGCTCTGGAACAGGGGTGGATGGCTTACTCCGAGGACTTAGCTTACGAAATGGGATATTTCTCAAGCGTGTACGCGCCTTTTCTTTTAAGTTATGTGGGCGCTTTGAGAAGTTTAAGAGCTTATATGGATGTGGCTTATCATATAGAAGAGATGGATTTCTCCGAATGCGTATCTTATTTTAAAGAAAAGTTTCAATTTTCGGACGATATGGCTAAAAACGAAATGATTAATATATCTTTAAATCCGACATATTACTATGCGGGAATGTACGGATATGAAAACATAAAAGAGCTTAGAAAGAAATACGTTAAAGGAGAAAATAAATTTTTCGATATGAGGGAGTTTCATTCCGACCTTCTGGGAGTGGGAAGTATTACCGTAGAAGACCTGAAAGAAGAGCTGAAAGAAATAAGGAAAGAAAGGCTTAAATCGAAAATCGCAGAAGAAGAATATGACGAGCAATAGTAGCATTGCGGTAAAGTTCGATAACGTTTTTAAGAGTTATATTATAAAAGGTTTTCTAAAAAATAAAACCATAAGAGCTTTAAACGGGGTAAGTTTTAAAGTCCATAAAAAGGAAATCGTGGGCTTGTTCGGATTAAACGGGGCGGGGAAAACCACGATAATAAAACTTATATGCGGGTTATTAACGCTTGACTCCGGGGCGGTGGAGGTTTTTGAGAATCCTATAAATTTAAAAAGTGTAGAATATAAAAAACTTATAGGATATGTTCCGGAGCTACCGTATTTCTATCCATTTTCAACCGCAAAAGATACTCTAAATTTTTATTATTCTCTATCGACCGGCGGGTTTAAAAATAATGAAAAATCCGAAGAAGTTCTTAATCTTGTCGGGCTTTACCAAAGAAGAGACGAAAAAATAAAAAATTTTTCCAAAGGAATGATGCAGCGTCTTGCCATAGCGTGCTCTCTGGTTCACGATCCCGAACTTTTGGTTTACGACGAGCCTACAAGCGGTTTGGACCCGATTTCCATAAGAGAGATAAGAAACATAATGTTAAGTTTAAAAGAAAAAGGCAAAACCGTAATTCTTTCTTCGCATAGCATATCCGAGGCCGAAAAAATATGCGATAGAGTTATAATATTGCATAAAGGGGAAATAAAAAAAATAATAAATAAAGAAGCCTGGGCCGATTGCGAGCTTGAAAAAATTTTTATAGATACGGTGGCTTATGGGAATTAGAACGATAAAAAGCATATCATGGGAATCCGCTAAAGAGTCTTTAAATTCGAAATTCGCTTATCTCGTTTTCTTTTTCATAATGCTTCTAATTTATGTGGCCATACTTATCGGAATTATGGCGGTAAACGACGAAAAAAAGGTTCTTTCGGATTTTTTTATAGCCCTTACTCAAATATCTCTTTTGGTTTTTGGAGTTTTTTCTTCGGCTTTGGGCGTATCTCAAGATATAGAAACAAAAAGAATATACCTGATATTGTCGAGGCCGGTAAAGATATACGAGTATGTCTTCGGCAGGATAATCGGAGTCTGGCTATCCGCTTTTTTTATACTTTTTTTTATAAATTTAGCCTGTTTTCTGGTTTTCGTTTTTAAAGGATATTTTTTCGATTTGAATTATTTTTATCTTACCTTAAACCTTTATTTTAAAATATTGTGCATATCTTCGATTTCGATGTTTTTCGCGTGTATTACCACTTCTTCTTTTACGGCTATCGGGATATCCGTTATGGTGTGGTTTGTTTCTCATTTTATAACCGATATTAAGTTTGCGTTTGATAAAATGAAAGGATCGGTTCATTTTATGAAATATATAATCTATCTTTTTCCCGATTTCTCCGCCTTGCCCTCTTTATACTCCGATTTTAAAATTTTAATTTATTCTTTTGTCGTCGTTTTATTTTCTTCATACTTTTTTAAAAAAACGGAGATATAGTGAAAAGATTGTTTTTTTTCTCTTCTTTTTTTGTTTCTCTAAACCTTTATTCGAATACTTACCCAAATCTGCTTTTTTACGGCAAGATTTTAAAAGAACCGGTAAACGATATTATATCGGTTAGCATGGGATTAAGAGAACTTTATTCCGATATTTTATATATAAGGCTTTTGCAGTATTACGGAACCAGGGAAGAGGGGGAAGGCGTAAAATTCGATTACGGAGCCGGGGAGTATCCTTTGTTTTACGAAAAAGCCAAAGAAATCGCTGTTTTGAATCCGTATTTTAAAAATGCGGTTTTAAATTCCGCCGGAGCTTTAGCTTTTAATCTAAATAGGACCCATCAGGCTATTTCGGTTTTAAAATTGGCCATGCTCTACGATAAAAATAACTATAACTATATACTTTTGTTATCCGCGATAGTTACCGCTCAAACCAAAAAGAACATATACGATACGAAAATTTTAAACGAACTTTACGAAATATGTATTAAGAAAGATTCTCCGGTTATGCTTATTCAAATTACAGCCTTTATTTCAAAAAAAGCCGGAAAATACGATATGGCTTTGAGTCTATATAAATTGATACTGGAAAGATCCAAAGATAAGTTTTATATAGATAACGCGAAAAAGCAAATAAAACTTTTGGAACAGTTAAAATGAAAATTATTAAAATTTTAAATATCTCATCCAATTCTTCCGAAGTCTATTCCGCAGTGTCTTCCGCCGCATATCTATCAAAGAGAGACCATAACGTTTATATCGCGGGAGAAAAGAAATCTTACGCCCGGGAAAATGCGGCTAAAAATAAGCTCAATTTTATAGATTTAAATATATACTCCCAATTGGGATTTTTTAAATTTCCGGATTGCGATATAATAGAGATATACGGATACGACAAGTTAAATTCGTTTTTTTTAAATAAAGTCTTTTCTTTAAAAACTCCCAAAATTTTAAGACTGACATCTTTCCCTTCTCAGGATTTTATCGAATTTATAAAAAAGAAAATAGATTCCATATCTCTTATTACCGCATCGGTTCAAAGCATAAAAGACGAGCTGGTTTTTTCGGAAATAAACCCGGAAAAAATAACGGTTTTAAATCCGATACTTGTTATGACCAGATGGGAAAGCGCAAAACAAATAAAACCGGCGACGTTCTTACAAAGGCCTTACAGAATAGCCACCGTGTATAGGAAAAAAGATTTCGAAACCATTAAGTTCTTTTTAACCGTCGCAAGAGAAGTCTTAAAATCAAATCAAAATATAAATTTTCTGATAGTCGGACCTAAAGACGATAAAATAAGGGACCTGGCCAGAGAATGGCAGATAAGCCATAAAGTGGATATTTTGGGATGGCGTGAGGATATGCCCGAAGTTATGGCCATGACCCATATATACGTCAAATGCGATTTTTCTCCCAATATTCCACGGTCTTTAATAGAAGCTATGGGCTCAAGCGTGGTTTGTCTTGTAAGTCATGTTAAAGGAATAAGCGATCTCGTAATATCGGATTATAACGGAGTCATAGCTAACACGAGGGATGTGGGTTCTTATGTAAAAAACATACTTTCTCTTATAAACGAACCTTTTAAAATGCAAACGATATCGAATACCGCATATAATTACGCAAAAGCCAACTTCGACGCGGAGATATCGGTTAAAGTAGACGAGTTAATATACGAAAATATTTTAATGGAGTATAAATAATGTTAGTTAAAATTTTGATTACGCTTAGATTGTCTGTCTTAAAGAGTCCAAATGGGACGACTTTATAAAGTGGATGAGTATGAAAGATAAATTTATCGGCAGTATATGTAAGTTTATCGGTCAGGCTATTTTGGGCGGTTATATTTACGACTGCTACAAATGTGTTGTGGATGGAAGCGAAAATTGTTGGTGTAAAAAAGTATCTACAACTCATATTCCGCCTGGAGGGTGCGATCCAATTTTAGGATGTTTGCCACCAGTAAGAAATCTTAAATTTGGCGGTTGTAGTTATGAATAACTAAAATAGTTTCTTTAAAAATGATTTATTTGAAATGGCTTGTATATTTTGGCTTAAGTAGTATTTTTACTTTTATATTGTTTTTATCTTTTTTTGTTTTTTTAAATATAAAAATAACATACTGGTTTTCGGTTTTAATTCAATCTTTAGTTATTATTTTGTCCGGGAAGTGGTATTTTAACTTAAAATTAGAAGATGTTAAAAAGTTTTTATTTAAAGATTTAAAAAGTGAGGATTGGAAAAAAATATTTAAAATTACTTTTTTTATGTTGGTATCTGTTTATTTGGTTAAAGGAATAATTTATTGGTATTACATTAAAAATTTAAAAGATGTAGAAGAAAAAAATTATATATATGAATTTGAGTATCTTTATTCAAGTCTTGACTTTTTTGTCTTTTGGCTTGGGTTGTCTTTGTTAGGGCCATTTTCAGAGGAACTTTTATACAGAAAAGGGCTTTTTGAAATTTTATTGAAAAAGATTAATTATATTTTTTCAGTTATAATTAGCTCTTTGGTTTTTGCTCTGGTCCATACCAGTGGAAGCTCTTTTATAAACGGATTTGTGTGCGGTTTGTTTCTCCCTTTTTTATATAAAGAAACAAAAGGTAGTTTGATAGCAGTTTTTGTGACACATAGTATTTATAATCTGTTTAATTTTATTGTTGGATTGATCGCTTATGTCTATTGACAGACCAAGTGTCTTATTTCTTAAAGTCAATAGGTCTTTTTTTCTTGTTTGATTTTGTTCTCTTTTTTAAAATATTAAAAATAACGTTTAAGGAGGCGTATAGATGAAAATAATGTTATCGGTATTATCTTTATTTCTGGTGTCTTTTGGATATTCGGAAATAAACTTCGACGGGAATTCTAAGCTAAACATAAAAGAAAGTTTGGCTCAGATAGAAGTCCCTTCGGTTAGCGCGGATAAAAAACACTCCGTTAACTCAAAAGAACTTAAAGAATGGACCATAATGGTTTTTGTTAACGCCAAAAACAACTTAGAAAGCTATGGACTGTCCGACGTAAACGAGATGGAGATGGTCGGCTCTACCGACAAAATAAACATAGTCGCCGAGCTTGGAAGAATAAGCGGGTATTCCAATGCCGACGGTGATTGGAAAGGGTGCAAAAGATACTATGTTACCAAAGACAGCGATAAAACCAAAATAACCTCTCCGGTTTTAGCCGATAATCCGAAATGCGATATGGGAAGCTGGGAGTATATGGTAGATTTTGTTAATTGGGCGAAGGCAAACTATCCCGCAAAGAAATATGTTTTGGTTGTGTGGAACCACGGTTCCGGATGGGATAAAGGCGGAAACATAAGCGAGATAATGGACAAGGGCATATCTTACGACGACGAGACCCGAAACCATATAACGACCCAACAGCTTAGGATGGCGCTTGAAAAGATAGGCGGGGTTAATATACTCGCGATGGACGCGTGCTTGATGCAGATGATAGAGGTAGCGTATGAAATAAAAGATTACGCGGAGTATGTGGTGGCCTCCGAGGAGACCGAGCCCGCCGACGGCTATACTTATAACACCTGGCTTGAGCCGCTTGCCGCAAAACCGGTTATGGATTCCAAAGAGCTTTCCGTAGCTATGGTTAATTCGTATACCGACCATTATCAGTCCATAAGCCAGGGCGCGACTCAGTCGTCCGTAAACGCGAAAGCTTTATCTAAACTTGCGGCTATGAGCGACGAATTTATAACCGCGGTTATGGAAGCGAACGATATTACAAACGCAAAGAACGCAAGGACAAACGCCCAGAAGTTTTATTATTCCACAAATAAAGACTTCTATCATTTTGTGAAACTTATAACCGACGCCACTCAAATACCCGAAGTCAAATCTAAAGGCCAGGCGCTTTTGGATTATTTGAAAAACAACGCTATAACATACAACAGGGCCTACGGTTCCAAGTATTCAAACGCTTACGGACTTGCGGTATATGTTCCGACTTATTATACCACAAGCTACGACGAACTTATGTGGGCTAAAGAGTCCAAATGGGACGACTTTATAAAGTGGATGAAATAATTTAAAATCGTCGTTCTATGTTTTAAAAGGCGCGGAAGAAATTCCGCGCCTTTTTATTTTATATAATATTAAAAGATTTGTATCGGAGGTTTGTAAAGCCTTTTTGTTATATGATTAGAAACAACCCGATTCTGGTTTCGTTTTTTTTTGTTTTTAATTCGGTTTTTTATTGTTTTGGAGAAACGAAATACGGAGCAAGTTTCCTGAGAATTCCGGTTGCGGCTATGACTTCCGGTGTTTCCGAAGCTTATTCCGCCATGATCGGTCCCGATTCCGTTTTATATAACCCGGCCGGAACCGGACTTTTGACATACTCGGCAATATCAGCTACACATAACAAATATTTTGAAGGCATTAATCAGGAATATATAGCTTCCACGGTTTATTCTAAATACGGAAATTTTTCGGCTTTTTATTCGGTTCTTACAAGCGGAGACATAACGGCTTACGACAACAACGAAAACATAATAGGAACAACCAATACGTCTCATAAATTTTACGGCATAACCTATTCTAAAAGCTTTCCTTACTTCGATTACGCCGCCAAAAAAATAGACCCGATGATTATAACGCCGAGCTGGACGAGGATAAAGCCGGTTAAGGTTTATATTCCGAAGGTTTACAGATTGTCTTTCGGAATTACCGCCAAAAAAGTGGAAGAAAGATTGGATAACGAAACTTCTTCGACTTTGCTTTTTGACGCCGGAAGCGTAGTAGTTCTGCCGGGACATGTGCAATTCGGCGCAAGCGTTCAAAACATAGGAAAGTCTATTAAATTTTACGAAGAAGAAAAGGTTCCTCGAGTTTTTAGAATAGGTGCGGCGAAAGATTTTTCCACGGTAAAAAGCATTATGAATTTTATATTTACGGCCGATTACGTTTACGATCAATCCATAGGCGGTTATTTTAACTTCGGTTTTGAAAACGATATAGCCAAAGCTTTTCAGGCGAGAGTGGGCTATACCACCAGAGAAAAAGAAGGCTCCTCTTTAAGTTTTGGAATAGGGATGAACTTCGACAGGCTTATAAGCAAGGAAAGCTTTTTTAAAGGTTTTAGAATGGATTACGCTTTTTTAAATTACGGCGTATTGGGCCCGACTCATAGAATAGGTTTTCAGATAGTATGGTAAAAGGAGGATATATGATAAAAATACTGCTCGGCGTTATGATTGGTTTTTGTTCTCAGTCTTATGCCCAAAACGTTTCGACTAAAACGGTCGTTACGGAGAAAGACGAAAAGATAGAAAAAATAAATAAAGAAAAAGAGGCGTTAAAAAACGAATACGAGCTTTTGATACAAAAAGAAAAAACAAAGGTTTGGGAAATAGAGGCTCAGTATAACGCCATATCTCTGGAAAACAAGCTTTACGCCGAAAAGATGAACAAACAGCTTCAAAATCTAAAAGCCGAGCTTGAAAAGATATCTACCGAAAACAAAATAAACGATGAAAAAAATAAGCAAATATTGTCTGCGATATCTTTTGAACTTACAAAATTAAAAACTCAAAACGACATAGAAATGGAAAAACAAAGAGTTAAAAAAATGAAGATAGAAGACGAAAAGGCGATGATAGATTATGAAATAAAAAAGATGGATTTTGAAAAAGAAAAAATAAAGTATCAAATATTTTTAAAAACGGCCGAAGCGGATAAGCTTAAGGCCGAGCTGGATTTAAAAGATAAAAAAGATGAAATCAAAAGAAGGGCGGACAAAGAAATTGTATACTCAAACGAAATATTTAAAAACGGAACTCTTAAAATATCCGATAGAAGAATTCCTTTAAACGGCGTCATAACAATGGACACCGCGGATTATATAGTTAAAAGAATAAATTATTTTAACAATATCTCGACCGCACCGATATTCATAGTGATAGACCGATCTCCGGGCGGATCGGTTATGGCCGGTTATAAGATTCTAAAAGCTATGGAAGCAAGCGATTCTCCGGTTTATGTGGTGGTAAAATCTTATGCCGCGTCTATGGCCGCAACCATAACCACGCTGGCCAAAAAATCTTTTGTCTATCCGAACGCCTTAATACTTCATCATCAGATGTCTACAATGCACTGGGGTAATATGACGCAGTTAAAAGAACAGCTTGAAATGGCGAAAAAGTGGGAAAAAAGGCTTATGGGTCCGATAGCTAAAAAAATAGGTATGGATATTGAAACATTTAGAAAAAAAATGTATGAAAACAATTCGGACGGAGACTGGGAAGAGTTCGGAGACGAGGCCGTTAAACTTAAATGGGCGGATACAACCGTTGAAAATATAGTGGAAGAAGGCATCGTAAAGGACCCGGATTATTATTCGGATAAAAAGTTTAGCGCGGCTAGCGAAGAGAGAGTTGATGAAAAAGGCAAAAAATATGTGGAACTGCCGAGATTGGATCCTTTCGATTTTTATTTCATATATAATCCGGATAATTATTATAGATATAATTACTAAAGAGGGGTTATGAAAGAGGGTAAATGGTTGGAGCCGAGATACGGCTCGAAAGAGACTTTCGAAAAGGATTATCCAAATCTGGATTTTTCCGGGGTTTCAGTTAAATGCCCCGGATGCAAGGAGTATGTTACTCTTAACAGAAAATCGAACAGCGGAAAATCGGCCGGATGGTGTAAAAAGTGCAATAGAGCCGTTACCATATAAGGCCGTTCTTTGCCGACGATTGGATTGAATTGTTTGGGTCCTATGGCCTATCTTATATTAGGACTTTGTTAATTGAAATGTATAAGGTTAATGTTAAAATATATAAAAGATGCTTTATAAAGGAGAAAAATATATGAAGAAAGTTATTTTTGTAGTGTCATTTTTTTTGTTTTTTATAAATTCATATTCGGAAAGTTTGGAAAAATATAAAAAAGATATAAATTTAAACTCTCTTATAAACGAACTAGAAGAAAGGTTGGATAAATCTTTAATCCCGACTCCGGACAGTAAAATAGACAAAGCTTTGCAGGAAGACCCGCGTTATTATTTAAAAGTTACCGCCAAAGACAAATACGAAAGAACGAGGCTTTTGGAGTTGGGATACGATATAATTTCGATTGGTAACGGCTATGTCGAAGGTTTTATTAATAAAAATCTTATGTCCAACATAAGCGATAAAGAGTTTTCGATAATGGAAAAAAAGTCTTTATACGAATGGGCTTATCAAAACAAAGATTTTCCTTCTCAGGACTCTGCATATCATAATTATCAGGAAACCTATGACGTGTTAAAACAGATAGCCGATAAAAATGGAGACATAGTTTCTTTGTTTTCGATAGGAAAAAGTTTTGAGGGAAGAGATATATGGGCAGTTAGAATAAATACCACATCGAAAGGCAAAGCCGCAAGCAAAAAACCCGGAGTTTTGATAGTCGGAAATCATCATTCAAGAGAACATCTTACAAACGAGATGGTTTTGCTTTTTGCGGTCTACCTGCTTGAAAATAGAGGCGAGTTGGAGATTAAAAAATACATCGATACCCTCGACATATATATAATTCCAATGTTAAATCCAGACGGCGTGGAGTACGACATAGCCACGGGAAAATACAGGTATTGGAGAAAAAACACAAATAAGCTTGGCGGAACTTCGGTTGTGGGAGTCGATCTGAATAGAAATTACGATTTTGAGTGGTGTAAAGCCGGAGCTTCGTCTTATCAATCCGCGGATACCTACTGCGGAAAATCCGCTTTTTCCGAGCCGGAATCCAAAGCTTTAAGAGACTTCATGACCGAAAGGAAAAACATAAAAACCGCTCTTACCTATCACTCTTATTCTTCGTTGGTCTTATATCCCTGGGGAGGGAGAGATACTCAGGTTAGCGACGAGAAAGACAGAACCGCTTTTATAAAACACGCGGAAGAAATGGCGAAGATATTGGGTTATCAACCTCAACAATCGAGCGATCTTTACGTCGCAAGCGGAGATATGGCCGACTGGGCGTACGATAAGCTTAAAGTTCTGGCATGGACCATAGAACTTGAAGGAAGCTCTTTTTATCCGGGCTCTACCATAATTTCAAAAGCTTTCGAAAGGAATAAAAAAGCTTGCCTTTATCTGTTAAGCATAACCGATAACCCTTATAAATAAATTATTTTTTTAATTCCAGTATGTATGATTCGAGTCTTATTTGGGGATGATAAGACTCTTTGGATTTCCTTAAAGATTCTTTTCCTAAATCCGATTCTTTGTTTATGTATTTATATTTTTTCGTCGCTAATGAAGCAAATTCTCTGTCTATGAACTGATAAAGTCCTTTTACGCTTTTATCCGCTTTCTCAAAATTTAATACGCATGTTTCGTCGTTAAGCTCCGAACCTATGGCAAAGGCTTTTATTTCTTTGTTTATATAAACGCATACGCCGAAAAAAGTAATTCCATTCCACAAGTCTTTTATTTTTAATACGGCTTTCTTTTCGCACTCTAACATGTCGAAATTCTTTTTATCCGTTTGTTCCCATAGATTTTCCGTTAATTTAATTATATCGGTTAAGGATTCGACCGTTAAATCTTTTATTTCAAGATTAGACGAATAATTTTTTTCAAATTGATTTATAAGATTTCGTTTGGCGGAATACCTGCTTCCTTTCAATTCGTATAAATCCCTGGACATATAAATATAGTCAGAGTAAGCGTCGTTTTTTATTACGTTAAAGTTAGAGGAAATTTCGTCCATATGTTTATCTAAAAAATCTTTCGGTACATAGTATACATGGTTTTGTTTTAAAGATTTAAGTATTTCTATGAGTAGTTCTATCGATAAATTGCTGTAGGGAAGAGGGAGAATAATTCCGTTTGTCGAGTTATTTAGGCTATTTTCTGATATTATCAAAAAATTATTATATTCGAGCCAAAAAGTATTATATACGCAATCATCCCATAAAAATATGGCGCTTAAAGAATATGGGGAATGATTGGAGGCGGAAACCTTTAAGTATTTCCTAAATATTTCTATGTCTTTATTTTCCAGTTTTTTTAAATTCATATATCATAGGCGTTTTTTCTTTAAAGATTTTAAAACCGTGTCTTTTGTATAAGCTAACCGCTTTTTTTTCGGATATCAGACCTATCCATTTAAATTCTTTTTTTATAAGAAAATCTTTTATGAAATTTAAAATTTCGGTGCCTATTCCTTTGTTTCTGAATTCTTTTAATACCGCAAAATCCTGTATATAGGCGTCGTTGACTTTATCGGATATCGCCCGCGCCATTGCGACTATCTTGTTTTTATGTACGGCTACTACGAATATATGGCTTCCTTTAACTATTTTGGCCAATCTATTAATGTTGTCCGTATTATCCCACCAGCCGGCGTCCTTATATATTTCCTTTATTTGTCTTAAAATTTTTAGATCCGGATTTTTAATCGTTTTTATGGAAAAGTTCATAATCTTATTTTATAAAATCTATTAAGGCTTTTATAAGTATGGCGTTGGATATCAAAAAAAGCAAAGGTTTGATTATTTTAGCCCCGTTTTTTATCGCCATATCCGAACCTATGTAATTTCCCGCTACGGAAATTACGGCCATGGCTAAACCCAATTTAAAATCTACTTTTTTTAATATTATAAAAGCGGTAAGAGCCGATATGTTGGATACGAGATTTGTAAATTTGGCTAAAGCCGTGCTTTTTAATATGTCGTATTTTACGAATTTGGAATATCCCACGGCCAGAAAAGTTCCGGTTCCCGGTCCCAGCATTCCGTCGTAAAAAGAAACGATAGCGGTTAAAAAAAACGTCGCCGTGTTTTTTTGTTTTTCGGATAGCGAAGAAGAATTATCTATTAAGCCAAAATCCTTTTTTTTAATCATATATACGGATATTGCCGGTATTGAAAATAATATTATTATTTTAAGAATATATCGGGGAATATGTGATACGAATAACGCCCCTAAAAAAGAAAAGAAAAAAGAATAAATAAAAATTTTTATTAGATATTTTTTTTCGAATTTCAATTCTCTTAAATATTTTACGCAAGCCACAAAGGTTCCGGTTGAGGAGGATAGTTTGTTCGTGCCTAAAAGCAAAGACATATCCAGGCCGTAATTTATATATGCGGGTATGGTAATCAGCCCTCCTCCACCGGCTATCGAGTCTATAAAACCGGCTATAAAAACAAATATGGAGAGAATAATAAAAGAATCGGTTAATTCCATAATTAAATTATACAAATAATAATAACTCTCATATTTGATACAAATTTATATAATATATAAAAGGAGAGAATATGATAGAAATAAATAAGAAAGTTGAAAACTTAAAAAAAGAGATAGATATATCTTTGAATAAAAACAAAATAGATTTGCTTATTAAAAACGCCAAATTAATAAATACATTTTCGGGAGATATATATAAAACGGACATAGCGGTTCATAACGGTAAAATAGTCGGCTTTGGAGAATATTCGGCTAAAAATGTGATAGACGCCAAAGGAATGTATGTAGCCCCCGGGTTCATAGACGGACATGTGCACATAGAAAGCTCCATGGTTAAGATCCCCGAGTTTGCGAAAGTAGTTATGCCCTGCGGAACGACAAGCGTGGTAATAGATCCTCATGAAATAGCCAACGTGCTTGGAATAGAAGGAATAAAATATATGCTTTCATCAAGCATAGACTCTATGCTTGGAGTTTATGTTATGCTTCCGTCCTGCGTTCCATCCACCGCTCTTGAGACCTCGGGAGCCACGCTTTCAAGCCACGACTTATCTCTTCTTTTAAACGACGAAAGAATATTAGGGATAGCCGAGGTTATGAACTATCCGGGAGTTATACATAAAGATACCGACCTGTTAAAAAAGATAGCTATAGCTAACGGAAAAATTATAGACGGGCACGCTCCTTTTTTGTCCGGCAAACAACTCTACGCTTACGTTTCAAGCGGGATAAGGTCTGACCATGAGTGTAGTGAAATAGAAGAAGCGAGAGAAAAATTGAGAGCCGGCATGTATGTTATGATAAGGGAAGGAACCGCCGCAAAGAATTTGAAATCCTTAATTGGCCTTGTAAACGTGTCCAATTCCAGAAAGTTTATATTTGTCACGGACGATAGGCACTTAGACGACATAGAAAACGAAGGGCATATAAATTATCTTGTTAAAAAAGCCATAGAATACGGGGTGGATCCGGTAAAAGCCATACAAATGGCTACCATAAATACCGCGGAGTACTTCGGACTTAAAAATTTGGGTGCTATTTTGCCGGGGTATTTTGCCGATTTTATCATATTCGATAATTTTAAAAGAATGAACATAAAAATGGTTTTTAAAAACGGAATTATGGTTTCAAAAGACGGGAAGGTTTTCGATGGAATAATAAAGGAATATAAAGAAAAGTTAAGAGGTACGATAAACGTCAAATGGATAGAGCATGAAGATTTCGCGTTAAAAGCCGAAGGCAAAAAAGCAAGAGTAATAAACGTGATACCCAACGAGATAATAACTAAGATGAGTGTGGAAGAAGTAAAAGTGGACGGTGGTTATGTTTCAAGCGACACCGAAAAAGACATTTTAAAAATAGCGGTTATAGAAAGGCATATGGCGAGCGGCAGGATAGCCAAGGGGCTTGTAAGAGGATTTAAATTAAAAAAAGGCGCCATAGCCTCAAGCATTTCTCACGATTCACATAATATAGTCGTGATAGGAACTCACGACGGAGATATGTATCAGGCGGCGGTCGGGGTAGTTAAGATGCAGGGGGGAATAGCCGCGGCTTTAAACGGACAGATACTTGAGTCTCTTCCTTTGCCGGTTGCGGGGCTTATGTCGGACAGAAGCGCGGAGTTTGTCAAAACAAAAATAAAAAGACTGAGGGAAGTGGCGAGATATTTGGGTTCCGAGCTTCCCGATCCTTTTATGGCGATGTCTTTTTTAACTCTTCCTCCAATACCCGAGATTAAGATAACCGACAGGGGAATAATAGACGCCAATAAATTTAAAGTGGTAGATCTTTTTGTGAGGTAAGATGAATTTTGTTTTTTTGTTTGTTCTTTTCTCTATACTGAATCTTAACTCGGCGAAAATTATTGTACCTTCTTATATAGATAACCTTTCGGATTCAGAGTTTAGCATAGGTTATGAGACGGATGTTAATTCTTACGGATGGGTGGGGTGGGGGGATTTTCCCAAATGCGATAGGTATATTACCCCAAGCTCGGTTAGAAAAAATCAGAAAATCAATTTATATGGAATAAAATCGGGGAAAAAATATTGCTATACGGTATTCTTGCCTTTGGATAACTCCACATATTCTTATGTCGCTTCTTCCGGCGTTTTTTTAAGTTTGTACGACGATACCGTTTCAAGTTACAGCTTTATAGTAACGGGAAACACCGTATTTAATACCGAGGATGAAAATTTAAAACTTTCATCGGCTTCTTTTTCTTCGATATATGAAGAGCCTTTATTTCTTATTCATACCGGAAATATGTTGAAATATGAAAACGATATAAACACGCCTTTCTACGGCATTGAAAACGTAATAAAGTCAAAACCGATTTTCTCGGTCCCGGGCCCCAAGGAATATGGGGAGAAAAAAGAAAAAGGGGAAGGGTATAAATTTTTACAAAAAAACTACTCGCCATACAGAACTTTTTCGAGAAACGGAGCGGTTCCTCATTATTATTACATAGACATATCCGAGTCGAGGTTTATATTTTTAGACGATAATAATCTAAACGACATAAAAGACGCTCCGTCTATTAAAAGAGGAACAAAACAATGGCTTTGGCTTGAAAATACCTTAAAATATTCCAAAGATAAAAAATGGATTTTTGTGGTTATAAATCATCCTTTATATCCGTCATATGTCTGGGATGAAGCGGATAGGAATTCTCTTGAAGAGCTCTTTATAAAATATAAAGTAGATATCGTTTTTCAAAACGGAGGAGATTTTTTCTTAAGAACCAAAAAGCTTAAATACGGCCAGTATGATGAAAACGGAGTTTATTATATGACAATCGGCGGGGCAAATATTTATCAAACTTATCCCATTGACGATGAAATATCGGATATAAAATTAAACATAAAAGGTTTTCTTTATATTAAGGTTAATAATCTAAATATAGATATGATTTATTACGATTATATGTTTAACCAGCTCGATAGATTCGTTTATTCCAAATGAAAACAGTTCAAAGTTTAAAGTTATAAGTTTAAAGTTGAAAGTCTAAAGTTCAATGTTTAAAGTTGGAAGTTTAAAGTTAAATGTTTAATGTAAAGTCAAATCGTTGGTTTTGCTACCCCCTTGTAATATTTTAAAAAAACAATTTTGAAACTTATATCGCTTATCTAATTGTTTTGGGGGATTTATAATTTTGGTTGCGGGGGTAGAATTTTCCCGCAAATAAAATTCGCTCACCGCTCATTTTTTCGCGGGCCGCTCCTCGCAAAACTGTATGCGAAAGTTTTGCTGCGGACTTTCAAATCCTACGCAAAGCCAAATCGTTGGCTTTGCTACCCCCTTAAAATATTTTTGAAAAAACGTTTTACCGCTTTTAATTGTTTATAGTCTTAGTTTTTAGGATTTTAAGTCTGGTTGCGGGGGTAGGATTTGAACCTACGGCCTCCAGGTTATGGGCCTGGCGAGCTACCGGGCTGCTCTACCCCGCATATATATTATATCAAATAACTTTCGCTTTAAACAAGTTTTTTAAAATTATAAAATAATATTTATATGGAAAACTATAATATTTTGTGGTTGATTTTCATAATACTATCGGTCTCGGTTTTTATATTCGACTTGAGACTATCCGTTTTAAAACCTCACGATATATCCTTAAAAGAATCTTTGATTTTGTGCGGTTTCTGGATTCTAATAGCGACTTTATTCGGTTTTATTTTGGGATATTTTTTGGGCTTTAACAAAATGGTCGAGTATTTTACCGCTTACATAGTTGAATATTCTCTTTCCGTAGACAACATGTTTGTTTTCTTAATGATTTTTTCTTTTTTCGGCATAGAAAAAAAATATCAGCCAAAAGTTCTTGTAATAGGAATATTATCCGCGGTTGTTCTTAGGTTAATATTCATATTTACCGGAATAGCTTTAATAAAAAGATTTGAATGGATAATATACATATTTGCGGCGGTTTTAATATACACCGGATTTAAGATGTTTGTCTCGCAAGAAGAAAAGGTGGAGCCCGATAAAAATCCGATATTAAAATTCGTATCCAGATTTATATACATAGATATGAATTATAAAGGAGGAGATTTCTTTTTGGTTAAAAACGGCAAAATAGTTCCTACTTTGATGATAGCCGTTTTGATAGTAATAGAATCCACCGATCTTGTTTTTGCGGTCGATTCCATACCGGCGGTTTTGGCGATATCTCAGGATAAACTTGTGGTTTATTCTTCCAATATATTTGCCGTCATAGGTCTTAGAAGCCTTTATTTCGCTTTAGCTTCGATAAGCGATTATTTTAAATATCTTAAAAAAGGGGTTGCGGTGGTTCTTGTTTATGTGGGCATAAAAATGTCCATTTCTCACTTCGTAAAAATATCTCCTTTCGTTTCGCTTATTGTAATACTTGTCATATTATCAGGCTCCATACTGTTATCGGTTTTAAAGAAAAAATGATTTTTGACTTTAATTTTTTATAATGCTATTATTTAGTTAGGAG
>ERZ795060.2594-NODE-2594-length-18058-cov-5.326834_pt1 | contig 18058 bp, 22 predicted proteins | sample MGYA00375144_ERZ795060 | MGnify/ENA primary metagenome ERZ795060 (study PRJEB30189, sample SAMN05720157) | activated sludge metagenome | isolation source: anaerobic digester from wastewater treatment plant | place: Japan | collected 2015-05-15 ...
CATTGCAGCATCCGCAATCGATTTCCCTACTCCATAATCAGGATCTTGTAAACACAAATTTATACCATACCACATTTCAAAACCTATTCCAATACAATTTCCACTAGTAGAACACAACACTAACCATATATATGCAACATCATATTCATATGCTGCATTATATGAAGTTTTGAGATCTGCTTCTAACACAAAACTATTAGGATTTGGCGAAGATACTAATATTTTACTACCGACAGATATGCGATTGAATCCAAAATCATCTGAAACATCACTCCATGCATATAATGCCCCATTATTTATACTGGCATTAGTATTCCCCCCCAAATTCCAGTTATTTAGTGAAGAAGTATTATCAAAACCTTCAAAGAAATAAACATTATTTAGTGTGAAACTAGCTGTTATTGTACGATTGCTAGTTACATTGCTAAATGTGTAACTAGATACAGCGCCTACGCTTATACCATCTACTATAACATCGCTTATGACATATCCCTCGTTAGGTATTATCTGGAATGTTTGATCACTACCTTGTTGTACATGCACTGTATCTGGCGTGATTGTACCACCATTACTTTGTATAACCGCTATAGTAAATTGAGTTGTCGTTGTAGTAGAACACGCATCGCCATGTTCTGTAACACTAGCTATTGTTTCTGTAGTGTCTTTGTCGTTGTCTAGGTCATCTACATCTGGTTGAATTACACACAATTCGTAGGTTGTACCATCACTATAATAGTGTATGCCACTTTCTACGCTACTACTAAGCATGCTTTTGTTTGTATACGGGTTAATTGGTTCTTTAGTAAACAAAGCTTTGAAAGTAGGATCACTTAAAGATAGTGGATACAACGCGTTACCGTTATTTTTAAAAGCGCTTTCGCTTTTATATTGTTCTAGATTTGTTACAATAATTTTTAAGTTAGCATCAAATATGTTTAACTTAACTTGTTCAGACGCTCTAAAATAGGTAGGTACAGCTACGCCTACTAATATACCCATTATTAGTAGAACGACTATTAATTCTATGAATGTGAATGAACGCCTCACATGTTTTTTATAGCACATGCATAAAATACTATATATTCTATGTTTACACAATTTGTAATTTTGTTTTTAAAAACGTCGGTAGCTGTATTTGTGTTTTGTTATCTATAAATGTGTTACAGCATATGGCGAGATTTAACGTTCTCTATCTTGCCGTTGATGTGACAATTCTTGTAATACTTGTTTATTGCGATTATTATACACAAACTCTACATAGTTTTGGATGCGTAAAAACATCTTGGCTGCTTCTTTGGCGTTAAGATACATTGTAACACTGTGTTGTTTTTGGTAGTTTTGGTATCCAATAGTGCCGTTATCACGCTTAATTAAATCACCGACCCCATTTTCTACTGTTAATATCCAAGGATTGCGTTTTTGCGGGTCGTACTTAATACTGAAACGTGATACCTGATATTTACCGTTTTCATCTGTTTTATATGGGTTCACTTTTTGCTCATCGTATATAAAACCAGACTGTGTAAGAACACCCCAAGCTATAAGAACACCCCAAGCTATATAAGCCATATCATCTAGGTCTACATTATGTTTAACAGATACTGTGTTTTCTTTATCTTTAAACTCTACCATGTTGATGACGATCTTATCTTCTGTATTTACACTAAAATCCATTACAGCATTGGCCGTAAAAGTGTTAGCAATTTTTACCATAACATCACCTCAAATATATGATACCATATCTGGTATACTATATGTATAGGAGGTGTAAAAATGAGAGTGTATACAGAATTTACAAGCAATGAAGATATAGTTCTTCCTAAGTATTACAATCATGTATTACAAGGGCTGTTTTATAGAACGATATCTCCCCCAGTTAGCGACGATTTACACAATAAAGGTTTTAATATATTCAATAAACAATTTAAACTATTTACATTTTCTCGAATACTGCAACATGGATATAAAGTCGGTGAATATTTGAATTTCGGGAAAAATATTTCTATTCAATGGTCTTCTCCTTTAGATGAACTTATAAAAGATTTTGTGTCTAACTTACAGAAACACCCAATAAGGCTCGGAAGAAATACGATACGTTTAAATAATGTCGCTTATATTCAACGTCCACAATTATTCAACCGAATAAATTTTCGTACGCTTTCACCAGTTACAATGCATACAACCTTGATTGATAGCGGAGAACGTATAGTACATTATTATAAACCCACAGACCATAGGTTAAATAAATTGCTTACTGAAAACGCAATAGATAAATATAACGCTTGGGCTTTATATACTAACAAACCACTGCTAACAAACGGTCGGCTGACATTAAAAATTGTAAAATGGAATCCAAAACATAATATAGTATATGTGAAATATAAAGATACTGAAATTATGGGATGGACAGGCCAATTTATCTTGGTCGGCACACCTGAACTTATTAACATTGTATATGATGCGGGATTGGGTGACAAAAACTCCCAAGGGTTCGGTATGATAGATATATGTTAGAAAGTGAATATATACTTAGTGAAGAACGCAAATTCTTACTAAATGCACAATACGAAAAACATATGTCGCATAATGAGTTAGACCAAGCATACAAGTGTAAACAAGAAATACAAAAAATAGAAATACCAGAAGATGCTCACAAACAATGGCAAACAATTATGCAAACCTATGACGCTACGTTGCATCTACTTAATGTGCTTAACATGAGCTTAACATATGAGAATAGACAGAGCGCACTTAGCAAATATGCTAAACTAACTGGGGAAAACAATGTATTAAGTGTAGAACAAGCTCTTGACCAACTTAAAAAATAGAACAAATCTTTGAAACTCCTAGCAATAATCCATATATAGTGTATGAGTTTGAAGAACAATTAATATCTAAAAGAGTTCTAAGAAACAATGGTATATATAGAACACAATTAGAAAAAATACAAGAGATTGTGAATATAGCATGCGATTGGACACAAAAGAAAAGTGGTGTCCTTATTTCTTTTCGTATTCCTAACATGGAGTTAGATAAGTTTACAGTTGATAAACGGATATTATTTGATAACTTCATATTATATACGCGTACAAATAAAATACAACAAACTGAGTTTCTTAGCGACAGTGTAGAAAAACTGAATCACATAATTAACCGTTCACTGCCATATGGATATAAATACGGGGATGTACATTTTAAACCATCATATAAAAACCACAGTATGTCAAATAGTTTGGCGTTAATATATTGGATTGATAACCAGTTTAAGGTGCAAAAAGAAAAAGAACAAGTAATTACCAAACTACCTGATAGAACATGGACATACATGTTTTTTAGTTTACTGCAAGCAGGTGCACTACATGAAGTATGGGAATCTATAGAAAATAAAACATTGCATACAGCACTTGAATTAATAGACCTAAGTAAGTCTAATATAATTCCATATGTTACGCAAACTCCAACTAATAAACTTATTACAGAATATATGATATTTGCAAGCAACTTGCATGACTTATTCTTACTAAGCGAAAAATATTCACATATACCTATCGTATTTGATTTTTCCAACTTTGAACCAATTTTAATAGGAGGTAAGCTACCAATAAAACTTAATATCACCACTAACGAAATAAAACCACGAATAATTGGTATGAAGGATAGACAAGAACGTTAGGTTGGTGTATAATATAAATATGAAGAAAGGAGTGATATTATGAGGAAATATGGAAAAGTAATTGCGATAATAACAACTATCTTATGTTTTTTAGGAATAGTACCATTGGTACAAGCGCAAGAACAAACACAACCAATAGAAAACCAACAGGTACCACAAGAACAAGAAAACGCGACATATATTCCTGTATTAATGTATCATAATTTTTGGAATGAACAATATCCATTACCCACAAAGGAGGAATTAGGAATACCAGGCTATGATCCACAAACAGCACCTGCTAATTTGTATGCTGGTAAGTTTGAGCAACAAATGCAATGGTTGTATGAAAACGGATGGCAAACTATCACATTAGATGAGTTTTATGAGTGGGTACAGGGGAAGCGCGTTGTACCACCTAAAAGTTTTGTTATTACTATTGATGATGGGTATAAAAGCGTTTACACGGTAGCATATCCAATACTAAAAAAGTACAATTATAAAGCTACTGTTTTTGTTGTTACAAGCTATATGGTAGACCCTAATAAGAAGGCTAATTTTCCACACATGACAGCACAAGAAATGGCTAAAGCGTCTGATGTATTTACATATGGTAGCCATACACATGATTTACATATGGTTAAAAATGGTAAATCGTTGCTATTTTACACTCCTCTCAGTGTAATAAAGCAAGACATAGAAAAAAGTCGCAATTTACTATACACTGAGTATTTTGCCTATCCATATGGTGGATATGATGGGGATATTGAGAATATAGTAAGAGAAGCTGGTTATAAGATGGCTTTTACTACAGGTGATAGATACGCGTATGTGAACCAGGATATTTACGCAATACGTAGGTTTGATATTACAGCTCAAATGTCCATAGACGAGTTTATTACCATTATGGAAGGCAAAGCACAAAAAAACTTAAAACCTATGTTTTCTCCTTTTTTCTTTAGAGTAACAACATTATAGGGTATATTATAAGTATGATAAATGATTCTACAGGAGAATTTTACGAACTTAAAATACCATATGCTTTGTTCCCTAAGTCTGCATTTTTAGATTTTTCTACTAGAATTTTTGTACATAGTGAAATTAACCCTTGTAGCACATTGGAAATACCACCAGTTGACACACAAGATAAAATAAGAGCAGCAATAATGGTTGGTGAAGATGCGAAACTATTTTCTTTTATTGCAAATAAAAACCAGATGTTTAAAGAACTACCATTTCAACAACAAATGGCAGTAATATACCATGAGTTATTACACTTGCTAATAACATACCATCAACTTATGATTCCTGAACTTGCGCGAACAGAAAATAACAGTGTCACTAGATTTTTACTACCAAGGGGATTTAGTAATCTGATGCATGATTTTATAATAGATACGATAGGCAGTGAATTAGCTTCACAAAAAGCATTACTTAGAATCACATTTGATGATTTTGATCTCGCTACATGGCATTATTATACATATTTGAAAGCGCCCCCTGACAGTGAATTGAACTTTACAACTTCTGTGCAAATAACTGATTTCTGGTATGGTAATTATTTGGAAGGTAGACATTACCCACTTCCACATTTCTTCGATTTTCCAGATGATCTACATCCAGACCTAAAACAAGCGTACACAACACTTGAAAAAGAAATACAAAAAGCATTTGATAAAGTGCTTATAGGAATTACAAATGTTTGTAGAAACATTCGTAACCACAACGATGGGTACACAGAATTTTGGAATGATGAATATTTGCTAGCACCTTGGACTGAACAACGCATTATACTAGACACAGTAAATGTAGTAAAAGAGTTTAATGATGATCTGGAAAAGATCCAGCAACTAGCTACTAATCTTATACCAGAACTTGGCAACCTGTTTGATATAGCAGAACAAATAGACATTACTATAGAAACTGGAGCTAAAATACCTAATTTGTTACCTTCAATTATTGACGAAATCAAGCCAGTAACACCCACAGGAAGGCCTAGCGATATAGACACATTACAAAAAGTGTTGCAAGATATAGCAGACAAAATAGCTGAAAAAATACAAAAGGATCGTGAGGCACAAGCCATACTTGATCAAATATTAGACAGTATATCTAAAGATAATTCAGCTAGTCAGAAACAAGTAAGTAGATTGCGATATTCTTATTATCCTGATAGCGTGTATAACAAAGTTACTGATGCGCTCAAAAACTTACAAACATCGACCAAGTTACGTGTACTAGCTGATATGGTAACTAGATACCATGGTTATATAGCAAAACGTGATCAACATAGTACTAGAGGAAAACTGGATGTTAGAGAAGTAGTAAAACAATTCCCTAATATTGTACAACAGCAAATACAACGTCCAGCTGTGTTTGAACAAACACAAGTTATGTACTTGCCAAAGCTTAATATACTAACCGTATTTGACCTATCAGGATCTATGAACAGCATTAATATGGTGTTAAAACCTTTCTTCTCTGCTTTCTATCAAGAAGGGCTTTCGCCTTTGTTTAACATAAGTATGGTAGATTTTTCAGATTCCGTTGTATTAGAAAATTGGGATAACTTACCTAAAGATGCCTATTATAGTGAAATAGAAAATGAAGGTGGAACTGCACCTTTGGCTCCGTACAATCTACCTACATGGAAAACTATTATAGAACAAACAAAACCCGATGCAATATTGGTGTATTCTGATGGATATTTTGATCCATTGCTAAAAAAAGAAGATTCTATGGAAAGTCTAGCTAAGTTCTTTACTGATTTAGGCATGAGAAGAGAAGATATAGCTTGCTATAAAGTAGATGAAAATTATGATCTTGATATGCTTATTGAACAAACACTAGAGTTTCTTAATGAAAGAGTAGAAGAAAAGTACAAAACATTCACAGGTCATAATCTAGATCTTGATTTTGATAATGAACGCTAAGCATTTGTTTTATTAACCTAGTCGCTTTACCTTTTTCCATATCATAATCTTTGGTAAATTCTATATCTACACGTCTAATACCATATTTTAATTCCTGTTCTATAGCATAATAGTATCTACCAGATTTGTTAAGTATAAACAAACCAGGCTGGTTATTTTTCTTAAGGTTGCTTAAAAATTGCCAGAAATATTCTGTAGTAGCTTGTCGCTGATCATATTCTGTGCGACAAAATTCCATAATATCTCTTATAGTCCATCTATTAGGTAGATGATTGTATAGTTCTTCGGTAATATAAAATCCGCCGCCTAAATCATAAGTGAAGTGTGATGAATACAAATCTTTTCCGATCAAGAAAAACGCTCTAATTTTATCATTGGTTAAGTAGCCTTTTCTTAAAAGAAATGGATGTAGTTGTGGTCTATCCCTTTCATCACGTTTATATTCAAATACACTCTTAGGAAAACTATAATCGCCATTTAATAATTTGTTTATCCATTCTTCTTTAAATTCGTCTGGACTATATACTAACCCCTGTAAATTAGGATGCGATAGTGTCACTATATGAAAAGGAGTAATAAATATGTAGTTTTCACCTTCAATGCTAATACTTTCTACCTCTGTTGTCCATCCATAGTACGTGTGATGATACGGTTCTTTACAATTAAATTCCATGTTCTCGTACTTTAATATATACTTGTCAAAATTTATATAACCTTCTGGATAATTTATTTGGTAACATTGCATAACAAATGGAATATCGTATTTATTAAAACGAATAGTATTTTTAAGTAAAACTTGTGCATCTCTCATATTTTTTCCTCCAAATCGTGCTGTTTGAAAAGTAAACTTTGTATTTTATCATAGGTATATGTAGGAACAATGAGTCCTCCTTGATATATTCCATATTTGTTACTGGTTTCTACATAAATCCTAGTTATTTTAGGTTCTAACACATCAAACAGCCCTATAGATATAACAATAGGCTTGTTGTTTAACCTGTTATTAGCAAGATCGCGCCAAAACTGCTCTCTTGTGTTGAATCCCTTAGTAATTTCGTCGCGCACAAATGGAATTACATCATGCACAGTAAAACGTGACGGTAATTGAGAGAACACCGATTCACTTATCTCCCATGAAAATGGTTTTACAGTAGCATAGTGGGAAAGAGATTTAGAACAGTCTAAATCCTTTAAGGCTAAAAATATATCAATTATGACGTTAGCACTAGTAGGACGTGAATTTTGATATACTGTTTTAAACTCTACTATATAACTTTGTTCTTGTATAGCGCTGTAGTCATGCATATAAGGATAGATTTGGAACCAATCTTTGGAAAATGTAAAACCATTTAGTAACAATTCATAGGTTTGTGGCAGCGCATTAGGATAATCTTTGGTTCCTTCTTTGGAAACATAAGTGTTGTAATACACCTCATATGCCTCCTTTAATTCGCTACTAATTAGTGTCGGATTAAAAGGTATAATTGCAGCTTTACCATATATATACTCATCTGGTATATATACATGCGTTACTTGTAAATAATAATCTAAAAACATATGTTGACTAAAATCAGCAAATAAATATAAATTGTTGTATTTAATTACTACATTGGGCAGCGCAAAATCATAAGATGGTAATAATAAAAAAATAGGAATGTTTAAGTCATATTTCTTTATTCTGGTTTTGTAAATAATGCTATTGTATATATCTTTGTTAATATCACGCATCATTTACATTAATTATACCATACACACTCTCCGTGATAAATCCCATACTTAGTTGGTTTCTCTATGTAATATCCAATCTCTTTATATTCCTTTTTAGATACGATAGGTATAGTAACATCTTTATGTCTATCGTGCAGTTCGGCTATATCACACCACATTTTTTCACTATTATAAGCCCTATTTTCTACATCTTTAATAACAATTGGAATTACATCGTCTATGGTAAAACGCGTTGGTAATTGATCAAATAAATATACCTGGCATATCTGTAATATTGTTAATTACTAGTTGGTGACCAAATATTAAGTGTCTTTTTAGAACACAATCCATATACAAATTATTGTATTGTAAAAGAATATTCGGGCCAGTATCTGCGATATATATAATAAAATTCAAACCATATTTATTGATTTTAGTTTTATAAAAAACCCTACCTAATTTTTTCATAATCCATGTTCTTTTTATACCCGGCTGATCGTACTAACCTACCATCTTTCAAGAGAATGTGTGATGGCAAATTTTGACTGAACATTGCCACAGGTATTTTCCAAGATTGCCCAGCTTGTATAGTTTGTCCTAGCTCATACCATATACGTTCTTTTATTCTTCTAGTACTTTCAAGTTCTGATTTTACAATATCTCTAAGATCATATACAGTCCATTTATCCGGTAACTTTTCGTATACATTAGATTTTATTAAAAACTCAGGAACTCTAGTTGTTATAGAGCCTATGGAAACTGATTTAGTAGCATATCGAAAATCTTTTAGTACGGTGTATATATTGTATGCATCTGTAGTGTCAATATCAGGCGTATATTGGTAAATCGTTGCTGTTGACATATAATAAACAGATTTATTAAATCCTTCTTTGGATATACTAAATACATTCTTAGAAAGTTTGTATCCGTTTAATAGTTTTTGGCGCCATTCTTCTTCTACTGGCCCATCCACTGTATATTCATGTAAATTTTTGTCTGTACTTACAATAAACGGCGGATCATCGCAATAAAGGCACTGTGTGTTGGCGTCAATATCAACATATCTGGATAAATTGAGTACATAGCCATAACCTACATTATGTGAAATATTGCATAAGATACTAATATTGTGTAATTGTGGAATTACACAGTACAGTCTTAAGCGAGCAGCCACAGATCTAACAGTAATTATAAAATCTAACCCATACTTACTTACCTTATAATTATCTTTCATATTCTGCTACCAAACCTCGCTTATATTCTCTACTCTCTGGTGAATCATACCGTATTACTTGACACGTATAAATGCCATATTTGTTTTTTGTAAATTTATACGCTCTATTAGGGATTTTAGATCTTCTATCGTATCCATATACTATCGTAATTCCATTCTCTACGTAGTGCTTAAAATCTGACAAAAAACCTTCTACTACGGATTGATATTTTTTATATTCGCCCCGTACTATATTACAAAGGTCACCAAGAGTGTAATTATGTGATGGTGAGTAACTAACTATTGAATTTGGTATAAACAAACCACGCTTTGCATTGTCAGCTCTATTATTATCCCAGCACTGCCCACGCACTATATTACCTACAACAAAGTTTTCATTAGTGAACGCATACATAGAGTATAAATTAAGATAATTAAGATCAATGCGATATAACCTTTCTAATGAGAAAAATATATAGTCTGACAAGTCTATAGGCAGTTTGTAATCATATTCTACCATTATTAGTAATTTATCTTTTAAAGATAAAGAACATCCGTATTTATCATCTGCTTTTGCTACTTCTAAGGGTAAACTTCTATTAGTTTTAATAAACTGTGCTAATTCTATATCGCCGCTATTGTAAAGTTTATAGTTTTGGGCTATATCTGTAGGAAAAAATAGATTTTCCAAACCAGCAAATATACATTCATTTTGTTTTACTTTAAATCCATATCCAAGCCAAACATTATAAACAGGTAGTACTGGTATATCAACACCGTAAAAACGCAAATACATTTCATCTTTACTGTCATCAACCAAAACTTTTAGTTTAGTACCTGCGTATTCCCAAGATTCTTTTATCATATATATATGATACCAAACCTTTAGGTTTGTGGTATAACTAAAATATGATAAAGAGAATAGAATACAATATAAGAAATGGGTATGCCCTATCACCAAGATATGGGCTTATTGAAAGTAAGGAAGTGTTCGTAAACGATTACAATATAGCAAGTCGTTTGTACCAAAATTATCTAGTGCCTCAAGAAGCGTTTGAAAAAGTAGAAATGGAAAATGTAGATGATAAAATGCATTTCAGATGGTCTACAAGATTTCTAATGAATGATTACGACGACGCTTACGAAGCACCATTCAGGAGATTTCAATCTGGAATTATATTCCAACCTGAAGCGATTAAATTACAAAATAGTAAGAAACCCGCCGATCTTTTAGTATTTTATTCTGATTATCACGATATAGATATAAGTAAATACTATGATTCATATCTACAAAAAATGTGGGAAAAGGAAAAGAAACGCCCAAAGGGACAATATAGAACTGAACGTAGAGCAGAACAATGTCAATTAGTAAAATGGTCAGAATATCCAGTACTGTTTAGTTCCATTACCATTTGGCAGGAGATTATAGTACCGGAAATACGTTATCAACCATTGGGTAATACATATGCAGTAGCTATATTATCTAAAAGCGGTGCACAGGATTTGCTAGAGTTGCCTAAGATTATAGTAGATACTGTTTTATGGACAGATGACTACGAATTACCGCAACTTAAAGTTAGCGCTATAAACGATACATGCGAAAGTTTAGCAACAGCTATTGAAAGGATGCAAGAATATATCTTTTGGGAACCACGTAAAGCTAGTAAAGAAAGGGAGGACTGAATATGGAAAATATAAATGGTAAAAATGGTATTTTTCTTGGACAGCCTTTACAATCACCACAAAGGCTAAAGAAAATCAAATTAGTTAATGAGATTGAATTTGAAAATGTTCAGAACACTGGGTATGATATATACCTGGCATCAGTGGCCAAAGAAAATTCCGATGATCTTGACATAATAGGATACATGTATTCAAAAGAAAATAAAGTACTTGCACTAATAGATACTTGTTCTGGATATCGTACTTATGTATTTCCACGATTAAAATCTGATACTCATATTGAAATGCTATTAACTAGAGCAAGTAACAAAATTAATGATCAGTATGTCACATTATTGCCTTACGCTTCGAGTTTTATATATTTCTTCAATAACAACGGATCTAACAATCTAGAGGAAATAGCTAATATAGACGGACTAATAAAATGGTTTGATGAAATAGTGGAAGAAAAGAAAAACTCTAAGGAAATAGAAGCATTGTTAGAAAAAGGAGCGACTAACATACCAAGAGATGAAAAAACACTGATTGTCAGTGAAGATGACGAAAAAGAAGAAAAAACATTAGAAGAGTATGTAGCAATATTACAGCAGAAAGAAGAAGAAATGTATAGAAAATTGAAAGCCGTTCCTACGCAAAATTTCAAAATAGTAAAAAACGCTATAGAAAGTTTTTATGAGAGTATAACATACAAAACACTTGCGTTAAATGAAAGACCTAATGAGTTAGGCCTTGTTATATTTGGGCCTCCTGGTGTAGGAAAAACTTTTGCAGTACATTGGACACAACGCGAGCTACAACATGACTGCGCATGGGTTAACCTATCTGGCGATGCCATAGATATAAACGCATTATCTGACGCGTTGTTTGGATATAACATCCTAAGTGCTTCTGAAAACGCAACTAAGAGTGATTTCGTATTTGGTGGATTTGTACAATCAATTAGTGAAGCCATTAAAAATGGAAAGAACACAGTAGGTATTGTAGTGAACGAGTTTAACCGTAGCGCAGCTATGGGGAAACTCGACCAAATTATACGTGATGTTGGAGATAATAACAGTATTCTAATAGAAACAGGCGGTAATCTTGCTGAATTACGTCAACGTTTAAAAGAAGAATATGGCATTTATTCCACAATAGAACGTAACGGTCTACGTATTGATCTTAACAACGTTGACGGCAATAATAAACGCTTAGGCGTGTTTTTCGTACTAATAGGTAATCCACCTAACGAGTATATTAGCTCCGCGCAGTACGGTGTTGTGCCGTTGACAGCGGCATTATCTAGACGTTTACGCATAGTGAGTGTTAATTATCTAAGCCCTACAAATAACCAAACTGAATTATTAGAAATGTTTAAAAATTCATCTAGTTATAAGATGCTAACACAAAAATACAAAGAACAAATTACAACGTTTATTAAACAACGTGATATAATAGAAGATATGGCAAATGAATTCAGCAAAAAACTACTAGATGTATACCTAAATATATATGAAGCATTCTATAATTTATATACACAACGAAAAATTATGATTGTTCCTGCACCTACTGAAATTGCAGAACAAGTAGAAAGTGCTATAATGTTGTTCAGAATGTCTATTAAGCAAGATGATTTACTAAAGCAATATAAAGATGCATTTAACGCATATTTCCAAAAATTGGAAAACGTAGGTTTGTATAAGATGGCTAAAGGAGAAACTGTATCTGATATCGCAGACACATTCGCGTACAACTTAAGTAAGATCGGTATTATGTTTAATGAATCCTATGTTAAATCCCTAATTAAAGAGAGAGGTAGAGATGAACGATGATCACTGAAATAAATGTGTTCTATAAACTACTGTTTTTAAACTCACCTGCAAAACTATATGGCGGGAGTTTGTACAATATATTTAGGACTAATCAAACGATACTGAACAAAATATATAGTATATTTGGCAACATTAACGATAGAGACCATAGAAACGCTGTATACTATATTACATTTAACCCGATCACATTAAAATATGAAATAGTTGGTGAAACAGATAATAGCGTAGATGTTGTTCCTATAGAAAATTTATCGGACAAAGAACTGTATTTTATAGTATCTTCTAAAATAGATAACTAATTCTAATCTTTTTCTGAACAATTAGGTATAATATAGACATGAAACTAATTATTTTCGTTTTTATTATATTTGAGTGCATTTTTACAAAAAGGGTAACTGCTGGCGGAAGAATGCTACAGGAGTATATTAAAAACCCTATGATGTTCCAATATGCAGCATTCTTAGTATATTCTTCAGTTTATTCTATGATGCCACGTATCTTGACACCAGTTGAAGATATAGTTTCTCGCCAGTAATACATATATTTGTTTGTATACCATATCCGACTATCTTTTTATACACTAAATTGGAGCATTGAAGCTGTAGAGACAGTAGTGTATTGTATACAATTTCTATACTATGGTATCGTATCTTACTGGTGTACGTTCCTGATTACTCACCGGTAAGTAGTAAACTTACCAGTGAGTTAAAAAAATCGTTAGACAACTAATATAGTAATTATACCAGTTCACGAGCATTTGTATTTTTTGATTACTCATATATGAGTAATTCACTATTGTGATATACACAGTGAGAAATGCGGTATCATTCTTTTAAAGGAGGTTTATATATGTCTGATATAGAGATTTTCTGGACAAGCATGGATAGGTCTAAACCAGAAGGTAAATTCATTATAAAAGAAGAAGCATTAGTAAAACTTGCAAGAAAATATGCTGAGGATTTTGTGTCAGATGATCCAAAGAAACGATAAGAATGGGCACGGAATTTCATCAGTGGCTGGCATGAATACTTGGAAGATCTGGAATCAATGGGGTGTACATTTAGAGCCAAAGGTATTTATACAGTGTTTATGTTCGATGAATTTGGTGAAGAAACTCTAGAAGCATGGTTTGATTCTCATGGTATAGATTTCTTACACAATTATCTACACAAAGTACTAGAACAACAGTTATATAAAGGCTCTTATGATTATGATCTAGATAGATAAATGGAGCCGGCGTTGGGACTCGAACCCAAAACCTGCTGATTACAAATCAGCTGCTCTGCCGATTGAGCTACGCCGGCATTATTATTGTTTTATTACCAGTAGAGCGTTACTTAAATCTCTACCTGGTGTTGTTACCATAGACCCTTTGAAATACAGCCCGCTGGAAGCTCCACCGTCAATGTTCATAGCATTGTATGCTCCTAGCTTTTGCATTACTACTGCGAGCTCATTTATAGTAGCGCCTGGCACTGTTACTAACAGTACTTTATTGTCTTTGGTCACACCTATTGCACTTCTTGGTGTTGAATATGTAGTAATCTTAGGTATTGTGTAGTTCTCAGCCTCTGGATTTACAGTTACACGTCCGTTTGTTAATAACCTTGGTCCTGCTCCAAGCCCTCCTGCTATAACGCCTTGTTGCCACACATCTGCATTACCTGTTTGCACTTTATATATATCTCTATAACTAACAGCATCTCCCACATTAAACCAATTATTGTAACGTGTTTCTGTACCGCCTAAATGTATAATAAATCCGTTTTGCGGAATTGTGACATTATTACCAGTTATCTTAGATACTATTATGCCATCTTTAACAACAACATTAATGCCACCGCTATAATCACGCGTAGTTTTACCACGATATGGAGTATAAAGATTTATAGAATTGTTACTCCAGTATTGTGGTGATCTATTAATTGTGCCTACATACCATCCTTGTTGATATAACCAAGCATTTTTAGGGTCATTAACTTGTTCAAAATCTCCTTGTATTTGCATACCTACTGTCGCTATATCTGCCTTATCAGCGTATGTCCACCCAAATGTTGTGGCTGGTGTCACTCTATTGCATATATGCTGTATTCTACCATCTATTATTAAATTACCGGAAGGTTCTTTAGGATTGGTACTTTCATACGCTCTGAAAAAAGTACCATTTATAGCGGCAATAGCATTATTACGCTTTGCCATGCTAGATAATGATTCTGTCATTCCTATTGCGTTTTGCCCTGTCGCTATTTTCAATGTAACATGAGGGTTATCCATAAATACTTTAACAACATTAGCTGTTATTTTATGCCCATTTACAGGAATAACAACTGTTTTTAATACTGCATCTGTGTCTATATATACTGCTTGTTCTGTATCATCCCAATCTATATAATGCTCTAGGGCTGTACTAACAAAACGTAATGGTACATACGTACGATCGTTTATCAAAACAGCAGGCACTTCTAGTTCTACCTGCTTTCCGTCCACAATAGCAATTTTGCTACCAATTGTTACATATACATTGTCATTAATTATTGCCGTATTAGATTCATCATTCCAGTCTACTTTAGCATTAAATAAATTAGAAATAGCGCGTATTGGAACTAATACTCTATTATTACGCATTACCGGTTTATCTTGCATAGTAATTTGTTTACCTGCTAAATAAACTGGTATATCTACAGCATCTGTGTTAGATGGTACAGATACAATAAAAACGCTTAACAACACTAAAATTGTAATTATTATTTTTTTCATGTTTACATTATAACACTAGATTCAACACGTAAACTCCCAAAATTTTAAGATCTATTTTGTTATTAGGCATCAATAACGACCTTCGTCCTTTACAATTTCATGTATTTGATAAACAACTTCTTTTTCCAATTTTTCTTGAACATCATTTAGTAGTATATCCTGTGTCTCCGGCATATATACATCCAAATAATCCTGATCGTTGGCAAACACAAAATGCACATATTCTCCGCCGCCTTGGAATGTAACGCTATAGTCAACAGCCCCAGAAGCATAATCTGCTTTATGTAAGTATTCCGCGAACTCTCTCATAAACGTATCTGTAGTTTCTTGTGCCGTTTCATCATCTAACCCTCTATCAAGCACTATATTATATACAAAATTTCTCAATTTATCCTGGTCAAGTATAGCTACACCATGATATTTCCAAGGATTCTTGCAGCCAAACTCAAATTTTTTTATAATAAAGTTATCTTTATTTACCATAACGACATCACCTCTACATTGATTATAGCATGGACTGGTGGGCTCTCGAGGAATTGAACCTCGGACCTTGCCCTTATCAAGGGCATGCTCTAACCTACTGAGCTAAGAGCCCATATTGGCGGAGAGGGAGGGATTTGAACCCTCGAGGTGGGTATTTCCCACCTACCCGCTTAGCAGGCGGGCGCCTTCAGCCACTCGGTCACCTCTCCATAGATTTATTTTACCATATCTACTGTTATTTCAAATAATTTGCTGTATTGTTTCTGGATATTAGAAGGCGCAAATCTATTTAGTATGGTATCAGCAAGTTTGTGATCAATAGTGATGTTGGTATTTGGTGAGCAATAATGTGTTAGCCCTTGAGCTATGCTATCTACATATATAGGGACTACGTACGTTGTATATTTCTCAAAATACACGATTATCATATACACAATATAGTAGTGTTGTAACCAACTAAAACATTGCATAAGTACAGAAAATCATTTAACGATTACGATTCTCCGCTGTGTCATACGCATCAAATACACTGTCCATGTACACTACTAAGAAAGCTGGAAATCCCATCATTGTTCCCTGTGGACAACGATAAAATACCCATAGAAATACTAGATTGTTTAGTGTGAATATTATACCTTGTAGTAAATCACCATTGTATATCTGCCCTAGACCAGGCCATAGAGCAGATAATCCCGCAGCTAAAGCAGGATTTTTCATATTCCATACTCCTTTCTATTATTTAATGTAGTATTTTAAAGCCTCATAGGTACGTTATAAACAGCCAGCTGTTCAATACTTACCTAGTTTTTGTGTCTGCACATATCACCGAGACCTACATGTAGATCTGGCACTTACTCTGCACTATATATAGTACATAGTGTGTTTTGGGCTGTTGGTGGGTTGCTGTCGACCCCCCAGGGTTTTTACACTATCGGGGGGCGACAGAATATGGCGGGCTCGGGGGGATTCGAACCCCCGCTCTCTAGCTTGACAGGCTAGTGTGTTTGGCCTCTACACTACGAGCCCTTTTGGTGGGGAGGGGTGGATTTGAACCACCGAAGGCTTCCGCCGAGGGATTTACAGTCCCTTGCCTTTGGCCGCTCGGCAACCTCCCCATTATTATGCTATACTTATTCTATGAGTGTATTTGTTGCTTGCGCTTTTCTTGAACTGCTGTTTACTTTGGTATTCTGGTTATCTTGCAAAATAACTAAGCGTATTTCTTATTTTGGATTAGGTTTGATACCATTCGTTAATTCGGTACTTACACTAATGTGTTTACTCGCAATTTTAACAGCAAAAGAGATAACTATGAACATATACATTGTTTTAGCTACACTGGCTATATTGGCGTCACTCTTCTTATATGACTCTATTTTACAAGAATAACCTATCTGTCTAATCCCATTTCTCGGTCTCTCTGTATAATGCCTTCTAACTCTTTGTGTATTAGCGATATTTGCTCCCTTAAATACTCTTTTTGAGTATTATACATTGTTTTAGTTACGCTACCTTCTAAACCGTTAGTATCTACATATTTTTCAAGATAATCTATACGAAGTTCAAATTTGCTATACCACTCAAACAGCTCGTAATCTACAGGATCGCTTAATTCCTCCACCAGTTGGTCTATATTTTTTGTTTTTTCATACAATTTCTTAACATTAGCTTTTCCAATATATTTGTTTTTGCTAGTATAGCGCTGAAACAAAGTATAGTCTACTACTTCACTAAATATATCCCATTCTATTCTTTTGTCTAGTATGAAACGCTGACCAATATCAGAAGGCTAAAGGAAAACGCAAAACAGACCATAAAA
>ERZ795060.2608-NODE-2608-length-18027-cov-6.044402_pt1 | contig 18027 bp, 19 predicted proteins | sample MGYA00375144_ERZ795060 | MGnify/ENA primary metagenome ERZ795060 (study PRJEB30189, sample SAMN05720157) | activated sludge metagenome | isolation source: anaerobic digester from wastewater treatment plant | place: Japan | collected 2015-05-15 ...
CGATAATGGCGAGATGGTCTTATATAATGAATAAAAACTGGGCTATTTCAAACGGCGAGTGGGACGGGATGTATGAAACCATAAAAGATTTTACTAACAGGCCGAAAGAAAAGGCGGGAATAATATATAAAGAAAACGGGACCGGACCTTATAAGGTTTTGAATTGGGAAAGAGAAAAAAAACAAATAACTTTATCGGCTTTTAAAGATTATTTTAGAGGCGAGCCCAAAATAAAAACCGTAATGGAAAAAACGATAGACGAGTTTTCGACAAGAAGACTTATGATAGAAAGAGGGGACGCGGATATAATAGAAGTGCCCAGGATATACGAAACTCAGTTTGAGAATTTAAAAGGAGTGGTTTTGTATCCGAAACTCCCGAGGCTTATGACCGATCCCGTATTCTTTTTTACTTTTAAAATAAATCCTACGGCAAATCCTGATATTGGAAGCGGAAAATTGGACGGAGAAGGAATACCGCCTGATTTTTTCTCGGATAAAAACATAAGGAAGGCCTTCGCTTATTCTTTCGACTACGAGAGATTCATAACCGAAAGCTTAAAAGGCAAAGCTGAAAGAGCATACTCCCCGGTTCCGCCTAATGTTTTAAGGCTAGACGGTTATAAAAAATACGAGTTTGACCCTGAAAAAGCCAAAGAACATTTTAAGAAGGCTTATGGCGGAAAAGTTTGGGAAAAAGGATTTAAGCTTACTTTAACATTTAATAACGGTAGCGAGATAAGACAGTTGGCTTGCGAGATACTCAAAAAAAACATAGAGGCCCTTAACCCTAAATTTAAAATAGAAATAAGGGGGCTTGATTGGTCGGTTTATCTTGAAAAAGCTCAAAACAAAAAAATGCCTATTTTTACGAGAGGCTGGGTCGGAGATTATTCTGATCCTCATAACTTTATTTTTCCTTTCTATCATTCCGACGGCAGATACCCCAAAGCCCAGAATTTTTCAAATCCCGAAATGGATATCCTTATAGAAAAAGCGGTCAGGGATACTTCTCTAAAAGGTAGAATGGAAACTTATAAAAAGATATTAAACATCGCAAACGAAGAGGTCTATCAGATATATACAATACATCCATACGGAATTATGGCTATGAGAGAAGAAGTAAAAGGATTTGTCGAAAATCCTTTGAATATGGGAATATATTTTTATAGTTTAAGCAAAGAGGGGGTAAAATGATCGAGAAAATAAAAAACCTGTTTCCTAAAGAAAACGAAATACCTAAGGATTACGATATAAAACCTATCGTGGCGGACGAATATCTTTTAAACGGAAAGATAGTAAAATTTAAAGGAGAATTTCAGGACGTTTATTCTCCGGTTATGGTTTTAAATAAAAGCGGCAAATACGAACAAAAATATTTGGGAAAGTATCCTCTTATGACCGAGGATCACTCGCAAAAAGCCTTAAGCGCCGCTATGAACGCTTACGACAGAGGCAAAGGCGTTTGGCCCACAATGAGAGTTGAGGAGAGAATAAACTGTGTTTTAAAATTCGTCGAGGAGCTTAAAAAGAAAAAAGAGATAGTGGTAAAGCTTATAATGTGGGAGATAGGAAAAAGTTTTTCCGACAGCGAAAAAGAGTTCGATAGAACCGTCGAATACATACTCGATACCGTGGAAGCTTTAAAAGAATTGGATAGAAACTCATCCAGATTTATAATATCTCAAGGGGTCTACGCTCAGGTTAAAAGATCTCCTTTGGGAGTCGTCTTATGTATGGGTCCCTATAACTATCCGCTTAACGAAACCTATACGACTCTCATACCGGCTTTGATAATGGGAAATACCGTAATATTCAAGCCTCCCAAATTCGGCGTTTTACTTCATACGGTTCTTGTGGAGTCTTTCGCAAAATCCTTCCCGCCGGGAGTCGTAAACACGATATACGGGGACGGCAAAACGGTAGTGGGGCCTCTTATGGAAAGCGGAAATATAGACGTATTGGCTTTCATAGGTTCGAGCAAAGTGGCCGACATATTGAAGCATAAACACCCGAAACCTCATAGATTAAGATCGGTGCTCGGGCTTGACGCGAAAAACGCCGCGATAATACTCGAAGACGCGGATATAGACGTGGCCGTAAAAGAATGCGTAACCGGGGCTTTGAGCTTTAACGGTCAGAGATGCACCGCGTTGAAAATACTTTTCGTACATAAAAATTTTCAAAATACTTTCATAGAAAAATTCGTAAGAGAAATAGAAAACTTAAAATTCGGTATGCCCTGGGAAGACGGAGTTAAACTGACTCCGATGCCGGAGCTTGATAGAGTGGATTACTTGAAGTCTTTAATAGAGGACGCGGTTAAAAAAGGAGCGAAGGTAATAAACGAATTCGGGGGGGAGTCTAACGGGACATTCTTATATCCCGCCGTAGTTTATCCGGTTAAAAAAAATATGAGGCTATGGACCGAGGAACAGTTCGGCCCGGTGATTCCTTTCACTTATTTTGAAGATATAAAAGACCCTCTGGATTACGTTATAAACTCAAACTACGGCCAGCAGGTATCCATATTCTCAAAAGACCCGAAAAGAATATCCGCTCTTACGGATGTGCTTGTAAATCAGGTATCCAGAGTCAATCTAAATTCTCAATGTCAAAGAGGTCCGGACATATTGCCTTTTACCGGAAGAAAAGATTCCGCGGAAGGCACTCTTTCCGTATCGGACGCTTTAAGAGTTTTTTCGATAAGAAGCTTGTTTGCTTTTAAAGGAACGGAAGAAAACAAAAAAACGGTAACGAGGATACTTAAAGAAAGAGAATCTAAGTTTATATCGACGGATTTTATATTTTAAATATGACGAGACAAGAAAGAGCCGCAGAGATAATAAGAATGTTGAAAAAAGAGTACCCCGAGGCTAAAACCGAGCTTCTGCACTCAAATCCTTTCGAACTTTTGATTGCCACGATATTATCGGCCCAATCTACCGATAAAACTATAAACAAAATTACTCCCGTACTTTTTTCAAAATATCCTACTCCCGAAAAACTTTCTAAGGCCGATTTGGGCGAGGTGGAAGAAATAATAAAATCCTCGGGTTTTTATAAAGTAAAAGCGAAAAACATAATAGAAACGTCGAGGATATTGGCCGAGAAATTTGGAGGCAAAGTTCCCGATACAATGGAAGACCTTTTGACTTTAAAAGGAGTGGCCAGAAAAACCGCCAATGTGGTTCTTTCAAACGCTTTCGGTAAAAACGAAGGAGTCGTCGTCGATACTCATGTTAAGCGCCTTTCTTACAGAATAGGCCTTAGCGACAATACAGATCCCGAGAAGATAGAAAAAGACCTTACGGTTTTATTCGAAAAAAAAGACTGGGGTTTTGTTTCAAACGCTTTGATTTTCCACGGTAGAAAAATCTGCGACGCAAAAAAACCCAAATGCGATTTGTGCGTCATTTCCAAATATTGTTTGAAAAGGATTAAATAAAATGGAAAAAGGATTTCTAATTTCCACTAAAAAATTCGATGTTTATGAAAACATGGCTTGCGACGAGGTCCTTTGCGAAACGATGCCTTCAAAATACATATTAAGATTTTTCGAATGGTCGAAAAACGGCGTAACGTTCGGTTTTTCTCAAAGATATAATAATGTGATTGAAACCGTAGAAGAAAAATATAAAAACTTCGATATCACAAGGCGTCCCACCGGCGGCGGAATAGTAATACACGAGTCGGATCTTACTTTTTCATTTATATTTTACAGCCCCGAGATGTTTAATCCTAACGCCACATACGAAAAGCTTCATTCCGCCATACACTCGGAATACCTTTTAAACGGAATTAATCTGGATATGGCAAACGGTATAAAGACAGATTATAACGTCAATACTCCCACCATGGATTGTTTTAAAAAACCCGTCGAAAAGGACCTCGTTTTCGGCGGTAAAAAAATTTTGGGAGGCGCTTTAAGAAAATTTTCAGATTACATATTGTATCAGGCCTCTTTGCAAATAGAAGACGCCAGAGACAACATTAGTTTTCATAAAGACATTATACTTTCCGCTTTTTCCAAAGCCTTCGATTTAAATTTCGAAAATTTCGTTTTAAACGACGATTATTACGATAAAATAAAAACGAAAAAGACTGATAAATATTTAAATTTAAGCTGGATTAGAAGAATATAACGGAGGAAAAATGAAAAAAACAAGCTACGGTTATACCGAAAAACACGCAAAATCTTTTAAAGAAAAAGAACTTCCGGATATAGACGTATGGGAAAATCAATATAAAGAAAACGATTATCTAATTAAAATAGTTCATCCGGAGTTTACCTCGGTCTGTCCAAAAACCGGACTTCCGGATTTGGGTACCATAACCATAGAGTATGTCCCGGATAAGTATTGCCTTGAATTAAAATCGCTAAAATATTATTTCTTAGAATATAGAGACCTTGGTATATTTATGGAAAACGCCGTAAACAGAATACTAAAAGACGTGGTAAAAGCCGCAAAACCCAAAAGCTGCGTCGTAACCGGAGATTTTACCCCACGCGGAGGGATAAAATCCGTTATAACGGCAAGATACCAAAAGAAATAATGAAAATGTTTAAATGGGCCGTTAGAATATTATTATACCCGACCTTAATATTTTTTATAATATCTTTAATATTCTTTTATCTATATTCAACGCCCAAAAAAAAGACCACCCCGGTAACTCCTTCTCAGTTCGGATTAAAATACGAAGAGGTATCGGCAAAAACCGAGGACGGGATAAATTTATCTTTCTGGTTTATCCCCAATAATAACTCAAAAAAAGGGATAATAATGCTTCACGGCTGGCCAGCGGACAAAGGAGATATAATTACGAACACCTTTTTTCTGTCTAAAAATTACAATCTTTTGTATCTGGATTTTAGAGCGATGGGGAAAAGCGAAGGTAAATTTAGCACCGGGGGATATCTTGAAACAAGAGACATAAAAACCGCTGTCGGATTTTTTAAAACCAAAGGAATAAACGATATATCTCTATACGGTTATTCGATGGGGGCTTTTACCGCCGTAATCTACTCGATTTTAAACGACGACATAAAATCGGTTGTGGCGGATTCTCCCTACGATAGCATACATTCGGTTTTGAAAGATTTTTTTAAATTTTACGGTTTTCTTTCCGCTCCGGTTTTATGGTTTATCAATCTGGAATATAAAATAATTTACGGAAAATTCATAACCGATTTGTCTTTATCTAAAAACATAGATAGAATAGACAAGCCCATACTCATATTATGCGGAAATAAAGACGATGTTTGTTATAACGATAAACTTAATCATTATCCGGGGAGAAATAAAAACGTGGATGTGTTGATACTCGACGGTTTTTCTCACAACGAAAGCATATACTATAAAAATTACGAGAAAATACTGAGCGATTTCTACGATAAAAAATTCATATGAAAAAAATAATATTTTTATTCGTATTATTTTGTTTCGCTCTGGAATCGAAAGGATCGGAGTGCGAAAGAGCGAAGCTATCGGATCCGTGTTACGGGGAGTGCGGAAGTTTTGTCGACGAAAATTCAAACGGCATATGCGACTTATGGGAAAAGTATAATAAGAAAAGAAAGTCTTTTAACGAAAAACCTCAAAAAAAAGTAGCATCCCGAGAAAAAAAAGAGTTTAAGGTTTTAATATCGAGTCCCATTAAAACCGATTTGGAATCGAATAAAAACGATATGATTAAACCTTCGGATTTAAAAAAAGAAGAAATTAAAAATAAAAAATACGAAAAGTTTTTTAAGTACGGGATTTTGCATATTTTTACGATAAACCTTGTTTTGATTATAGTAAGCGAGATGTTTTCGCAATCTTTTTATCCTTTGGTCAGGCTTTTCTGGAACTGGGTTCTTATGACGAGCTGTTTTATATGCGCTATTTCAGGTTTTTTTATGTACTTTGACATATTAACCGATTTTAAAAAAAACTTTTTCGCTCTTCATATGCAAACCGCCGTAATTTCTTCCGTTACCGGTTTTTATCACACATATAAAAGATTTAAATGCATGATTAAAATAAAATGATATACGATAAAAATTATTTTTTTACCGAATGCGAAGGATACAAAACCTTTCTTTCGTCGAAAGGCCTTAAATTATCCAGAAGGCTTTTAAAAATTTATAACAAAACAATAGAACTAAAACCCAAAAGAGTTCTGGATTTCGGTTGCGGAAGGGGGGAGTTGGCTTTAAATCTGGCTCTTAACTGGATAGAAACATTTGCGGCGGATAGCTCAAAAGACGCGATAGAAATATCTAACCAAATAAAAAATTACTGGAAAAAAACAAATCCCGATTTAAAGCTTGAGTTTATTAAAACCGACGGTTATACTCTTCCTTTCCAAAACGACTTTTTCGATTCCGTAATATTAAGCGACGTTATAGAGCATCTTAAGCCCGAAGAATGCGATTTAATAATGAAAGAAATATATAGAGTTTTGAAGAAGGGCGGGTACGTGTTGATACACACTTCTCCCAATAAAATTTTCATAAACTGGGGCCTTAAAATATACTGGCTTATCGGAGTGTTTAACGGGATAAAACTTCCTTTTAAAATGAAGAGCATGCTTCCCAAAGGTCTTGGAAACGATTATCATATAAACGAACAAACATCCTTTTCTTTAAAGAAATTATTAAAGAAAAACGGATATAAAAACATAAACATGGAATTTTGGAAAAATCCTCATTACGTTTATTATTTCTTAAAAGAGGATAAATACATAAAAATAATAAACAAAATTTATAAATTTATCCCGGTAAAACATCTTTTTTTCGCCGATATTTTCGCTTCCGCCCAAAAATAATATTATCTTATCTTTTCCACACAGCACTCGTAGCATATGGGAAGCATGCCGGTTTGCGCTTTTTCTTTTATCTCTTCTATTTTTTCGCGGTTTTTATCAAAAACTTCGGATAAATCGTTTAGGTATATGTTTCCTATGACCGTTTGAGTCAGCATAGGACATATGAGTATGTCACCGCTTGGAGTTATTATAAAATCTTTGTTTATAAAACGGCATTTTTTGTTTTCTTCTATAAATATTTTTTCAAACTCTAAATTCCCATATTTTTCTTTAAGCGAAAAACTTATTTCTTTTATAAAAGCAAACGCTTTTTCCGTTTGTATATCGTTTAAATAAGAATGAGTTTTTATAGAGTTTTTAAGTGTGGAATTGGTTTTTTTTATTATTTCTTCGGATATGTGCGAAGCCAACTGTATTCTTATTTTGTTCGGATTTAAAGAGTATGCCGCTTTCACTGTTTTTTCTATATCCGCGTAATTTTTATCCCATACGGTTATGTAAATTAAAACCTTAGGTTTTTTTAATTTGTTTTTGTTCTTTATCTTTCTTAAAGTTTTAATGTTTTCGTAAATCTTTTCGAATACTCCTTTTCCTCTGATTTCGTCGTGAGTTTTTCGATCTCCGTCTAAAGAGAATATGATGTTTTCAAACAATTTTTTTTCCGCTATTTCTTTTATCTTTTCTTCGTTTAAAAGCGTTCCGTTTGTTACCGTCGAAGCGGATATTCCGAATTCTTTCAATTCCTTTGCCGTAGAAAAAAGATATTCTTTTAAAAAAGGCTCTCCTCCTATGTATGTTACGCTTTTAACTCCGAATTCCTTTAGTTTGGCGTAAATTTCTCTTAATTTTTCTTGGGTTAGATTTTTGTTTTCGTTTCTATTTTTAATATAATTTTCTTGCCATAAAGAGCACATTTTGCACCTGAGGTTGCAGGTATATTCCGTTTCTATTATGGCTCTTTTAGGCCGTTCGTATGTCATATAATATTAAGATAACATATTTTGGAATAATAAAAAGCATATCAAGCTGGTCCAAAGTTTCAAGGAACATTATAAAATCTCTAATATCTTTTGGAGTCGATGTTAACATATACGAAAGAAAAGGTTTTTTATACGAAAAAGATTTTAATCTCGAGCCCGAAATTGAAAATAGAATAATAAACAGTTTCGACGGGGATGTAGTATTTACTTTCGAGCATCCTAAAAACTATGTTTATCTTCCTCAAAACAAGATAAAAATAGGTTTTTTGGTATACGAATTTACCGAACTTTGCGATTTATGGGTTTGTAACATAAACAAATATCTGGACGCGGTTTTTGTCCCTTCCAAATTCACATACGACGTTTTTGCGGGTTCGGGGGTAAAACGGGAAAAGATTAAAATTTTAAGATACGGTTTCGACCCCGAATATTATTATCCCAAAAAAGAAAAAAACGAAAATAATAAAAGATTTTTAACGATATCTTCTCCTCACAAAAGAGAGGCTCTGGACTATACTTTAAAGGCTTTTTACGAGGCTTTTTCAAACAATAAAGACGTTAAATTGACTTTGAAACTTTCTTATTTAAATAAAACCGTAAAATCTTTCGAAATAGACGCGTTTAAAACCGTAAATTTTTACAAACAAAGATTGGGCGATAGGCTTTCGGTTATAACCGATAAACTGAGCGAGAAAGAAATGGGCGAGCTTTATAGAAACTCGGATTTCTATTTTTCACTTTCCAAATCCGAGTCCTTCGGGCTTTGTTTTTTGGAAGCTTTGGCCTGCGGAATAGGCGTTTGTTGTTTGAATTACGGAGGCCAGCGAGATTTTCTAAATTCCGAAAACGCCGTTTTTATAAATCATTATTTGGATAAAACCGAAGGAGACGAATACGAAAAGAGCTCCAAAATACAGTACGTAGCTTACCCCGATATGTCCGATGCGGTATATAAACTTAAAAAAATATATTCGACTCAGAATGTGATTGGCAAAAATTTCGATATGGAATATTATATATGGGATAATGTCGCGAAGGATTTTTTAAAAGAAATGGAAAAGCTAATCGCCTAACTCCCAGATTCTTACATAAGAGTCGTTTGAAGCGGTAATAAGCTTGTTTTCGAAAATCTCAAGCGAATATACCTCGTCCTGGTGAAAATCGTTTTCGGCTATTATGTTCATTTCCTTGTCGTAAATAGAGATTATGTTACTATGCGCTATTACTATTTTATCTTGCCAGAATAAAATGTCGTTTATCCAGTTTGAAAATTTTATCTTCTTTGTTTTTTCGATTTTTTCCGCGTCCCATATCTCTAAATACTTTTCCATGGATGTGGATATGAAAACCCTATTTTCTTTTTCTTTAATAAGATTTATTCCGTATATGTAGCTATCGTCGGACTTTATTTCTTTAAAATCCTTATCGTAAATTATCAACCTCGAACCTCCGACAAATATTTTGTCTCCTACGGATTTAACCGCGTTTAAGTCTCCGGCGTTGGGGTTTATTTCTTTATATTTTTTACATCCGCAACCGCATATCCTCAATGTAGCGTCGTCCGATGCGGAAATGAATGTTTTCTCGTCCAAAAAATCGAGCGTGTTTACATCGGATTTATGAGGTTCATATTCGTATTGAAGTTTAAGATTCAAATCCCATTGTTTTACATAACCGTCTCTCGAAGCTGAAAGTAAGAATTTGGAATCGGGAGATATTTTTAAGCATAAAACGTCTTTCATATGAGCTTTTACCTGAGAGAGCGGTTGATAATTTAAAAGGTTGAACGCCCTTATCCAGTTATCTTCTCCCGCGGTATAAAGAGTAGAATTGTTTCTGGCTAAGGATAAAATGCCGTCCGTTCCGGCCTTGAATTCGTATAATTTATTGAATTTCATAAAAACTCCCTTTAACTTATTTTACAAAATTCGTTATTTTATTTAAAAATTAGGTTTTAGTATAATAAAATTTATGGAAAACAAATCCTACTCCGGTAATATAATGGCGACTCTTTGTTATGTTAAAAAAAAGGATAAGGTTTTAATGTTGCATAGAGTCAAAAAAGAAAACGACATTCATAGAGGAAAATATAACGGGCTTGGGGGAAAACTTGAAAAAGGGGAAACCCCTTACGAATGCGTAATAAGAGAGATAAAAGAAGAAAGCGGACTTTTAATAAAAAATCCGGTCCTAAAAGGAATATTAAACTTCCCCGATTTCGACGGTAAAAATAACTGGATAGTCTTCGTATATCTTTCGGATAAATTTTCCGGGAATGTCATAAAATCGGCGGAGGGGAATCTGGAATGGGTGAGGGTTAAGGATATTTTAAATTTGCCTTTATGGGAAGGAGATAAAATTTTTTTAAAAGAGGTTTTTAAGAAAAATTCTTTTTTCTACGGAACCTTTTATTACCGCAAAAATCGTTTAATAAAATACAAATTCCGAAGTTTAAAAAAATAAAATGATTTATATCTTTTCTCGCGAAATAAACTCTAAGAAAACAACCGAGCTTTTGAAATTTCAAAAAACTTTTTTAAAAAAAATAAAACTTTGCTCGATTCTCTCGCCTAAAAAAAAATTAAAAAACAAAAGAGTTTATTATATTTGTTTTAACGGAATAAAAATTTCAAAAGCCGTCGAAGTGGACGGCAAAAAAATAGCGTTTTATCAGCCGGTTTTCGATTTGGTTTATAATATAATAAAAAAGAACGAGTTCGATTTTTATCTGATAGACGAGTGGGGCCCGATAGAATTTAAAAAATACGGTTTCTACAAATCGGTAAAATATCTTTTAAAAGAAAAAAAAGACTTTTTAATATGCGTAAGAAAAGAGCTTTTAAAAGATTTTCTGTCTTTTTTAAAAATCAAAGAATACGTTCTTATCGAAAACTTGAATTCGGAATATAAAAAAATAAAATGCTTGAAATAAAAAACCTTTCTTTTTTTTATATTAGAGAAAATTTAATATTCGATAACCTTAATTTTTCTTGCCCTAAGGGTTGCTTCGCCGTAACAGGCCCAAACGGCTCCGGCAAAACGACTTTAATAAGAGTCATATCCAAAGTCTCGGACGCCCTCTACGGCGGGAAAACCGAAGGCCAAATTAAATTTGACGGAACCGAAAATTTTATTCCTTCGGTAGTTTTACAAAATAACGACTCCAATCTTTTTTGCGAAACCGCTTTTGAGGAGGTCTCGTTTTTTTGCTTAAATAAAAATTTTATTTTCAAAAATCCGTCGGAGTTTTTCAAACACTGGGGTTTGGAAAACATAAAAGACATTAGAACCGATAAGCTTTCATACGGCCAAAAACAAAAATACTCGATATCTCTGGCTTTAAGCTTTTCAAACAGAGCCAATCTCGTTTTAATGGACGAGCCTTTAGCTTTTCTGGACGCGGATAACATAGACTCTTTTAAAAAAACTTTATCCGAGCTTAAAAAAAACAATACGGTTTTGATATTCGGCCACAGGTTCGAAGAGTTATCGGATTTAATAGACGGTTATTTTTTATTGAAAGACGGCAAAATATCCGAGATAGAACCTCAAAAAAAAGAAAAATCCGTTTTTATAGAGAATAAATCCGATTTGAGCGAAAGGGAGTCGATTAAACTTGAAAAAATAACTCACAGAAATATGAGAAAGAAAGTAGATTTTACTCTTAAAAAAGGAGAGATAAAAATAGTATACGGCCCTAACGGCTCAGGTAAAACCACTTTATGCAAAATAATATCCGGAATTTTAGACGATTTCGACGGCGAGATTTATTTAAACGGGTTAAAAGCGAATAAAAACGGGCTTTTGAAAAGAGTTTTTCCGGTTCTCGCAAATCCGGACACTCAGATAATATCGAGAAAAATCTCCGATATTTTTAACAATTTAAAAGAAAAAGAACCTGAAGAGATGTTTAGAAAACTTAATCTTTATCTTAAAAAACATTATTACGTGTCTCATCTGAGTTACGGCGAAAAACAGAAGTTTTTAATAAGCTACGGCGTTCTTTCAAAAAAAGATTTGATACTGATAGACGAGCCTTTTTTAAGTTTCGACAAAGAAAGCGAGCGTTCGGTTTTTGAAGTATTATCGGATTATCTCAAATCCGGCGGAAGCGTATTGTTTTTCACCCACAGAAAAGACATATTCGAAGTTATCGATTGTGATATAATAGAGTTATAAGATATGGAAAACGATTTGTCCGTAAAAGAAAAAATAAACGATATAAAATTTTTCGTTTTTCCTACTGTTTTCGGGGTAATGTGGGGAATTTTTGAGATGATTATAGGAAGCTATCTTCACATGATAAGGTTTCCTTTAAGAGGCGCATTGATGGCTGGTTTCGGAGCGGTTTTTATGTGCGTTCTTAGAAGCTATGTAAATCGTAAAGGGGTTAACTTAATAGCCGGATTTTGCGCCATTTGCGTAAAACTTTTTTCTTACGGCGGATTTAAAATAGGTCCGGTGGTTGGAATAGCCATAGAAAGCTTTATATTTGAAATCGTTTTTTCGCTATTTTCAATAAACCGTTTTTCCATACTTATATCTTCTTTTTTGGCGGTTTTGGAAGGCATACCTCATTTTTTCATAACCACATGGATAATCTACGGGGGAGGGATATTCGACGCGTATTTAAACGCCATCTCCGAAATATCCAGAATATTCGGCTTGTCCAAAGAATTTTATTTGAAAGTATTGGTTTTATGGATTTCCGGTCATATTATTATAGCGTTGTTTTCTTTTTTTATATCCCTAAAACTTATAAAATGGCTTAAAAATGAAATGGCTTAATCCGTTAATATTGTTTTTGTTTTTGGTTTCCGCCTTAAACCTAAACCCTATAACATCTTTTGTCGCTCTTTTTTTAATATTATTAATTGTATCTCTAAAATCTCCAAAATCCTTAAGATTTACCGGGGGTTTGAGATTCTGGATTTTTCCGTTGGTTTTTTTAATTTTGATATCTTTTAAATATCCGGATTTTATAATCGAAAAAACGAAATTTGTTTCAAACATTAAGATATTTTTGCATTTATATGTTTTTTCAGTTCTTATTAATCTAATAAACGACAATACAAAATTGAATTCCGTTTATTCTTTTTTCGACAAATACGGCCTGACAAGATTAAAGTTTGTTTTCGTATTCGCTTTGGCCGTTATGAAAAAAATGATTTTTGAAATGAAAGACATATTTTTTTTCTACAGATTAAATAACCGCGGATTAAAATTTTTCATAAAAATTTATATGCTTATATATGTGATTGTCAGAAATTCGGTCAAAATCTGCTACGATATGACCGAGGTTTTTTATCTCAGAGGCCTGTATGAAAAATAAACCGATTAGAGTTATAGGGCTTATGTCCGGAACAAGCGCCGACGGACTGACCGCCGCATATTGTTTAATAGATTTCGATAAAAGGAAAATAGATGTAAAAGCTTTTAAAAACTACGAATACGATTTAAAACTCCAAAAAAGAATTATCGAGGCGAGGTCCCTGTCTTTAAAAGAGATAGTAAATCTTCACTACGATTTGGGAAAAATATGGTCGGATATTATAATAAAGTTTTTAAAAGAATTTAATATAAGAAAATCTCAAATAGATTTGATATCGAGCCACGGCCAGACCGTATACCACTCATCCCCGGATAAAATTACATTACAGATAGGCGAGCCGGAGTTTATATCGAGAAACTTGGACATACCCGTAGCTTACGATTTCAGAGTGGGGGATATAATATTAGGCGGTGAAGGGGCTCCTTTGATTCCTTTTATGGACGAATTTTTGTTTGGGGAAGAAAAAAAACCGGTATGTCTGTTAAATATAGGCGGTATCTCTAACATATCGGTGGTCGGGAGAGGGGTTGAAACTTACGGTTTCGACGTCGGTCCGGGGAATACTCTTATGGACTGGGCTATCGGTTTGTATACGGGAGGCAAAAAAACATACGATAAAGACGGACAAATCGCTTCAAAAGGCAAGATAAATTTTAAAAAAATAGATTATTTTATTAAAAACAAGTTTTTTTATCAAAAACCGCCCAAATCTTTAGACAGAGAAGAGTTCGGTAAAGAATTCGTATTGAAAAATTTCGATTTTAAAAAAGAAAAAATAGAAGACATAATGGCCACTCTTAATTTTTTTACCGCCAAATCGGTTGAAATTTCGTTAAAAAAGTTCGTAAAAGAAAAAATATCCAGGCTTATAATAAGCGGCGGTGGAGTTTTTAATAAAACTTTATTTTCAAACATATCGTCTTTATTAAACGATATTTCAGTAGAATCCATAGAGAAATACGGCATACATCCTCTATCCAAAGAAGCGGCCGGTTTCGCATTGCTTGGCGCGGCCAGATTGCTTGGAATAAAATCGAATATAATAAGCGTAACCGGCGCTCGGAAAAAAACGGTTTTAGGAAAGATTTCTCCTTCGGATAATTTCAGATATCCAAACCGCTAATTTAATCCTTTTATTTTATTTCGTATGTTTTTTATCCTTTCATCGTCCGACGGATGGGTGGATAGGAAATTGGGTATTTTTGGGGAATTGTCGGATAGTTTTTTCATCTTTTGCCAGAAATTTAAAGCCGAATTAATATCGTACCCCGCTTTTTTCATAAGAACAAGTCCTATATAATCCGCCTCAAACTCGTGTTTTCTGCTATAAGGCAGTAGTATTCCTACCAAAGAGCCAAATCCATATGCGGAATAGAAAATATTTTTAGTTTCTTCGGATTTTCCTTCAATAAACAAAGATACTATCTCTCCCGCCGCATTTACAAGAGCCTGGTGGCTCATCCTCTCGGCCCCGTGTCTTGCTATGGCATGAGCTATCTCATGGCTCATTACCGTGGCTATCTCGTCGTCGTTTTCCAAAATCGGCATTATCCCGGAATAAAAAACTATCTTTCCCCCGGGAAGACAAAACGCGTTTATCTGATTATCTTTTACAAGAACAAACTCCCAATTGAAATTTTTTCCTGAAACCGAAGCCAACCTCTCCCCGACTCTTTTTATCGCTTCGGCTTCTTTGGTATTTTTAATTATTACGCTTTTTGAGATTATTTCCTTAAAAGCCTTTTCGCCCATCTGAGTCTCTTCTTCCTCGCTTATAAGCATAAGCGCTTTCCTATCGGTATATTGAACGGAAGCGCAGGAGTATAAAAAAACACAAAAAACGAGTAAAAAAAACTTTATTTTCATAATTATATTTTAACACAAAAAATTGGGCTTATCTTTTTTACATATAAATAAAAAATTTAAATAAGCGATTTTGTTGAGATTGATTTCTATCGCTCTATTTTTTAAAATAATTTTTGGAGGCTTTTATGTTTGTTTTGTCTATAGTATCTTTGGGAATTTTATATTTAGGATACAGATACTACGGCTCTTTTTTGGAAAAAATTTATAACGTAAAAGAAACCGAAATAACACCGTCCGTCCAAAAAAACGACGGATACGATTATGTCCCCACAAACAAATGGATACTTTTGGGCCATCATTTTTCATCCATAGCCGGAGCCGGCCCTATAGTCGGCCCCATTATAGCCGCCGTTTATTTCGGCTGGGTTCCGGCTTTAATTTGGATAATAGTGGGAAGCATATTTTTAGGTTCCGTACACGACTTTTCTTCGCTTATAATATCTATAAGACACGAAGGCAAATCCATAGCCGAAATAGCCAATATTTATATAAACAAAAAGACATACAAAGTATTTCTGATATTCATATGGTTTGCTCTTATGTATGTGGTTGCCGTTTTTACGGACATAACCGCCTCCACATTCGCCTCTCAACCCGAGGTTTCGGAAATAAGCGTACTTTACATATTGATAGCCGTGGTTTTCGGTTATTTTTCTTATAAACTAAATTGGAATAAAGCGGTTATGACCGTTATCTCAATCGTCATAATAACCGCGGGAATAGTTTTGAGTTTCAAATATAGATTTATGATTGTGGACAAGCAAAACTGGATAAACCTTCTTCTTATATACGCTTTTTTAGCCTCGGTTTTGCCGGTATGGATACTTTTGCAACCGAGAGATTATTTATCGAGTTATCTTTTATATTTTTCTGTCGTAATTGGCCTGTTGGGGTTGTTTTTTTTAAATAGCTCCATATCTTACCCAGCATATATCGGTTTTTACTCCGAATCTATAGGCCCTTTATTTCCTTTTTTATTCGTAACGATAGCCTGCGGAGCGATATCCGGTTTTCACTCTCTCGTGGCGTCTGGGACGACATCCAAACAAATAGACTATATAAAAAACGCTAAGTTTATAGGCGTTGGTTCCATGATTTTAGAAGGGGTTGTAGGGTTGATAGCTTTAAGCACCGTTATGATTTTAATCCAAGATCCATCCGTATACAAACTTCAACCGGGTGAGATATACTCAATAGGTATATCAAAATTTTCGTCTCTTGTCGGAATAGGAGAAAGTTCCGGAAAGATTTTAGGTTTTTTGATAATATCTGGTTTTGTGTTAACGACTTTGGATACCGCGACAAGAATAGCGAGATACATATTCCAAGAAATAATAGAAAAACAGATAAACGATTGGAAAACGAGAATAACCGCGACGCTCGTATCGCTTTTAATACCGTTGATACTTTTAAACATAAAAACTCACGACCAATCAGGCAATCTAATACCTTGCTGGAAACTCATATGGCCTATATTTGGAATAACAAATCAGCTTCTTGCCGCATTAGTTCTTGTGATAATATACTTATGGTCTAAGAAAGAAAACATAGCAAAAAGGTTTATAATACTAATCCCTGCTTTATTTATGATAATTACAACTATTTACGCTTTGACAATAAAAATATTCGATTTTATAAAATCCTCAAACTACAACTTTGTATTTTTTATAACCTCCCTGCTTTTATTATTGGCCTTATTCATAGTCTATGAAACCTCCAAGTCGATACTAAAAAAAATGGAAGCATAAATTTACAGACGCATAGATTTCTGGACGACTGGAAGATTGGACGAATGGATGATTGGATTTAAATTTTGTAAAATTTAACTGAAACGGTTAGAATATATTAAGGATAAAAGATTACTTAAACTTAGTCATACATAAGTATAGTGAGGGATTATGAAATCTGAAACGGAAAGTATTATGAAAGAAATAATAAACTGCCCAAATATAGATGAGTATTTTAATTTTAAACAAAAAGTAAATAATTGTTGTGAAATTATTAGTTTTCAGAAAGTAATCAGTAAAAATGATTTTCAAATTCCTGAGCCATGGAATGGTGATATAGAAAATGCAAAAATTCTTGTAATAAGCTCATTAAATCCTGGTTATAGTTCTGAAGAAAATTACCCTATATATAAGTGGGATTTTGAAAATATGAAAGATTTTTTTACAAATAGATTTAAAAATGAAAAATATACTAAAGATTTCCACCCAGTTAGTCTGAATAATGGGTTATTGGCAGTACCTCAATATTGGAAGGAAGTGAATGGTTTAATAAGGAAACTTTTGGAAAATGGATTTAACCTTTCAAACTCGCCGGTTGCTATAACGGAGATGGTTCATTGTAAATCTAAAAAATGGAGTGATTTAAATTCAAAGGAAAATATACTTAAAGAATGTTGTAGTAAGTATTTAGATAAAATTATTTCTATATGTGGGAATTTAAGAGTTCTAATAGGTTATGGTGATGCCGTCGAAAAGTATTTAAAAAATCGATATAACATAAAAGGAAACGAAAATGTCGCTCAGGTTCCTATTGAAAATAGGGATGTATATCTTGTTTTTCTTAAACAACCTGGAAGTAATAAAATAAGAATCATAGAAAAAGTTATCTCCAGTGAAATGCTCCAAAAAATCAGAAACTATTGTAAAGATTCATAAAAACAACATAAGGTTAAAAATAATATTGTCTTAAAAAATCCTTTAAATTTTTTAGGTTTTTGGTACAATTTTTATAAAGTTAGATAGATTATCGGGTTAGATAAAATATTATGTCATCGTAATAATAAGCATTACATAAAAATTATGTTATCAAACATAACCCTCGACCTTTAGTCTTTTTCAAAGAACATTTTTGTTTTTATTCTTCTTTATCTCAAAAAGATTGTTTATTAATTCCCTCTTCTTTTGTTGTCTATTATTGTTTAGTTCGTCGCTTTTTACCCATTATTTTAAAGTTAGCAATATTGATTTAATCTTAATCGTTTTTTAATAAATTCGGGTTTCTTGCGGCAAGACCTGTACCACAGGGCACC